>Ga0307515_10024592_pt1 | contig 10486 bp, 7 predicted proteins | sample 17_EM_MG_FD_194513 | JGI IMG/M metagenome (GOLD analysis project Ga0307515, IMG submission 194513) | Populus trichocarpa ectomycorrhiza microbial communities from riparian zone in the Pacific Northwest, United States - 17_EM | ecosystem: Host-associated > Plants > Roots > Unclassified | place...
ATAAGAACTACCCAATAGTAAAACCCGATTACCCATCTCTCCCTTTATGAAATCTCACCGCCACTAATCCACCAGGGTTTATCTCTCTCTCTCTCTCTCTCTCTCTATACTCTCAAAATCCCTAATGTCACCTTTGAATTGAAAACAAAAAAACCTAAATTTCGCGCTCGTCTCAGTAACTTAAGAAATGACGAAAGTATACGGCACCGGCGCTTACGATTTCAAGCGCCACCACGTGGCCGAGTACCCACTCGACCTCTCTGCAACCCGAACCGAGACCAAATCAGCCGATTCCAAACCTGGTTCAACAACTCTCCCCAGCTCAATCACTCTCTCCGAGATCCAACGCGACAGATTGACAAAGATTGCCTCCGCAAACTGGCTCAAAACGACCACTTCTGCTGTCGCGGATGGCGGAGACATGTTGGCGGAAGAGGAGGAGAGGAGGGGGTTTGATGCGGAACTGGTGAAGAAGATATATGAGACGGAGTTGAAGGTGAAAGAAGGGAGAAAGACTGTGCCTTTGCAGAGAGTGATGATTTTGGAAGTTAGTCAGTATTTGGAGAATTATTTATGGCCCAATTTTGATCCTGAAACGGCAACGTTTGAGCATGTTATGTCTATGATTCTTATGATTAATGAGAAGGTTAGTGATTTATTTCAGGTTTTTTGCTTGTGTGTGTTGCGCTGCATGTGAATTAGTAATGAAGTTTAGGGTTTTTTTGGGGGCTAGCTGTGGAAACTGAAAATGAGAAAGGAATAATGGGTTTTTTGTATTTTTTTCTGTTTGTTTAAATATATGAGAAATTGGAAACGGGGAGGTAATTCTTAAGTTGATTTGAAGTGTTATATTTGGATAATTTAACCTGATCTTGAGATGGAATTTTTGAGAGTGGAAGCTTGATGAATTGAAAATTTGAGTCAGCTGAAGTCAAGAAGATGTACTAGGTTTTGTCAAGTGAGGACTTGGGTTCATAGTGAAACCCTGCATTTTATTTATTTATTTTTGTATCTTTCATTTGCTACTGTTGTGCTTGATGGTTGAAGAACGAAAGTTGGGGAAGATGTGATTAGAGGAAATTTTGGTTTTGGTGTATTCTTTTGTTATAGCAATCATGCCATATTTTTTTTTCTATTTTTTATTATTAAGTATGAATTTAATTGGATGAAAGAATTAATGTTTTCATGAATATTATCTTTGTAAATTGCAGTTTCGAGAAAATGTGGCAGCTTGGTCATGCTTTTATGATCGGAAGGATGTCTTCAAAAGATTTCTTGATAGAGTTCTTCACCTGAAGGAGGTTCGTGACCTTTTCTTTAAGTTTTTGACCATATAATTTGCCAGTGTTAAAACTTTGCTAGGAGGGACATAATAAAAATTAAATTCTAATAAACAGGTCTACTGTGTTACAATTTTTATTTCAAATTCTGTTGGTAATTATATTTGGTTTTTTTCTTCATTAATTTCCTATGAGATGTTTTGTAAAAGCAGGTGATGCTTCAGAACTACCATGTTAAATTGATTGATGATGTTTTAAATGCTGTTTCAGGGGAGAGAGTTGAGTATAGCAGAGAAGACAAATTACCTAGTTTTCATGATTAATGCCTTTCAGGTATGCTGCTTTCCTACAAGTTCTTTTTTTCCCTTTTCCTTTTATTTTGATAATTCCTCTGGTAGGTTTTTTTGTTGTGATGGAATTTGGCATACCATGCATCCCCATGTAGCATCATGTAATGGCTCATTTGCGTCGCAGTTGAGTACCAAAGTGCACTAGACATCATGTAGATCTTTTCTATTGAATGTCATTTTCCCTTTTGTTTTTGGAATGGCTCATTTGTTCTGTTGAGGAATAGTGGATCATGCTCTAATTTTAATTTTTCTTCTTGTGTCATTTAACAACTTCGCCTCATAGAGTTTGGAAGATGAAATGGTGAGTCAGACGGTCCTCAGAATAGCAAGTTTTGAGTCATGGCACAGTTTGTCATATGGCCGCTTTCAGGTGAGATTTTTGTGCTCTGTGTAATCCTATTTTGCTAACAGTCTTGCTTGTATGCTGTGTAGCCTACTAAGCCTATAATTTGTTTCTTTTGGTTGCAGATGGAGCTTTGTCTTAATAATAAATTGATTAAGAAATGGAGAAAGACAATAAGAAAAGAGGCTGAAGAGGCAACTAAACGAGGAGAAGTTTTCAACCCGTCAACCTCGCTTGAAGTGAGGTTTTTGAGGAATTTCACTGAAGAGTTTCTTGATGTAAAGTCTTACCTTAAAACACAATGCAGTCAGTATCTGTTTTTTTCCCCTTAAACTTGTTTCAAAGCTAACCTATTATGTTTTTATCCCTCTCTTAGGTGCTTGATTTCAAAGTTTTTCCCCAGAAAAGCTCTGCAAACGAAGATGAAATTGATGATGCTGCAGTCTTGTATTGTGAGAGGTTTATGGAGTTTCTAATTGATCTGTTAAGTCAACTGCCAACAAGGAGGTATATTCATCTCTCTCTTCCTCTTTCTCTCTCTCTGTTTCATTTTCACTTAGCTTTGTTTTCTTCTTCAAGTTTTTTAATTATTACAGGCTGGTTCTTATATAGTTCATGTCTTGAATTTTTCTAATTCAAAACCAATCTTGCTTTACAAGTGCATCTTATGCTTTCAAGATGTTGATATTCTCCATACACCAGTTTATTTCATTCTATGTTTTTTATTTTCCCTTTTCTTCGTTTTCCACCATGTATAGGTATCTGAGGCCTCTTGTAGCTGATGTTGCTGTTGTTGCGAAATGTCATTTAAGTGCTCTCTACAGACATGAAAAAGGGAAACTCTTTGCTCAACTGGTTGACTTGCTGCAGTTCTATGAGCGGTTTGAGATTAATGATTATTATGGCACACAATTAACAGATGATGAAGTGGTTCGATCTCATTATGAGCGTTTCCAAGCCTTCCAGCTCCTTGCCTTTAAGAAAATTCCCAAGGTATTTCATATGTAACTGCTGAAATTCTAACTATTGTCTGTTGCAAAAGGATGCAGCTTTTTATAGTTGATCTTTCTTGTGACATTAATTATCTTTTGATTTCTATTCTTTGTATTAATTTTCTAAACAACCCACTTTGGTTGTAGCTGCGAGAACTTGCACTGTCTAACGTTGGTGCAATTCACAAGCGAGCTGATCTCTCCAAGAAATTGTCTGTGCTCTCTCCCGAAGAGTTGAAGGACTTGGTTTGCTGTAAGGTATGTGAAGGATGATATGTACTCCAACTAGGTTAATGTTCTCCATTTTATCTCAGCTGATTTTTCTACTCCATGCTAGTGTTATTTCATAATTGGTTATTGTCATCATGTTATGCTTCCATGTATGCTCATTTGTCATTTGTTATTACTTTGATTGGTCTTTACTATGGTATAGAGTTGTTTGCAACTTATAGTGCAATGCGCCTATTAATGTTCAATCGAACTTATTTGTAACTGCCTAAAGTAAATTGCTGCTTGTTTAATTGGTAATTGGAACTCAAGTAGAACTTCATAGCTTTATTGTTTTCATGAAATCAAAGTCCTCAACTTTTGATAGCTAATATACTAAGAATATCATTGAGTGGAGTACATATGCAAGGAAAATGCTAAAAGTTCAATACATATGAAGCTGTAACGCCAAATCAGATAGAAAAAAGGGGGTGCCACTGAGTTCTTAGATAATCATAATACTTTTTTTTTTCTTCTATAAATCGAATGTAAAAGCTGCAGAGGTAGACAATCAATCACAGGGAGAAGAACTCTTTGTCTATGTTATGTCTAACGAGAATGTTTTAACTCCAACCGACCATGCCTTTTTGTATATAAAAGACAACCTGTCAAAAATCAGCTGTCAGTTTGCTGGCTTTTTTGTTGCCACATGTCTGTTCAAGTCTGAAGTGTAGATGTTGTAGTGCAAAAAATTCAGATCTTTTTGAATTTTAGTTTTTACATTGATCAATGTGCAAGTGTGCTGATACTGGAACAAGTAGACATCTACTCACTGACATTTTAACTTCTTTTATCAGCTCAAACTGGTCTCCGCGGAAGATCCCTGGTCTGAAAGAGTTGATTTTCTTATTGAAGTCATGGTCTCCTTCTTTGAGAGACAGCAGTCTCAAAAAGAAGCAATAAATGCTCTTCCACTTTATCCAAATGAACAGATTATGTGGGATGAGAGTGTTGTGCCTAGCATTAACTATTCAGGAGAAGGTTGTCTGGCACTTCCTAAACTTAATCTGCAGTTTTTAACACTTCATGATTACCTTTTAAGAAATTTTAATCTCTTCCGGCTTGAATCAACATATGAGATTCGTGAAGATATTCAGGAAGCCACACCACATCTCCTTCCATACATTAATAACGAGGGAGAAACTGCTTTTCGTGGTTGGTCAAGAATGGCTGTGCCAATAAAAGAATTTAAGATCACGGAGGTCAAACAGCCAAATATTGGTGAAGTCAAGCCATCATCTGTGACAGCAAAAATTACTTTTAGCATTTCGAGTTATAAAACACAAATAAGATCTGAATGGAATGCTCTGAAGGAGCATGATGTTTTATTCTTACTTTCAGTTCGCCCGTCATTTGAGCCTCTAAGTGCCGAGGAAGCTGAGAAGGCCAGTGTTCCAGAGAGGCTTGGCCTCCAATATGTGCGGGGATGTGAAATTATTGAGATCCGTGATGAGGAGGGAACACTCATGAACGATTTCACAGGAAAAATTAAAAGGGAGGAGTGGAAACCACCAAAAGGTGAACTTAGAACTGTAACCGTTGCTTTAGATACAGCCCAGTACCACATGGATGTCACTGATATTGCAGAGAGAGGTGCTGAAGACATTTATGGGACATTTAATGTGCTGATGAGGAGGAAACCTAAGGAAAATAACTTCAAAGCAATCTTAGAATCTATAAGAGATCTTATGAATGAATATTGTATTGTTCCTGACTGGTTGCACAACATTTTTCTGGGCTATGGGGATCCTTCTGCAGCACAATGGACCAAAATGCCTGATCATCTTCAGAAAGTAGATTTCAAAGATACTTTCTTGGATGCAGACCATTTAAAGGAGAGTTTTCCAGATCACCAGGTTTGTATTGCTTATTCTTTGCTTCTATGATTGGACTTTGGTTTTTGTTTCCCCTTTTATTTGCATACATAGGCCCTTGCTAACATGCTGAGATAGGGGAAGTGATGCAGGACAGCTTAGGGGCTGTTCTGAATCTTGACTTTTAGCAGTTGTTTAGGGCTGTATTGTTGTGAATTTATGAAGGAATACAAGGAAGGATGTAGATAGGTTCTAGGAGTCACACCTATGGTTCTAGGAGTCACACCTATGGTTCTTAAGAATCGCTCCTAAGAAGAGATTGAGTCATGCAATCAAAGCTTTGATGGAAATTATTTGATATCATTGCATTCTAAAATATTGATAGACTGCATGCTTATTTATAGAGTTTTGGTTGTCCAAATCCAACAAGGACATGGATTCCTGAACCTCCAACATAAGTATTCCTGTTTGGAATAGGAAAACCTGATGAAGCTAATTACTTTAGAACCGATAGAATACTAAATAGAAAATAACCTAGACTTAGACAATTTTTCAGATTTCCCATCTAAAATGAAAATTACAGAAATACCCTTGCCTATAAAAAGTCATCATTCTTGCTTCTTTTGCCGTCCACATCAGGGAGTCATCTCCCTCCCTTCCAAACACTTTATTTAAGTTGTTTATCATCATAAGGTGCAAATGAGGTTTTGTAGCTTTCTTCCTTTTCTGTTCCTTTTATTTTGTTTTATTTGATCAGTCAGTATTCATACAATTGTTTTTAAATGTGTAAATATGATGCTCTATATAGGTACCAAACCTATAAGAAAATTGAAAAATCTATACCCAATAATGACAGGAAAAGTAGACTACATGAAGCCCTATGGAATATAAATGTAATTAGATTCCTAATAAAAGCTACTTTTGGCTACTCTTTAGCAAATATAGTACTGCAAATTTTTTTTGAATATAATTTAAGACTATAATCAGACATTAATTCTTGTAGGCCTTCATTATCCATGAGTTTTAAGCATTTCTGTAGTCTACAGCGAAGTTTTTGATTGTGGGATCATTCATGAGCTATATGGTTGCAATGGCAATGCCTTTTACAGGTGGAAATTTTATAAGTCACATAAATTTCTGTTGTTTAGAGACAATACAAACACATTTTAAGGAGGTTAATGCCTTAAAAAGATGATGTGTGGTGAATGCTGATTTTCCCTAGTAGTTTGTTCATTCTAAAGAGAAACATAAATTTACAACGTACTCGTCTTTCTTTTCTGCAGGTTTGTTTTGTAAATCCAGATGGTTCGGCTAACTTGAATCCAAGACCTCCTTTTCGAATTAGGCTTCCAGAAAAATTGAAGGGCTACACTCATGCAATTCCAGGGAATGAGAAATCTACTATTGATTCCAAAAATGGTGTCAATATGGTGGATTCTGGTAGGGAAAAAGAAGAACTTATTGTTGAGGCGTACATTCCTCCTGATCCAGGACCTTATCCTCAAGATCAGCCAAACCAGAACTCAGTCAGATTTACATCGACACAGGTGAATGGCAACTCATTTACCTAGTCTCTGGGATCTTTTGGTATTTATTTAATGGGTGGAATCCTTTGTTAGTTTCTCTTTTCTCTTTGCTTTTTATTGTTCGTAAAAATGGGTGCGAATCCAAGTTTCAAACACATTACTTCTGCAATGAGAAACAGTTCAACTATTTGTGATTTACTGGATAATTGAACTTTTTGTTGCTTTTGACGTCCATCATTTTCTCAAGCTTTTATGTGTCTACATTGGGGGTTTATAATCTAACAGATTCTTCTAAATGTTGGCATCAAGGTCTCTTTTTTCACTTACAAGGTTGACAAGCATTGAAGTGGATAATGATGGATAAGAAACATGCTATTACTTTCTTTTTGAATGATTGCATTTGTTTTTCTTGTGCAGATTGGAGCAATCATGTCTGGTATCCAGCCAGGACTAACCATGGTTGTGGGGCCTCCTGGTACTGGAAAGACTGATACAGCCGTGCAAATCATGAATGTTCTATATCATAATTGTCCATCCCAGAGAACATTAATAATCACCCATTCCAACCAGGCCTTGAATGACCTGTTTGAGAAGATAATGCAGGTATTAGGTTTGAAATATATTCATGTGGATATTGACATAAAGACTAGTAATTTAGATAGTCGTTAAATGTGAATATGATCCCTTGAGTTTTGCACTCTTGATATGGAGCATTCACTGGTGTTCTTGATATTAAAGCCTGTTCTGTATCTAGAAAAGCTTATTTCGTGTATATGTTGCTTTAATGCCTGGAACTTTTTCATCGTTTTCTTAGAGAGATGTGCCAGCACGGTATCTTCTTCGACTTGGTCAAGGTGAACAAGAACTAGCAACTGATCTTGACTTCAGTAGGCAAGGGCGTGTCAATGCAATGCTTGTTCGACGGTTGGAATTGCTTAGCGAAGTGGAGAGGCTTGCAAGATCTCTCCAACTTCCTGAGGATGTAGCTTATACTTGTGAAACTGCTGGATACTTTTGGTTACTGCATGTATATTCACGTTGGGAGCAATTCCTTGCTACTTGTGCGGATAACGAAGATAAACCAACACTTGTCCAGGACCGTTTTCCTTTTAAGGAGTTCTTCTCCAACACCCCTCAGCCAGTTTTTACTGGTCAATCATTTGAGAAAGACATGCGGGCAGCAAAAGGGTGCTTTCGTCATCTCAAGACTATGTTCCAAGAACTAGAAGAGTGTAGGGCTTTTGAATTGCTCAAATCAACAGCTGATCGAGCAAATTACCTAATGACAAAACAGGCAAAGATAGTGGCAATGACCTGCACACATGCAGCTCTGAAGAGAAAGGACTTCCTCCAGTTGGGTTTTAAGTATGACAACTTGCTGATGGAAGAAAGTGCCCAAATATTGGAGATTGAAACTTTCATACCAATGTTACTTCAGAGGCAGGAGGATGGTCATGCACGTCTTAAACGCTGCATACTGATTGGTGATCATCACCAGTTGCCTCCCGTTGTGAAAAACATGGCTTTTCAGAAGTATAGCCACATGGATCAGAGCTTATTCACTAGGTTTGTTCGGCTGGGTATTCCTTATATTGAGCTCAATGCCCAGGGTAGAGCCAGGCCAAGCATAGCTAAGCTTTACAATTGGAGATACAGAGATTTGGGAGACCTTCCTTATGTAAAGGAGGGGGCTATCTTTAAGAATGCAAATGCTGGGTTCTCCTATGATTACCAGTTAGTGGACGTGCCTGATTATCATGGGAGAGGCGAGACTGCTCCTTCTCCCTGGTTCTATCAAAATGAGGGAGAGGCTGAATACATTGTTAGTGTTTATATATACATGCGTTTGCTTGGATATCCTGCAAACAAGATCTCCATATTGACCACTTACAATGGGCAAAAACTTCTTATTCGTGATGTTATCAACAGAAGATGCGTCCCTTATGACTTTATAGGCCCACCCTGCAAGGTAAGATGCTTGATTGCTTCTCTTACATTAACTAGGCATAATGACTATGAAAAATGAGTAATTTTTCTAAAGGTTGATTTTCACATATTTATATACTTCTGCTTAGAATGAGGTTCATCTAGTTGCTTGATGGCCAAATAAAAGTTATACATGTGAGTTGGTGCACATGGAATGACCAATTCCATCCATGGGGCATCTTTTGTTGCACCAATGCCATCTTGTTACTCTTAACACCATTGTTGCAATTCAGGCAGCAGGCTTTCATACACACACACACACACACACACACACACACAACGCACCATATGTACGTATGTATTTGTTCAATATCATTATAATCACCATCAATGCTCATGTACAGGTCGCCACTGTTGATAAGTTTCAAGGACAGCAAAATGATTTTATTTTGCTCTCTCTAGTGCGTTCTCGCTTTGTGGGTCACCTTCGTGATGTTAGAAGATTGGTTGTTGCCATGTCCCGTGCCCGACTTGGACTTTATGTATTTTGCCGCAGATCTCTGTTTGAACAATGTTATGAACTGCAGCCTACATTTCAACATTTGCTTCAGAGACCTGATCGCCTTGCGCTGAATTTTGGTGAAGTTTCGACATATACAGAGCGGCAAGTTGAAGACATTGGACATCCTTATTTTGTTAGCAGCGTTGAGGAGATGGGCCACATTGTAATGGATAAAATGAATCAATTGCATCAGGTATATAGCTCTTTGCTTCATATACCTTTCACGTCTTGTTTTATGGTTGATTCTTCAATTCATTAAGTTGAGGAACAGTCTTGAGAAGTTGGCTGTCTTAAAACCTAAACTTATACTGTGGCCACACACCCAAAACTAGCACAGCCCGGTAAGAAAATGGGAGAATGCCTTACTTAGTTCCTTTATGAAAATGATTTGTTAAAGATACCTTAATAAAATATGAAGGGCAACCTGCCTCATGTTAGGTGAAAGTTGTGCATATTGCAGAGTAAAGAATAAAGCATTTTAGGCTGATGAAGCTTACACACACCTGCAAACGCCAGTGCACACACACAAACACACACAGTGTGAATCAACTCTTGCCTAACAAGTTGTAGTTTGTGATGGATCAACTTGACAAGACCTTTGGCTTTGTCTTGTTCAGATATTTTAAAGTTATCAGATTTTCACCTGGTCTGAACTTTAATAGCATATTGTCAGAGGTATCAAACTGGCTTTTGGTTTTGAGCACTTTGGTTTGTACTTTTCATATCCGTTCATTTTCAACTCCTAAGAAAATCTTCTGCATTATTCTTAAAAGGGTGTGCTTGTTCTTGTTAATACCTCCAAGACATTGGCACTGTCACTCCCATCTGTTGGGTGATGGTGTGGTACATTCAAGTCGCACCAAGTACTGCACAAAGCAGTGACAGGCTTGCAATATTGGTAAAGTATGTTTTAAGTACTTCAAATGTAAACATTTGGGCTTATAATATGCTAAGTCACGTGCATAAAGTAGCTTGATCTTTATTTTGCAAGATGAAGAAACCTTTTCCAGCCTGTGATGCGGTGCATCCGCTTTGTTGTTGGCTGCCAATTAAAATCCACTTGCAAATTTTATCTTGCAAATTTTATCTTAGTCTGCTGTATAAAGTTCCAGTGGTTGAAGTCATGGTTACTCTTGATTCCAGGCACGTATGATGAGCTATCAGCATGAGCACTACATTGCGTATCCATCTGATGGACCTGCTCCTGCAAAGGGCGCAATAATCAATGATACACCAGACGAAAACGAGGCAGAGGAATCGAAACAGATTGATGATATTCCAAGTGGTGAAGACAACCAGGCAGAGGAATCAAAAGAGATGGATGCTATTCCAAGTGGTGAAGACGGGGATTTGCAACCTGATAACCAATTGAATGGGGAAAAGGTGAGCGAAGCTTGCCCAAATGATGAAGATGGCATGCCACCAA
>Ga0307515_10024593_pt1 | contig 10486 bp, 3 predicted proteins | sample 17_EM_MG_FD_194513 | JGI IMG/M metagenome (GOLD analysis project Ga0307515, IMG submission 194513) | Populus trichocarpa ectomycorrhiza microbial communities from riparian zone in the Pacific Northwest, United States - 17_EM | ecosystem: Host-associated > Plants > Roots > Unclassified | place...
ATCTGCTGTTAATATCAGCTTGTTTATAGGAATTGCTTTCCTATAATAGCACGTAGGTTCTGTATAAATCCTCACCTTGTATACTGTTACAACACATCAATGAAATATACATATTCTCAATTTATTATGGTATCAGAGCACCGATCTTGGTGACTCCTCCACCCTTCCGCAACCATATACACCATAGATATTTCACAAACACCATGACAGAACAGAGCAATAACACCAAACCAGATGGGAATCCCGTGGAAATCACAGACCCATATGCCATACACAGTTCAGATCATACTGGACTCATCCTGGCAACCAAACCACTTGATGGAGATAACTATGGGCAATGGAGCCGTGCCATGTACATGGGTCTCAGCGCAAGAAACAAGATTGGATTCATTGATGGGACCATTAAAGCACCACCAATACAGGATCCGAAATATGCAGGCTGGAAAAGATGCAACGATATGGTGACACTGTGGATCATAAACTCAGTTCACTCAGACATTGCGAGCAGCATTATGTACACTGAATCTGCTGATGCAGTTTGGAACGACCTCAAGGAGAGATTCTCACAAAGCAGCGACTCAAGGATCTACCAGATTCGACAAGAGATTGTTGAAAATCGTCAAGGGCAGCTCTCGGTGTCTTCTTATTATACCAAGATGAAAGCCTTGTGGGACGAATTAGCATCATACCATGACCCACTCATCTGCACTTGCGCAGGTTTAAAGGGACTGGCTGAAAGAGATGAAAAGGAAAGAGTCATGCAGTTCTTGATGGGATTAAATGAATCCTACTCAGCAATACGAGGCTCGATTCTGATGATGAGCCCACTCCCTGACACACGGCGAGTCCATGGTCTCATTCTTCAACATGAGAGGCAGATGGACGTTGCCAACCGTCGAGACATGGGAACGACACCACATGCAATGCAGGTGCAGCGAAATCCAATGCCACCATCATTCAACAGGAAGCCCTTCTACACACCATCACGAAAACCACTTAAATGTACCCACTGTGACGGAGAGGGACACTTAGTGGACCGATGCTACTATATTATTGGGTTCCCAGAAGGGCACAAATGGCATGGCAAACACGTGAAACCCAAGAATAAGAGATTCACAATCAACAATGTCAAGGCTAGCGGTTCTGCTGCAACCGAGAAACCTCACATTTCTGAAGGTCCCATGTTCACTACAGAGGAGTATAATCAAATCATTGCTATGCTACGTAATGGTAATACACAATCAATTGAAAATGCAACAGGTATTTTTTCGCCCACATGCAATATAGCACAAACAAGCCCGCATTCAACTCTATACTGGATAGTTGACAGCGGAGCAACCGACCACATATCACACTCTCCACCAACACATAACATCCTTGATGTTCAGTGTGACTCTGTTGGTTTGCCCGATGGGGGGCAAGCAAAAATAAAGAATATTGGCTCTATAAAATTATCACATGAACTATCCCTTGATAAAGTTCTTTATGTACCAAAGTTTCGTGTCAATTTATTATCCGTTAGCAAATTGACAAGAGCTTTGCGATGTATAGTGATATTTTATCCGAATTTTTGTATTGTGCAGGACATGGATACGAGGAGGACGATTGGCCTGGGCAAGCATTTTGATGGGCTCTACTATCTCACCCCAAAACATAATCCTCACCTCGCTAATCATATCCACCGTACCTCTAGTCTTTGGCATCAGCGTCTTGGACACCCATCAGCCGCACCTTTACTTTCATTAGCCAAACATAATGTTGAAATAATGTTTGATTCAAAACACGTTTGTGAAGTTTGCCCTTTGGCAAAACAAACTCGTTTACCCTTTTCTCATAGTGAAATCAAATCTTCTGCACCATTCGATTTAATTCATTGTGATATATGGGGCCCCCATAGAAATCCAACACACACTGGGGCACGATATTTTCTCACTATTGTAGATGATTTCACTCGTTTTACTTGGGTACATCTTATGAGTTTCAAATCTGACACACAAACAATTTTAAAATCTTTTTTTTCTTGGGTCAAAACACAATTTCAACATGACATTAAAACTCTTCGTGCGGACAATGGTGGTGAATTCCTCTCCATTCGTCCTTTCCTAGACTCATGTGGTACCCTTTTCCAACACTCTTGTCCATACACTCCACAACAGAACGGGGTAGTTGAACGTAAACATAGACACCTTTTGAATGTTAGCCGTGCCCTTAAGTTCCAAGCCAATTTACCCTTGAAATTTTGGGGAGAAAGCCTCCAAACAGCCTGCTATCTTATCAACCGCCTACCTTCACCCCTCCTATCTCATAAATCCCCATATGAACTCTTGCACAACACACCTCCCACCTACACACACTTGCGTGTTTTCGGATGTCTTAGCTATGCCACCAACCTCACACCTACCAATAAGTTTGACGAACGTGCTCATCGATGTATCTTTCTTGGTTATCCTCTTGGTCAGAAAGGCTACAAAGTCTATGATCTAGCCTCACACAAATTTTTTACATCACGAGATGTCATCTTCCATGAGCACATCTTCCCTTATGCCTCTTTAGCACCCGTGAACCACACTGACATGGCCATTACTCCCAACTCCAATGACCACATCAATACCCATGAAATACTCCCTGCTCCACCCCCACAAGACATCACCGAACCTTCCTCACCGGACCCACCTCCATCACTCAACCTTGAGCCCGTCACCGACCTTCCCACCACAATTGACACAAACCCACCTGTCATACACGATTCTCCCACAATACCTCCATCCTCTGTACCGACCCATTCCCCCCCAATTTCCCTTCGCCACTCTACCCGTCATACTCGGCCACCTGCTCACTTCAAGGATTATGTGGCTCATCATTCTGTCTTGCTTCCACCCACGTCAACCTCCCCACAATCTATGTCCAGCACTCGCCATCCACTGCATCGGTATGTCTCCTATTCTTGCTTATCCCCTGGTTATCGCTGTTTTGTTTCTAACATCTCCCAAATAGTGGAGCCTACTACATATGCACAGGCTTGCCAGAATCCCAAATGGGTTGCAGCGATGCAGGCTGAACTCACAGCCTTAGAAGACAACCACACTTGGAGCCTTGTTCCCCTTCCACCGGGACAACGTCCCATCGGCTGCAAATGGGTCTTCAAGCTTAAGTATCATTCTGATGGGACTCTTGAACGCTACAAGGCGCGCCTCGTTGCAAAAGGGTTCACTCAACGTGAGGGAATCGATTACAAGGAGACATTTGCGCCAGTGGCTAAACTCCTTACCGTGCGCTGCCTGTTGACTATAGCAGCTGTCCGCAATTGGTCGTTACACCAAATGGACGTCCAAAACGCCTTTCTCCATGGTGCCCTTCAGGAGGAGGTCTATATGATGCCTCCACCAGGTTGTCATCGACAGGGGGATAACATTGTGTGTCGACTCCATAAGTCATTGTATGGGCTTAAACAGGCATCCAGAAGTTGGTTTCAAGAGTTCTCCTCAGCAATACAAACTATCGGGTTCTGCCAATCTAAAGCAGATTACTCCTTATTCACCCAAGTCAAAGGTACATCACTCACTATTATATTGCTTTATGTTGACGACATGGTAATTACAGGTAACAATGAGGCAGAAATCAAGAACCTGAAAGTCTTCCTTAGCAGCAAATTTCGAATTAAAGACCTCGGACCTTTGAAATATTTCCTAGGAGTCGAGGTCGCCCGATCGAAAGCTGGAATTACAATTTGCCAAAGAAAATATACATTGGACATATTGGAGGAAGCTGGGTTACTAGGTGCTAAGCCAATGAAGGTCCCAATGGAGGCTGATTTGGTGCTAACACCCACAGGTAGCAGTTCACTCCATGAACCGGCGAAGTATCGACGCTTAGTCGGGAAATTGATCTACTTGACAATCACAAGACCAGAAATAGCGTACACTGTCAATACGCTAAGTCAATTCATGCAAGATCCACAACGACACCATCTTGATGCAGCGTATCGACTTCTCCGATACCTTAAAGGAGCTTCGGGTCAAGGTTTGATGTTTTCCTCACAAAATGATTTACATTTAATTGGTTACTGTGATGCAGATTGGGCTCGTTGCCCCACCACACGCCGATCCGTGACTGGTTATTGTATTTTCCTTGGAAATTCATTGGTGTCATGGAAGAGCAAGAAACAGGTTACAGTATCTCGCTCATCCGCAGAAGCGGAGTATCGATCCATGGCCGCAGTTACTTGTGAGTTAAGTTGGTTACGATATTTGTTGAAAGATTTGCATGTTGATCATCCCCAACCAGCAAGGTTGTTTTGTGACAACCAAGCTGCCTTACACATAGCCGCAAATCCTGTATACCACGAACGCACAAAACACATTGAGATTGATTGCCACACTGTTCGTGAGAAGATTCAAAAGGGAGAAATCAAAACTTCACATGTCAGGACAGGGGAACAAGTTGCAGACTTATTTACTAAACCACTGCGTGCACCCATCTTCCATACACATCTAAGCAAGTTGAGCGTTATTGACATCCACACTCCAACTTGAGGAGGAGTGTTAAAGGAAAGATGATTATACGATGTAATTGAGAGTGATCATAGCTTCTATAATTGTCAATCCTTTTATTCTGTGTAATTATAGTATGTAACCGTTATTAGCTTAGCTGTAGGATCTGCTGTTAATATCAGCTTGTTTATAGGAATTGCTTTCCTATAATAGCACGTAGGTTCTGTATAAATCCTCACCTTGTATACTGTTACAACACATCAATGAAATATACATATTCTCAATTTATTAGTCCCCCCCTTTCAACCCCTTTTAGAATGTGACATCTGCCCATGTAAACAAAACAAATCTCAAGAGAATGATCTTTTATGTCAAATTTTATATATGTTTCTTGATTTGATATTTACTTTATTATGTCCCTTAAATGACCATTTTAAATTCAAATCTTGGAGCTATAATTATGAAGAATTTATCATTATTTTTTTAATATATAAGGCTGATATGATAGATGTATCCTTGAATTAACATTTAATTACTGTTTTGAAATAGAATAAATGAATATAATTAATACAAGAGGATATGTTTTTTTTTATTTTTTTTATGTTGAAATAACAAATCTGAATATAATTATTTTTATATTTTTTTTAACCAAATATATTTATTTCCTTTTTATTCCAATACACTAATATCAAGATCGCCTAGAAAGAGATCTAGTTTCAGTTAACACACAAATTATATATAATTGACTGGTCTTCCGAGTTACAAGAAGTCATAATAATAAGATATAATTTATTGTAGTAGATATGTTATTTATATAAATTGAATATAAACAATATATATTTTAGAGATTTGTAATTAAATTGTAATTGAATTTGAACTTGAATGATAACGAGGAGGACCTATCTAAAGCCACCAGCTATCTAAAACAGCTCTTCTTTTACGCGATGAAAGAAGCTACACACAGATATGATCCCAGCTTGGTCTTCCTGGTTCATTCCACCACCATATTCATATATATATTAAACTCACGCTGTTGGCCTGAGTGCAAGTTCTTTGACGACCTGATTTCTCATATTAAGATGTATTTACCAAATCAAGTAATGTCATAATTTAAATTATCTCAACATATATTAAATTATATTGATACCAAAAAGAAACTGCACAATGTTAGTCACCAAGATAAGCGTGAGGAGAATTAATTGGTAATTCATGCATTTTTTTATTATTTATAATTGATATAGATACTGCATGACATTGTATATGTTCATGACACTCTGTTTTATTATTTTTCTCTCAATTTTATTATAATAATTTGTTCTAGAATGAAAGTGGGATACACCAATCAACTTGAATGACAAAGTACATGAAATCTATAAAATTAAAAAAATAATAATCAAAATTCCAACATTTTTATTAATTAAAACACGCGAGGAAGAGGCTATTATAAAATTTCTTAAGAAATTCGAGTTGACTAAAAAAGGAAAAGACAAATAAAATCAAATTTTAGGATGATGCTAGATTTTACGATAACAAATATAGTCCCCTGTAGTAAAATAGATTAATAAAATCAGGTTGCCATGGATTAAGATTTTGTTGAAGGTCGGGCAAGATGGAGGGAGGGGGCATCAACCTAACTTATATGCATAGCCTTTATCAGTATCAATTCTTTTTTTATATATATAAACAAAGAATTGATACTGATAAAGGCTATGCATATAAGTTAGGTTATAGTTGCTTGATGACCATAAGTAGATAAAGAAAACGAATTTTGAACGAATGCATAAAGAAAACCATAAGTAGATGACCATAACGAATTTTTTTTCAATTTATTTTATATGAGATTATCTTCATCTCTTGACTCAAGTTGCATGTTTGACATGTTAACTCAAATTAGTTCGAGTTATTTTTTATTTTTATTTTTAATTATATTATTTAATATTTGGTTGGTGAGGAATTAAATTTTGTATATATATTTTTTATTTTTTTTATGATATTATCACATTCTCATAACTCAAGTTTAACATATTAAGTTGAGTTGAGTTGGGTTTTGTTTTCTTAAATAATTTTTTTTAATTTATCATTTGATGTTAAGTTGATTCAGAATTAAGTTTTATAATTTTTTTTAAATGTTTTTATAAAATTATCATTGTCTCATAATACAAATCATAAATTTAGTAGAATAATCAATTGAGTTAATCTAATAAATCATTATCTTAATATTATTTTTAAAAAATATTTATCTACTATATAATAGTTTTGATATTTAAAAAACATATATTACATTTTGAGCTTATAATTTTTTTATATCAGAAAAGCTGTTAGCAACAATACACCCCGATCTATCATGTCAAATTTTATACATGTTTCCTAATCTGATATATTTACTTTATTGTATCTGTTTTCCATTTACATTTATTAATATCATTGAGCTAATTCTAAAGGGTTGGATTGTTGGTTAAGGGGATTTTTCCCTTAATAGACCTTTTTAAATTAAAATCTTTGAGCTAGTACTATGAAGAATTTATTAATTTTCTTTCGAATATACAAGGTTAATATGATGGATGTATCCTTAAATCAACATTTAATTACCGTTTTGAAATAAAAGATATGGATATAATTATATGTTTTTTTTTTGTTTTTTTGTGTTGAAATAACAAAAACTCAATACAATTATTTTTATATTTTTATTTATATCTCTCTAACCAAACATAATTATATGTATTCTTTTTTCTCATCCAAGCCAATAAAACCGTCCAAAACGATGGCGTTTTTACATTTCTCACACACTTCCATATCTCCTTGGATAGTCCAATGCAATGCAAGCCATGGGGACCCAACCCTTACAAAAGTCCACACGTATTGTAACCCTACCACTAATTTCATTTCTACTTGCTTGCTTTCTTTCTTAAAATCTACAAATCAATCCCTATACTATATAAATGTTTTTCATTAAATCCCCTAAAAGTTACAAAAAAAACAAGAGTGTGAAATCTTCAAACCTTACTCAACATTAACCTCCTCCCTGTTCTCGCAAATACGCAGCCCAAAGAATCCATGCTAGTACCATTTCTCATGTATATTAAAATCCAATTATTGTTTTGCCAGGGCTCGAAGCAAAAAGAGGACAAAGCGTTTTCCTTAGGACAAAAATACCCTTGAACAAAATAGAACCATATTTGTACCACATCGAAAAAGAACGAAGAAGAAAGAACGTTAATAAATTAATCGAGGAGTACGGTGCCACATGACCTTACCTGAATATGATCTGTTCTAGAGGATTTAACGTCAGCTTGGTTGAAGAATCATGATCGCTCGATCATAGCGTGAGTAATGGCTCGGTGGTTCTCATGATCATATTGGCTGTAGAGGAACGGTACCTAGCTTTCGACGGGCTGGGGATGGTCAGGGCTGTCTGATAGTTCTTTTATTTTTGAAAAATCACGTTCAAAAATATACTAATTATTGTTAATTTAACGAATGCATATAACTTAAATTCTTTTAACGAATTTTTCTTCATTTTCCTTCTAAATATGATATTATCATCTCATTTTTTTTATAGTTAATTATTGTTAATTTTTTAATCATGTTATTAAATTAACTAATTTTATGAAACTCATTCAAGTTAATGACCCGTTTCTCAAATCCTTTTTATGTTTTAAAAATTTTAAAAAATAAAAAATATATAACTTAATTACAATATTAAACTGTATCGAGTGCATACAAATATACAATTATGGAAAGAAGAGTTATGCCATGAAGGACACCTGTAGTGTCTCCATCGAGAATAGACCGCAGGCGTGGAGAAGGGGGAAATTGATTATCAATTTGCTGCTTAATTGTGTTTATAGGCCGGAGTATACGATTATGATTGATTTTTAAAATGTTTTTTTATGTAAAAATAAATTAAAATAATATTTTTTATTTTTTAAAAATTATTTTTAATATTAAAAAATATTAATTTAAAATAAATAAAATAAAAAAATTTTATTTTTTAAAAAATATTTTTAAAATGTAAAAACAAACACTCCTCTACGTCTCTACGTTAGGGGGGAATTCAAGCTTCGGTCGCCTTCTACGCGTATGTATTTGGTGCCACGTGCTAACCGACAATTTATTTATTACCAACAGAAATGATATAATGGCGTAAGATGTGGATTGGCAAAAAGGAGGACTCTTTTGTCATGCAATAGACATGGAAAAGAAGTTGCTGGTCCATCCTTTTTAAATCCACTGCATTTTTTTTTTATTTCTAGATACCTTTTTAATTGTGCGTTTTTAAAAACTTTACACCATGCATGCATTTTTTATTTATAAAACTGTTACACTCTATTTTTCGTACTTCTTCCAACAAAAATTAATCAGATATAACAAAATTAGTCATATTACCTCTGTATATTATGGTGAAAATGAAATGATTTGCAATGACTAAACAAAAGAAATGATTAATAGTTTGCATATATGTGAATTAATTGATAAAATTCTTGATAGAATGAATTTTAAGGATGCAAAGTATAATTTTTAATACAACAAACAAAAGAGCAAGAGAATAATATAAATCTCTTTTAGGTGAGATTGTGCAGCTGAGATCTCTTTTAGCTGCTTTAACACAACATCAACAGGTGCATAGAGCATTTTTATGAGGTTTGTCGGCACAAAATGATGATGAAGGGACAGATTAACCTCCATAAAAAAACAGAAAGATGCTTTAGAGTATTTGCTCAATAATATAAATTATATTTTAAAATTTCACCTAATAAATTAAGTTATTGAGTTGAGATGGTTCTTTGACATGGTATCAGAGTCTTGATGACCAAGCAGTCACGAGTTTGAATCTCACCGTCCTCATTTATTTGATAAAAATTAAACACAAGGTAATATGAGTATCTACAAGTTTTAAGTCCAAAAAGCTTTTACTTAGAAGATAATATAAATCATATCTTAAAATCTCATCTAATAGCTTAAACTATTAGATTGAGATGGTTGTTTGACACTCCTGATATTTCTATAATTATATATTTAAGAGTACTAGCTCCTGATTCTTTTACCGTAACGAATAATACGACTACTACTTTATTACCGCTGAAAATTTGCAAAGCCTTTGCCTATCTAGCTAGAATCTCTTGAGAATGAAAAGATGCTGGATAAACCCATTGTTTTAATCATCGTGAGGATGACTATCGTTGAATAGGTTATCTATCCAAATTTCTGAAATTTTTCTGTGTTTTGAAGATGCAAAATTCTACTAGTGCAAGGCAGAAACTTATTAGTAAATGGTAGTCACATGTTCAAACCTTTGGGAAGTTTAGTGCTCTAACTCATCATATTGATATTCAGAATTCCTTCTTTGGTGTCCAGAAAGCGATGTCTAATATTGTCTATCAAGAAAAGAAAAAGGGGGGAAAGCAACTAATTTAAAGTCTCTTCATTCTTGCAGCATCTCTTTATTACTATTTTGCAGCTCTTCTTTGCTTTGAACCCATGACAAGTACCAGATTCTTGCTTGTACATGTAACTTGGTTTGCAAAAGCTGTTAATGCAAGCTTTAAGTTAAGGAGATATATCCCAGAATTCACTTCCAAATATTAATTTGTAATGCATCCCATACCTTTTTCTTTGCATGCTACAACAACAATATGCAGCAAATCCTATTTTATGATACCTTACCCAAAATCTAATGCAGAATTCTTTTCTCATAAGAGCCTTTTCGCTGTTCATTTTAAGAGATTTTTTCAAAGATATCCACATTTACTTTTCCTTCTTACAAAATAGTTTTTTGAAGGGTTCATCGAGAGAACTAGTTTTCACAGTTGAGGAAAAGATGACAATGCTTAAAAAATTGCCTGAAGAAGTCTTAAATTTATGGAACAATTGGGAGATTCGAGGAATGGTTTTGCTTAGTCTCTTACTACAAACCATCCTCATCATATTTGGTCCTCGGCGAAAGACCAATGCCAGAAGCTGGATCAGGGTTCTCGTTTGGTCTGCATATCTATCAG
>Ga0307515_10024594_pt1 | contig 10486 bp, 4 predicted proteins | sample 17_EM_MG_FD_194513 | JGI IMG/M metagenome (GOLD analysis project Ga0307515, IMG submission 194513) | Populus trichocarpa ectomycorrhiza microbial communities from riparian zone in the Pacific Northwest, United States - 17_EM | ecosystem: Host-associated > Plants > Roots > Unclassified | place...
ATCTTGTTTGATGCTTCAAATCCATCCAGCTGATTTAGAAGCTCCAGCATAGTTCGCTGCACCTCACTGTCACCATTGCCGCTCCCAGATTCCATTCGAGCAGATCCGATACTGTCAATTTCATCCAGGAAAATGATTGATGGAGCATGCTGTCTGTGATGAAACCATAAAATCAGAAACCATACCAGATATAGGATGTGAAAGACAAAGCAGAGTAAATAAGCAAACATATGTACAACGTGGAGACGACACGCCGCCACTATTCCAGTGTCCAGAAGTGGCTGCGGCGCGTGTCACTGTTCCTGCAGTTGCAAAGGCCTTCCCTGCAATACCCCTAGATTGTTTTGAATTTATTTTGTAAATTTCAAATTATTTAATGTATTATTTGTTTTATTTTGAATTTTGGTGATCTAGTACAATTAAATGTGGGTGTGAGAAAAACATAATGAGAATGGATATGTGTGTGTGATTGTACTTTTTTTATGTATATTTCTTAATTATAAAATCAAAAGAAAAATAAAAATAAATAAATATTTTAATTTGTATACGGTTAAATATCTTAAGGAGGACAAATAAAATTATGTTGTAATTCTCGTGAAAATGCAAGAACATGTTTATGCATATGTTCTGGGATTTAATAACTGATTTATTAAAGCCTAAGAATTTGGCTAATATGTTAATTTTTTAAATCACATTAAGTCACGAAGCAATTTACCTCAGGTAGGGTGTATTAGGGGTATTAATATATTTTCTAGTCATAATCAGTCTCGTGCCTAGCTTTAACAACGACCAGTATACTTGAGTTTTCTAGCAACCTTCTATCAAATACTAGGTAGCGACTCCCAAATAAAACAAACGAATGAAAATCGCTATGGACGCCGCTCAAGTACGTGCGAGAATAATTATACTTAAAAGGTGTATGGGTAAAAAAGATATAATCATGAAACTAAATCAGTTTATCTAATAACTTTTTACTTGATCACATAATTCGTTCGTAACATGATTTTTTTTCTTTCTATGAACATGTTAAAAAACACAAATAAGAAAGCATATATACTCATGTAGTTGAATATCATTGAATTCACCTTCAAACATCATAACCACATGATGCTTGATTAGAATCCTGGTATTATCTTATCAAATCAAACTCCACAACTCATTGATTTGAAAAGCATAGTTGCAGTTAATACTCAAAAGCAATGCTTTTTTAAATTATCAAGACCACAGCTTCATTAGAGTCTATATTAATTGTAGAACAAGAAAAAATACAAATAAATCTCCCTTCATGATCTCTTAGAACTCCACAAATTCTTAAGGTCTTGAATTGCCAAACAAGTCAACATTCAATTTCAGCATACCTAAGAAGAAGATATCCAAGATGAATCATTTCTTATTTTTATCTTATTTTTCTCTTACTAAAAATTAGATTATTTTGAGCATTTAAAACATATTAAACTATACCAAAGAAAAAAAAACACCATATTTTTTATTTTATTTTTTGCATAGATCCTACTACAATGTCATTCCATAATAAAAATATATAAATATATATAGAAATTGAAGCAAGATCCATTGTTGCCCAATCAATCTATCAGCCAAGGACCATAACTTCCAAAACATATCATAGTATAGTAAAATATGTTTTGTAGTTTCAATCTTATTTTGTAAAATAGACTGGTTAAATCATTATCTTTTAACATATCTTTCCAATATAGAAAATCTTTTGTTGGCAATTTATTCAAAAATAAAAATACTTAATAATCACAGTAAACCTCTTGAGTGACGATGGAAAGAACTCAATGGAATAATCAGACTGAACATATTTGCTTCCGAAAACATTTAATTCAGCAGAGATTCATTCCAGGATCTCGAGTTATTGGGATTTGAGATACCCAATAAACATGTTTATGAAATATCTCAATACAATAAAAATTAATTAAGAATGAACAAACTAAAATTAAAAAATATATATTTAATAAAGATATTTTCTTCAATAAAACAATTATGATTAAAAAAAGAATTTTAATCAACAACATCAGCCACTTCTCTTTCATCAGCATATCATATCTATATACACTATATTTCATTCTCCATTAAAATATGTTATCAAATTTTGAACAAGGATTGTGGAAAGTAAAAAAAATCTAATATGATCTTTAATGGTAACTTGAGTATAGAATAAGTTTCACATTTGTATGGTGAGGGCATTACAAATTAATACAAGTGATGACAGGGCGCAGGCCTTCAATTATTGAAATTGACTCCAAAGAACACCACCCCCGCAATTCCAGCTACTTCCAGCGCAATGTCCACTGCCACTGGAACCCAGGTGAAGTTCCTCCACCGGAAGTTAGCCGCCTGACGAAACACCAAGCAGCATTACATGTAAGAGTGTTGAATAGATTCCAGGGCATTAGAAACTTTGAACAGTGCATAAAATATCCTTTGTTGATTTTCAGAGACGAAGGTTAGAAGCATAGAATGTTATTCAGGAAATATTCTGCCAAATTATCAAAATTAGTTGATTTTATAAATAAAACATTCGTTTAAATAGTGTGAACGCAACCAAAATCCATATGAATATACATTTTGCATGAGGATACGCCATAAAAATGCTACGAAGCTATATAATAAGGAACCTGGGAGGAAATAGCTTGGTCCACTACATTCTTGGTCTCTGTTTCAAACTGCTCCCATAATGACTTGCACTGCACTGGTTTCAGCAGTGTATCATTTGGAGAGATCTACGTCATATTTGATATTGTGTGAAATCATGTGAAAATCAGTTTAGAAAGTTGATAGAGATATAAGCACATATGTAAGCTATAACAACATGGTTAGAAACATCTTACCTCTTCCCATTTGCTTGAGGCAAGGGGGTCTCTAGCAGCCTCATTGCTTCCATCTCTGGAAGATAGAACAGAGACAGTTTCACCCATGAGCGAGGAAAGAACTTTCTCGATATTAGCTTGCTTCTTGTCTGGGCGAATGGCTGCCATGATTGACAGGATTTTCAAACAGTGCAAGAAATAATTTCGAGATTATTTTCAGATGTTAGGTATGTATATATGTGCTGGGAGGCAATCCTTAAAAGAACCTTAGCTAGAATACCTCAGAGTGTGCATCTTTCATAATTGTTTCAATGTTTTCTCTGCCAGTCCAAACTCTTGGCCTTGAATGGTTGTCATAATTGAAAACCCTTGTGAACCTGAAATATGACCCAAAGATTTAACCAGAAGAAAGGAAAAATTGGAAGAAGAAACGTATGCAACAATTATGTGCTCAACCTATCCTTCATCCGGAGAAGGGTTTCATCTGCTGCTGCTGCTTCTCTAGCTTTTTTTCAACTACGTTTCTTGCATGCTTCCTCAAAGTTTGCACCATTCTGTCAATTTTAAATCCGTCTAACTCAAAACTAGCAACAGCAGTTGAAAATTCGAAGACAGCATCCTTAGACTTGTACTTAACAAGCTTTCTCAATGAAGGCCATGTGTTGTTTTCAGCAGCTTCGAGTAGGGATTATTCAGGTCCAGTGAGCTCATCAGTGAGTTGTTTCTGAATATGAATAAAAAAAGTGTCAGGATTTAGTCATTTGGTATAATCATCGATTGTAAAAAAGTATCTGAAGATTATATGCCTTAATTTTGGCCATCAATTCTGACAACTCGCTTGTGGATATCGATGACGCGAGTGTCTCCATATCACTACCAAGTATTTTGCGGACCTCGGAAGCATCCAAATTACTGTGTCTTATGGAAGCATCTGAGAGAGCAGGATGTCCAAGAAAATTATTAAGTATACCATCAGATCTTTACCAAGAATATGCAAGCAATTTGAACATCATAGAAGGATTAGTTCTGTAATAGCAGCAGCTTGATATTAAGTTGTGGTACCTGTCCTTGGACACTAGAGTACCTGTTCTATATCAGCCAATCAATTTATTTATTTTTTTAATGAAGTATTCATTCAACTTGATACTGTTCAAGAATAGAATGCAAGCTATTCAGCATGGAGGTGGAGGATATCAGGTGGAAGAAAAATCAACTCTCATAAAGAATGAAAACTGTTGCAGGGAGTTTTTTAAATCCTCGCATGCATTGCTAGAACAAAGCTATTTCAGCAGCCATACAGATAGTCCACGCCAAGGAGAGTTGCGAAATTCCACGATATACTGAATAGAAGTAGTCTAAGTTGTAGTCTCTAAACTCTTTAGCGGGACCCTAAGCACGATTGGACTGGTAGAGATGAATAGTGGAAACAAGATCCTATTATTATACTAACAGCTATAAGAACTCAGATTATTTACACACGAAAAAGATATACCAAGAGAAGCAAGAGAGTTTTAATTCAATTGCAGAGAGAACAGATGATGAGCAAATACATGTTAAGCTTGTGTCGGCCATTATGTCATATACATGTGTGTGTGTGAACCTTCAATAGCAAGATGTTACCTTCACATCCTCGATCAAAATCGGACATGCAAGAACGTTTAATAGCACGAACAGATTCAGCAAACCCTTTTCCATCGTTCAGCGATTGTTTCAGCCCAATCTTAAAATTTTTGAGTGCCTTAGAACTTAGATGGCCGAACATGGTAGCATGAGCATGGCGTACCACCTATGTATGATAGACTAACTTAATCATTGGTAATTTTGTAACAATTTTAGTTAAATCAAAATAGAACTTATATCGAGAAACTAAATTCCAAGATTATATCAGTAAACCCACTTTGTAGGACTAGATAGCTGTTAAAATATGACTTAAATTGAATCATGGAATCTTTGTTGAAAAAGGAAGCAAACAATTGTTGTAATTTGGAAAGAAAACTTTTTCCCAGTTAGTTTTGATTTCGTAGCAAACTACTCTGAAGTATATTTGCTGTTAAATTCTTGTATCCATTTTTATTTTGTATTATTGCTTAGTTTGCTTAGGTTTTGCACATGAATGAGGAAGTCTACTGAGGTATTACATCTAAAAAATTTAGCTCTAACTGTTGCCGTTTTGCATTTCTTACACCATCATCAAAATAGATGGACTCCTTGTCGTATCTGTTGAAAAAGAAATGTAGAGTCCATGAGCAATATCAGAGATCGTTGCAAATAAAGCTGAATAAGGAGTACAGTCCAGAACTAGGCTGCAAGAAAAAGCTCTTGAAATGTCCTGATAAACTGGTTTAAAAGCTTTTGATTTTCTGTTAAATATTGAATATGTTGACAGTAAGATAACACATCATTTCAGAGAATTGTAGAATCTATCGCAATGTACACACTTACTCTGAAAGATAGGATTCTAAAATAGAGCAAAGTGTTTCCCCGAACCCTGGTACCAGACCAGCTTTAACATCTTCTTTCAATGCCATCCAAACCTGTAAGAAATCAGCTTACAGTGCCTGATCCTAAACTTACCAATTCTGAAAGTAATTCTACAGAGAACAGAAGGACGAAACATATTACCTTATCAGAGTTCAACCGTTTGAGCATCTTGTTTGCAATCTCTTCACATCGAACAGTGGCAACCATCACCTGGTAAGCAAACAGCGAAACCACATTTTACCTAAGAGAATTTAATAATTTATGTTCACATAAGAAAAGGGCAGGGATTTTAATAAACCTTGTGAGCAGGAAGATCCAGATCCTTATTCTCTTTCACTGCTTTCCATATCTGCTGCAGAATGAAAGAAAATCCTGAAGCAGGGACAACTCCCTGCCTATCGCCAGCCAGGCGGCCCCCTGTAGAAAAATAATCGGAAATCCGCTGCCTCAGTTGAGCAACCTGTGTAAGACACATATTAGTTTTTTACCATAATTTTCTGACTTCTCTAAACAAGTCAATGTCTTGTACAAGTTTATTGTTAAATAAGATCTTCAATTATCAAAAGCAAATTGTGAGTAATTAAATGTTCTGAAATCATGTTATAATTGGGTTTCTGAATTGAGAAATTATCATTGATTACTTCACACCAATATTCACTAATCACAAACACTTGCATTTAAATAAATGGTCGTTAAGTTGTTATATTTATCTTGACGAGAAAGAAAGAAACTAGAATTTCATAAGTTTTAAAATTACAATTAAGTTATAGATAAAAAATTTATTTGATAAATTCTGAATGTAAAAGAAATAATTATTTAAAAAATAAGCTAGACAATATCATTTAAATAAAATAAAAATTCAGATATAGCAACTTTCAAATCTAATTTTGATATTAAAACAACTTCAATTGGTTATATTCAAGTTACTCCTATAGAATTGGATTTACAGAATTTTAATTTAATTTAACAATTAAATTAAGAATTATGTTTGTTTTCACAAGAGATTTAGTACTTATCGAAGGTCCAAGGATAAGTTTAACTTAGGAATATGTTCAAAATGTAGTGATGATTCAGTGGGTTCGGATATTTCCTAGAACCAACACCGAAAACAACGTTTCTATATAATAACACTTTCCCTCTTTTTCTATACAAAGTGATTTTTATATTAGAATATAAAAATTATTAAAAATCATCAATTTAATATTCTTTTAAAACAAATATATTTTTAAAAAATATCTAAAAACAGAAACTATTAAACTCTGCTGGAGCCCAACTCTGTATGGTTGCTACTGATCATGACGTAATGCTTAATACGTGGATAATTGTATTGTTTTTATTTATTTATTTTATTAATGTGATGGATATTTTATTAAAGATGGAATCTAAGAGAAGTTGAAGAATTTGTGAATAAAAACTGACAATTACGCTATCAATAGAACACAGCAACACTAACAGCTGACAATAAAACAAAATAAAACCGAAAGAATATCGATCGGCAGAACAAGACATGCCTATTGAATTCTAAATTGAAGAAATCAAAACAAGCAATAAACTATTATTATTATTATTAATTAATTAAAATTTTAATAACGAGTTACAAAAGTCTTGTCAGACTCGACTTGTGAATTTATTCATAGATATTCTCAAAGTAAAAAAAGGATCATTCTCTTTATTAAATTAAGCTATTTTCATTTTCAAATTAGTCTTGGTGTCAAGTAGCATTGGTGTTTGATTTTTGGATTTTTTTTCCTTTGTTTAAAATTACAATATTGATCTAATAAATTTAGAAAGAAAATATTGATCTACTATAGTTGAATTATAATATTTTATTCTTGGAAAGAATACATACTTATTTTTTATTTTTTTCTTACCAAACAATGGAGACCAAAAGTAAGAGTTTCATGGTAAATCAATCAGGAAAGATATTCTGAAATATTCATTAAAGATATTTTTAAGTTACAAGTATTTTTATGATATGCCATCACTTGTATACATAGATGTTTGAGATAAAAATTAGAAAAAGAAAAAATTATCTTAATATTAGAAAATTTTAATATATAGTTATAGAAGTGAAATTCTAAATGAATTTCCAACAGTAAAATTAATTTTTTTCTCGAGAGGAATTCATTATTAAACCACTAAAGGCCGATCACAAGATATAAGGCTTGAAGCCCATGTATAATAAAACCAGCTCAACTTAACGAGTCTTTGAGTTATTAAATGGTATCCTTTCTAAATAATTATCTCCTTCCATTGTTGGACCATCCCGATATTATATGAAAAGAGATTTTATCATTCTAATATTTTTTTTATTTAATTTAAAAGATTATTTTAGTTAGGTTTTGAATCTTTGAATCATAGTTTTGAAATTTGGTCCGATTCCATAGGTTTAAAAACTATGTTTTAAATAGTATATCTTCTAAGTCAATATATCAAACTGAATTAAATTTAACAACTAACTGAATTAAATTTAACAACTATTTCTAGTTTGATTTTTTATAGTTATTAGGATCACAAATACTCTTTGCTACGTTAAGGACATTGATTGAATTTAAAACACGGTGTGCTAAATTCTTGAGGTTTGATTCATGAAAAATGGATTTGATTTTTCTTATTATCATCATCGTTGGTAGATTTGATCAATTCATGAGAGACGGTAGGAATGAAGTATCCTTGTTGACAAACTAGGCATAAAATAACAAGAGACTAGTCTCCTTGTTGTTTGATAAGATTATCAACGAGTAACCATTTACATATTGGCCTTTTTAATGTTAATTTATATAATCTTGATTGATTACAAATTTAATTTATAATAACTTATCACCTCTTTAATGTCAATTAAGAAGGTTGTAGGGATTTGTATTGAATGTCAATTCAATACGTTTACAACACTCTTCTCATTGATCACCAAATAAATATATAAATAAATGAAATTCTAATTGAATCTTTGGTGAAGCAAGCATATGAAAAGGATATGTTTGAAAGTGCAGTCCAACCATTTTTTTAAAAAAAATAAAAAATTATTTTAAATTAATATATTTTAGTAATTTTAGATTATTTTATATATTAACGTTAAAAAAAATTAAAATATATATTTTAATATATTTTTAAGTAAAAAAATATTTTAAAAAATTAAAGATATTTTAATATAATAGAATTAAAATCATTTTAACATTAAAGATGAATTGATTTACCAAAAAAAAAAAACAAGTAGAAGAAGAAAGCAAGAAACCAAATGGGGTAAAACAAATTCACAATTTCAAATTAAAAGAAAAAGGATAAAAAGAGTTTATAGTTTCTAAAATACATTTTATAATAACATTGCAAAGTATAATAATAAAGAGTTGACCATTAATTAATCTAATGATTGCCATTAACATACTCAAAACTAAGAATATTCAAACCCCATTTCGTTAATGACATGACATTCAAAAAAAAATTCAAGAAACCAAGTCGAAGCAAAGAAGGAAATGAAATTATAATAAAAAAAATTAATTAATTACCTCAATTAAACCAAGTTCAGGAGCTGGAGAATCATTAATTAAATGAATTGATTAGCTGAAAGTTTCCCATTTTAATACGGCACCGTTTTCAGCCAAGCAGAGAGGCAGAGAGTGTGATGGAGAGCAGAAATGGAAATATTTTTATGGTGGGAAAGAGAAGTGGACAGAGGGAATGATTGTCTACGGGTGGAACACATGAGTTGATGGGAGGTAGAGTTCTGTATGGTTACGTGGCATTTTATCAGTGGATGGAGTGGTGGAGTTTATGTGTGACGGGTTGCAGTAGAAAATGAGAGGTAGTGACGTGATGTTAAGGTTTGTGTCTTGACGAGTATCTAGGACTTAAATCTGGGATCTTACTTGTGTCTTAATGTGCATTTATTATGTTTTAATTACTAAGAGATAGATTTTTCTTACTTTGTGTTTTGAATATATATATATATATATATATCTCCTCTAATAACTAATAGATCCATAAAAAAAATATTTTTATTTCTAAATCCAAGTTCAATGAATTTGCTCTCAAAAAGAAAAATAATAATTTTATTTTGTGAATTCACAATGAAATGTAAGTATATGTACAGTGAATTATTAAGCATTTTTAGTTTTTTATAGTGTATTTGGTATTGTGGTATAATGTATTTTTTAAAAATATTTTTTACATGAAAATATATCAACATTATATATAAAAAAAAAACACTTTCACTTGTAACAAGCTTGCATCAAATGGCTATGATATAAAAATAAAAGTAGTCTCACTTTTTTCCCCGAAACTTTCATAAAACAAAAGAAAGAAGAATATCTTTTTGGAGTCAGTACCTCCAGCCTACAGGATATAGCATGTGCTGTGGTGGAGGAGAGGAGGATAGATCATGGAAGTAACAAAGAGGAAACTTGACGACAACAAAACCCTAAGAATTTCAACTATTCTTTTTCAATACAGGGGTCCCATCTTCATATTTCATGCCGATACAACCGGAGTATAATTTAAAAAAAAATAATTAAATCACTGGAAAATCTGAAACCTATTAAAACAAATCAAATCTAGTCAGGTTTTGGCTATATCAACCGAATTTATAAATCATTCATCCTAACCGAGTCAATTAAATTTTGTTAAACCAATGTCAAAACCAATTCAATATAAAACCCAGCGGAAATTAAGTTCTTAATCACTAATTTTTTAGCAATCATTCGTCAACCTACTGTTAATATAAATCATATCATGGTATCTTATCTAAAAACTTAAGCTATTGAGTTGAAATGGTTCTTTGACATGATATTATAATCTTGATGATCAAGTGGTCTCGAGTTTGAATCTCACAATTTCTATTTATTTGATAAAAATTAAACACAAGATAATATGGGTCTATGAAAGTTTTAAGTTCAAATAAATTTCATTTAAAAATAAATATGTTAGAGAATAATAAGAATGGTAATTTGACTCTTTGCACGTAGAAGGGATTAAAAAAATAAAAATAAAAAAGGGCTGAAATGGCCATTGTATCTTCCAGGTTCTCTATCATATGTACTCTCGCTAGAGGAAAAAAGGATGTAACTTTAGTACACCCTTTTGTCAGAAAAATACAGCAAGGCTACCAAACTAGCCAAAAGGGACGTCCTCTCCCTTCCTCTCTCCTCCTCCCCTCCTCTGAATTCTCATAAAGAAGAAGA
>Ga0307515_10024595_pt1 | contig 10486 bp, 3 predicted proteins | sample 17_EM_MG_FD_194513 | JGI IMG/M metagenome (GOLD analysis project Ga0307515, IMG submission 194513) | Populus trichocarpa ectomycorrhiza microbial communities from riparian zone in the Pacific Northwest, United States - 17_EM | ecosystem: Host-associated > Plants > Roots > Unclassified | place...
ACACCCGCGAGTTTGGAAGGAAGCGAAGGGGGTGGTTATACCGAAACCGAATAAGCCAGATTACGGAGTCGCCAAAGCATATAGGGTGATTACGTTGTTAAATTGTCTGGGAAAAGTGGTTGAGAAGGTGGCAGCCAACGCAATAGCAGAGGAATGTGAGCGAAGGAGGTTACTTCATGACGGACAGTTTGGATGTAGAAAGAGAAGGTCAGCAATAGACGCGGTTGGAAGGTTGATGAAGAGAGTTGAAGAAGCGTGGGGGAGGGGGAATACCGCGGCTGTGCTGTTGATGGATGTCAAGGGAGCCTTTCCACATGTGGCAAAGGGGAACTTGATAAAAAGAATGGAAGAAATGGGGTTTGAAGCCGACCTAGTGAGGTGGGTGGAGAATTTTATGGAAGATAGAAAAGTGATAATGTCGATGGATGGGAAGGAGGGAGACAGTATGGATGTGGAAACGGGAGTTCCGCAGGGGTCGCCAGTGTCGCCAGTACTTTTCATTATATACCTTTCGGGGTTGTTCGGCCAAGTTGAAGAAAAAGAGAAAGAGGGTGGAAGTCAGGGTATATCTTTTGTTGATGATGTGGCATGGGTGGTGGAAGGTGAGGATGTGGGGGAATGCACACAACGACTAGAGAGATGCGCGATGGAAACAACAATTTGGGCAAAGAAGAATGCCTGTCAGTTCGACATCGAAAAAACGGAAGCGATGTTGTTCACACGACGAAGAAAGAATAAGGAACCGAAGATGAATGCCCGAGTAGGGGTAGGAAGTCATGAGGTTCCGTATAACAAAGAAGCGACAAGATGGTTGGGGGTATGGCTGGATGATATGCTTACCCTGAATGATCATACGAAAAAGACCTTAGCAAAAGCAAGGAAAGCGCAAAATAGGGTGAGATCCTTGATGACGAAGAAAGGATTAAGCTCGGAAGGATGCAAACGAATTCAGGTTGCGGCGGTTCAGGCAGTGGCGTTATATGGATCTGAACTGTGGTGGCATGGACAAGAAAATCGAGCTCATGAGGTGCAAATGTTGTTGAATGAACAGGGCAGAAGGGTAACCGGATGCTTTAGGACAACACCTCAAGGAGCATTGATGAATGATGCTGGTTTACGACCGGCAAAGGCTCTTCTTAATAATCGAGTACGTCGATATAAGTTGAGACAGATGATGATGCCCGATGCTCAAGGCGGAGGGAGAATGTTAGAAATACGGAGGAATGTTGTACAGAGGGTGGAGGGGATTGATGAGTTGATCCCGGAGGATAAACCTTTCGAGAGGAGGAGTTATGAAAGGACAACATTACCGACGGAAAAAAGATGCCTTAAGGGCAAAGTGATAATTCAGGATGAGAAACAAGCGTTGAAAGAGGCAAGGTTAGAAAGAGAGGGACTTGTTTTTTGGACTGATGGATCGAGAAAAGAGGATGAGTGGGTTGGGTGTGCAGTGGTATGAAAAGAAGGGGGAAGGTGGAATAAGAGGAGGACACACCTAGGCCGACGGAAGGAAGCGTTTGATGCGGAAATGTATGCGATGTCGGAAGCAATGAAGATTGCGGATGAGATGGCAGAAAGAAAGGAGGTTACCAGGGTTACGGTTTTTACAGACTCCCAGGCAACTTTAAGACGAATACAATCGGACGAACCAGGCCCAGGACAGGTGCTAGCGTTACGGCCGATGAATTGGACCGACGCATTGGCCAGAAAAAATATCCAGGTGGAGTATCGATGGGTACCTGCTCATAAAGGGATAGAAGGCAATGAAGAAGCGGATCAACAAGCAACAAAGGCGGCGTATAAGCATTGCGGAAGTTATACCGAAACGCAAAATCCGCTACCATTTTTAGATTATGTTTCTTTCGCCCATGTCAGTCGAAGGTTAACGGAAGTGAAATGGGAAGAAAGTAAAGAAGAAATTATAAAGTTGGGGAAGAAGTCAAAGCACAGTTACCGGTATGATTTGGTGAAGAGGGGGGGTAACAGTGCGGTGATGGGCGCCAAAAAGACGATTGCGGCGAGGTGTTATCAGCTTAAATCAGGACACTGTTACGGGGGTTCTTAATCCCAATAATCAATACAACACTTTACTTGACTAAGTACAGCCGCCTATCTAAGTATCTCTTTCTCTCCTCGTCTTATCCTAAGACTCAACTTCTCGTTCCTGCTCAACGAGAACTCCCGTTCTAAACCGGTACCACAATCCTTCTCCTCTGTAGACGTATATCACTCCGCCTCGAATGAACGATCGTCCCCGGAAAATTCCTCGAATGGTAACAACCCGGTGTTCAGATACCGCAGCACCAGGTAATCGATATTCTCGAGTTGTGCGAAAAGAAAAACCACACGGTAGGTGTGGATTAAACCGTGTTCTTGTAAAGTGAACAGAAGATTGCCGAAAGTCTCGACAACTCGAATCAGTGCGTATTCGGCGGGTGTATACCTGTGTCCAGGCATATAACGAATAATCGCGTAGATTGATTAAAGAAGAAATAGTGACGACTATTTCTTGAGGATAGATAGATAGATAGAATTCTTAATAATATTTTAAGATCGTCTTCGGTGTTCTCTGAAAGCTAATCTGTTCGCTGCTGATTCTCAAAATCTCTCGACCGACCTTGGCTCTTTATAGCCGTCGCTCTCTCTCAAGTGTGATAGTGTTATCTCGGCCACGCCCCTTAGCGCCCGTCAATAACTTACCACAACACCCTCAGGTAATTGTGTCTCTGCAACGTGGTTTCAAAGCATTACGCTCCTGATAACAATCAGGCCATCCGTCGCGCGATATCAGCTTATCTTTTCTTTTCTCAGACATCTTTTGCAATCGTACGATTCGGTAGTTGGAACATCTACCAACCAAGTTGATAATGCTTATCGCCTCTTAAATCCCTCAAGCGGTGAGTGATTTAATTGCGTCATAGATTTAGTCGGCGACCAACCGATACTATGCCAACGTAGATTAATGACGCGTAAGCTCGTATCCGATACGAGATTACATTGCGATCCAGACCATCGAATTAACGAGTGGTGCTCGCTCTAGGCACAATTGCCTACGTCATAAATCCCTCAGTTACGTCAAGCTTAGGTCGAGACTTTTCTCAAGACCGTAACGTGCCTCTCCGGATCCTAACCCGTTACAGGTCGGGGAGAAGAGTTATCTTAATCGCTTTGACTATCAACTGCCGTGTGTTATTACAACACATGTCCCGCAGAGTATCCGGGAATGAACAGAGCACCCACGCTCTGCGCGACCAACATGAACTCCCGCTAAAGAGCATGTTGCTGACCACTTGATTTCTGCTTGCATAGGTGTTATGCATATCGTAGATATGTATGCTCTTTTTAGAAACAAGTATCATTATCGCTGTTAGGGACGACCCCTAACATCACCCCCTTCTCTAAGCTCGGTGACCTCAACGATGCTAACAAAATAAATAATTCCAAATAACAAATTACAAATTGAAATCCTAGCTCCACCTTGATCTTAACGTTTCCTCAAGTTCTTTTCCTTATTATTTTTTTTTTTTTCATTCTCCTTGTTTTGCCAAATCTTTCATCCTTTGCTATCCCTTCATTCCGCGCGTAATAATCTTCTAACAATTTTTTATCGTGCTCGACCACGTTATCATACGTTTCCCATGTGTTTTCCTCCTGCGCATAACCTTTCCACTTGACCAAAAACACATGTTGCCGTGGATTATGGTCCGTTGGTCCACTTGCCACGATGTTCTCCATCTCCCAATCTTCGCCATCCGCTTCAATTTCAATTACTTGCTTCTTGGGGTCCGTCCCTTTATACTGTTCGAGTAAATCGATATTAAACACCGGATGAAGTTTCCAATGCTCTGGTAGCTTCAGCTTGCAGTATCGGTTGTTACTGCCCACTGAAAGAATTTCGAAAGGTCCTAGCATCTTATCCTCTAGCTTCTTGCATCGGTGTTTGGCTCGTATATTCCTTCCGTTTAACAAAACCAACTCCCCCTTTTTAAACGGTGCTACTTCCTTCCTTTTCTTATTGTAATGTTTTTTCATTGCTTCGACCGCGACTTCCAACCGATCCTTAAGTTGCTTATGTACACCTGTCATATAATGACCGTACATTTCCGATGCTGGGTTCCGAAACTGAATTTCCGTAGGCCAGGAAGTTCTTGCCTCGAATCCGTAATTGGCGTAAAAAGGCGAGATCTTGGTCGTCGAATGTTTAGAATTATTATAGGCGTATTCGGCCATCGCTAGCATGGATGCCCAATCATTCTGTTCATAATTGCAGTATGACCTAAGATATGACTCGATTACTTGGTTAATGCGTTCAGTCTGTCCGTCCGTTTGGGGATTGTATGCCGTGGACATGCTGCGCTTAATTCCCAAATAATCATATAGATCTGTAAAGAAACTTCCCGTAAATGTAGTATCTCGGTCGGAGACAACATCCTCCGGGAACCCATGATACCTCCATATATTCTCCAAGTATGCACGTGCCACCGTAGGGGAATCCTTTTTCTTAATTGGAACGAAGTGCGCCATCTTAGTAAACCGATCCACTACCACGAATATCATTGTAGCTCCTTCCGACCCAGGGAGGTCCGTAAAGAAGTCGGTACTAATATGCGTCCACGGTTTGCATGCTAATTCCAAAGGATGTAGTAATCCGTGCTTTGCGTGTCTCGGAGCCTTAGTTCTTTGACATATATCGCACTCGCCGCAATATTTTCTAACGTCGCGCTCCATATTCGTCCAATACAAATTCCTGGAAATAAGTTCCATCGTACGATCCCTGCCGAAGTGTCCTGCTACCTTGGAGTCATGTTCTGACTGAATAATCCTTTGTCGTAATCCTTCCGGTACATAGATCCTATTCTTCCAACATAACAAGTCGTCTGTTACCGTAAAATTCTTGTCGATGTTTCCGTTTTTTATAACTTGATTGCATAGCTCCTTGTACTTATCATCAAGCCTTGCTTTTTCTTTAATCCTTTCTTTGGCCTCCGGTAATAGCAACTCTATTTCCATAGCTGATATTTGAATAACCTCGTATTCTTCTGAATCCAGTTCCATCGCTCCAACTTCTAACCATTGTTCCTTATCTAACATTGGTCGATTTGTTGCTGAAGTTGTACCCCCTTCTCTAGAGGTGAACGCTGGGCACCTAGAAAGTATGTCGGCTTTAGTATTGGAAGATCCCTTGCGATATAACAGTACGAAGTTATATTGCTTTAGTTCTTCTGACCACCTCGCTTGTCTTCGATTCATGAGGGGTGTTGACTGGAAATAGGTGAGATTCTGATGATCGGAGTAAATCGTTGTTTTATGCTCCGCTCCCTGCAAGTAATGGCGGTTCTTATTTAAGGAAAAAACTACCGCTAGCATTTCCTTATCGTATACGTCGTAATTCAACTCGGCTGGAGTAAGTTTTCTGGACGTAAACCGAACAGGATGAATCTTGCCGTCTTCAAATTTTTGCGATAAAATCCCTGCTATAGCAAAATCTGATGGGTCTATTTCCAGTAGCGCTGGTCTATGCGGATCGTAATGCCTCAGTATAGGTGTTTTTCCGGATGTAAAAAGTATGGTAATCTTTAAAAACGCGGCTTCTTGGCTTTCCCCCCATTTGAATTCGACATCCTGTCTAAGCAAATCCGTAATTGGGGATACTATTCCCGAAAAATTTTGTATAAAACGTCGATAAAAATTCCACAGTCCCAATAATTGCTGAACCTCCTTCCTTGACGTTGGTCTTGGCCAATCCACAATTGGTTGGGCTTTTTCAGGATCCATTTGTAAACCTTCTCCTGAAACAATAAATCCCAAGAACGGAGTCCGGACTGCATCAAATATCCATTTATCGATCTCGATACACAAACTGTTATCCATTAACAATTGGAAAACTTTCTAGACTTGTTTATGATGTTTTTCAAGGGATCCCTTAGTAGCAATTAATATATCATCGATATATGCAACTACTACCATCCCATTATCGTCATCTATATGGACGTCTGTCTTTATGACTAACTCCAGTCCTAACAAAGGTCGTAGAATTCTGTTGATTTCCCGTTGAAACGTGGCCGGTGCGTTGCATAACCCAAACGGCATAACCAGATACTCGTACAATCCGAACTTGGTACGGAATGCTGTATATTTTTCGTGTCCTAATGCCATTCTTATTAGGTAAAATCCCGACTTAAGATCAACCTTGGTAATATGCGTAGCCCCCCTAACTCGTGACGATAATTCCTCCATTATTGGTAACGGGATTTTATCCTTCTTTGTATAATCATTCAGATGTCGATAGTCAATACAAAGTCTTAATCCCCTGCCGTTGGGTTTTGGAACAAACAATATAGGGCTGCCAACGGTACTGCTAGAAGGTCTTATTTTGCCTTCCTTAATCATTGTATCGAGATATTTAATCAAGATCTTTTCTTCCTCGATGGATAGCTGATATATAGGACCCATGCGTAGCGTATCGTCGGGTCCTTTCAATTCTATTCGATGGTCGCAGCCTTTATTATCGGGTAACTTTTCCGCTTCTTCCGGATCGAATAATAACAAAAACTTTTGATAACATTCGGGTAGTTTGTTGGCTATAACTGGGTTTGACTGGACTACCGCTCCAATATGTATTGCTTTTTCGTTTAACGCTATCCTCTTATCATAAGTAATTGAATACTCAGGATGAATTTTCCCATGATTATAACATTTTGTCGGGCAATGAGGAAAATGTAGATGACTGGTCGTTGTTCCCCGAGCCTTATGTTTCTGTAAGTACCAAGCTGGAATCAGAGCATCATAGTCTGCTGCCGTCTTCATTACTTCGAACGCATGGTCCTCCTCATCATAGGATCGATGATTCCCGAACGAAAGTCCTAACGGGATCGTAAACATATTGTCCGTTTTCATCTTATTGCCCGATGCATCTCCAGTCTGTATGGGTCGTTGTCTTTTCACGACTGGTATTGCGAAAGCCTTTGCTGCTTCTGGAGATATCACGAACGAAGTACTTCCGTTATCCAGCATGCACCTTAACGGGAATTGTTTTCCGTCATAGTCAACGAAAAACCTGTAAACGGGTCTCCTGCCGACCCTGGTTGCTGAAACCTTTTGAATCTTTGGATAAAGAGCTGGTTGATAATAAACAAAATCAGTGGATGCGTTTATTTTCTTGGGATGTCGCTCCAATAGTTCTGAAGCTTTGCGTTTTGCCATCGCTATCCTTTCGACAATAGCGTAACCACAACGGGTTAAATGTAGGTATAAGGAATTTTTGATGATCGTATAATTATGTGTTGAATCGTATTCCCTTACAGGCCAGCCGTTTCGACCTTCCGATCATCCTCAGAGGGAAAAAAAAATTCTAACAAAGAAAAAGGTCTTCCTGTCGTGAAACAGGTATGTTAAAACATTAATTTGCGACCTTAAAGCTTAATGTGGCATTTTTATTCAGAATCCGACGAGGACTCCCACCAATTCTTTTCCTCCTTTTCTTCCTGCTGCTCATATTCATCATCCAAATAGTCACCTTCGGACTGCTCTTCCTCGGACTCATCCTCCCCAGAACTACCTTCTTCTGAGTTCTCGCTTTCTGAATCGTCGCTTGAGCTTTCTTCACTGTCCGATTCTAACTGCAACCCGGCCACCCTCATCTTCTGGTATTCCTTGGCCTTAGGTAACGACGCTGTACCCTTATCTAACTTAGTTGGTCTTAGGCAATCTGCCACCCTGTGATTGCCTTTCCTATCCGAGGGCCAAGCACATCTTATACATTCTCCTGCAGCTTTTCTTCGCTGTAGCTCGGATGAGTCTATTCCTTCGGTTTTGGTATTGTCCCGTTCCGGTCTATTCTCTTGAAATTTTTTCTTATTCGTCCGTTCGGATTTTCTAGACTTCTTTTCCCTCTTGGAATAGTCTTTTTCCTCATTTCGTCGAAACCTGCTAAGGGCCTTCTCTTTGACCTTAAACTGACTTTTGAGGCCTAAGTTATTTCGAGCTGCTTCCCACTTTTCGGCTGTTCTACCGGCATTGGTAATTATAGTCATAATTTCCTGATCCGTTCTGCGGGTCAAATCTACCGTATGCATTTGCTCCAGGATTTTATGTGGTAGCCTCTCGAGAATTAACTTCTTAAAAGCTGCCCCGGTTACTGCAGCCTTGTCGTTGAGGGTCTGGATTTGCGTAAACATATCCCTAATGCATCCGTCGTATCGGACTTTTTCTAATGCTGCATAGGCCTCATCCTTGGCATCCCTATCCTCAAACCTGAGCTTAAGGGCGTTAACATACCCGGTCATTGATTTTGGGTGTAACCCGGATAGTGTGCCTTTTAGCCATTGAATATGCCATGATGCTGCATAACTGTCCATTAACGATCCTATCCAGTCGATCGTTCGTTCGTCTTCCGGAAACCTTTCTGGTTGGTCCTTAATATAGACCTGTACCAGTACCCACCAAGTATCAAAGTCTTCTCCGGGTTTTCCTAAGAACTTTTTGGGTTCTTTAATCTTTATTGGCTTGGAGCTTTCGAGATCCTTAATTCGTCTCTGTCTCCTAGATGGTCTTCTTTCCGGATGTCCTCCATGATCCGACGGTGGTGGATCTGGAGGTGATGGATCTCCTCCTTCCGCGGCGTTACTTCCAGCCGCATCGTTACCAGCTGCCTCGTTACCAGCTCCTCCCCTAATTATTCCCTGCCAAGAGTATTCGCTTGCCGTATCTCCAAGGCTTGACGCTGACGAATAAAAAGCCTGGGCTCTTTGCGGATGTATAAAAGGCTGGCTACCTGAAGGTCCGGCAGTGGTCTGTTGAATTCCCACAGGCGTTGATTCCGAAAACTTATACTGATCCATTGCCGTGGTCAATCCAGTATTAGCCTCTGCTAACTGATTTGCTGAATCCTCCATCATGGCCTGGAACTGGCGAAGCTCTCTTTTTGATGGCATATCCTTAATCCTATCCGTAACAGTGGCTAATACCGTGGTAACCTCATCCACCCTTTTGGATAGTACTCCCACCGTCTTCTGAACCGCCTGTACCGCGACTTTATTGGCAAAATTCTGTAACCCAATATCCATAACTTTCTTGTTTTGAGCTTCTAGCTCTGCCTTAATTCCGACAAACATATCAGTAGCCTCTCCTACTATCTGATTGTCCTGATTTTGTAAAACATGGATACTAGATCGTAATTCTCCTAGTACGGCCTGTTGGTAATTCATTACTGATCCAACTCCCTGTACTTCTGAGTCTATTCTCTTCTTCTCAGTTAGGAGTCGGCTTTCCATAATCTTAATTCCGTTCCCCACGGAAACAAAATCCTCCTTGATGAGGTCTTTTTCATGATTACATGCCTCGATAACATGGGCGATTTGTTGAGCGAGTTCCGATAACTGATCTTGAACTAAGTCGGGGCTTGCTTCCAACATTTGTATTTCCCCTTGGCCTTCCAAGGCTTCCTCCGGTTCTTCTTGCTCTTTGAGTAGCAAGTATTCCCTTCGGGCGGCTTCTATCCTTCTTTGATATTCTAGGCACCATTCTGGGGTAGTTCTTGCCGCTGGGGATCGGGGTTTCTCTATTCTGGAACCGCTGGGAGCCAGTGCCTTGCTGGTGAACGTTAACCGTCTGCGAGGGGCTGCCATCCTGAACTAAATGACTATAATCCGGTGGCGGTATTAATCGAGTTAACTCAACTGTTGCTTCGTCCCGATGTGGACAATTCTCAAGCTCGCAGTGGTCGATACAATGTCTTTGTAATACGAAGCAATCTCTGTGATTGAGTTTTCCTAGGTATTTATAGCTGTAACACTCCGACAGGAAGCTACACTTCTGGCAGAGTACTGCTGGACTTTTTTCCTCGATATTGTATAACTGGCAGCTTATGCAGAAGCAACTCTGTCTCCGGCAGTGTTCGGCGCAAGTCCTCTGGCCTGAATAGACACAACAGAAGTTGTCTTCGCACTTCGGGCACTCCAAACTCATAAAGTATATTGATCTTTGGTTTATCAATAACGATAAGATGAAGTCCTGGTTGCTTATTATTTCGATAAAAATAAGCTCCGGTTATGTAAAGTTCCTGGTAAAGATGAAACAACTCCGGGGTCATATATCGAAGCTGTAGTTGAACAATCCTTCAGATAACAGCGTAGAGTTAATAAAATATTATACTGTTACGGGGGTTCTTAGTCCCAATAATCAATACAACACTTTATTTGACTAAGATCAGCCGCCTATCTAAGTATCTCTTTCTCTCCTCGTCTTATTCTAAGACTCAACTTCTCGTTCCTGTACAACGAGAACTCCCGTTCTGAATCGGTACCACAATCCTTCTCCTCTGTAGACGTATACTACTCCTCGTCGTACCAAGACTCGTCGCTGGAAAACTCCTCGAACGGTAGTAATCCGGTGTTCAGATATCGTAGCACCAGGTAATCGATATTCTCGAGTTGTGCGAAACGTAAAACCACACGGTAGGTGTGGATTAAATTGTGCTCGTGTAAAG
>Ga0307515_10024596_pt1 | contig 10486 bp, 10 predicted proteins | sample 17_EM_MG_FD_194513 | JGI IMG/M metagenome (GOLD analysis project Ga0307515, IMG submission 194513) | Populus trichocarpa ectomycorrhiza microbial communities from riparian zone in the Pacific Northwest, United States - 17_EM | ecosystem: Host-associated > Plants > Roots > Unclassified | place...
GTAGTTACCCCTGTGGATAACTTTCGCAACTCGGCCTTTCCGACACCCTCGCGACGCCAACTTAAGTAAATAAATCCGGGAACCAGATCGCGTCTTCCGCGCTTGCGCGGGGTAATAGAAGCCATTGATTCTTATGGCTAAGCTTGGCGCCAAGCGGCCCAAAACCGGCCTATTTTTCGCCTAGATATGCTGGCGGTTTCGCAGTCTGGCGCACTTCGGCGCGTCCCGAAACAACTTGCGAGATCCCGAATGATGATGCGAACCCTGAAGATGGCGGCTGTCACCGGCCTGGTTATGACCGGCCTGGCGGTGAGCGGCTGCGCCACCAAGAAGTACGTCAACACCCAAGTCGGCGAAGTCGGCGCCCGGGTTTCCACCCACGACACCCAGATCGGCGAACTGGACAAGACCTCCCGCGAGGCCCTTGAGCGCGCCACCGCGGCCGGCAAGCTGGCCGAGGGCAAGTTCATGTACTCGATGGTGCTGAGCGATGACTCGGTGAAGTTCCCGGTCAATGTCGCCAACTTGTCGCCCGAGGCCGAACAGCGCCTCAACGACTTCGCCGAGAAGCTGAAGGGCGAGAACAAGAACGTCTATCTGGAAATCCAGGGCCACACCGACAACTCGGGGGCTCCGGCCTATAACGAGGAACTGGGCGAGAAGCGGGCCGAGACGGTGCGCAAGTTCCTCAGCCAGCACGGCGTGGCGCTGAACCGCATGGCCACCATCTCGTACGGCGCCGAGGCGCCCGTGGTCGCCAACGACACCCGCGAGAACCGCGCCCAGAACCGCCGCGTGGTGGTGATGGTGCTGTCCTAAACGGGTCCCGTCGGCGCGGGTGTGAGCTCTCGCGCCGACGGATCTTTCCCTTAGGCGGCCTTGGAAGCGGTCTTGAAGGTGGCGTTCGTGGCGGGAGAGCGGGTTTAAAGAGCAAGGTACTTGCTCAATACCAAAGCTAACGGCAACGTCCGGCCCTCGGTTTTCCCGGAGTCGCCATGCGTCTGCCTCTCGTCCTCGCCCCCCTTTTCGGTATGGGCCTGCTGTTGGCCACGCCCGTCTTCGCGGCCGAAGCCCCGGCACCGTCGATCGACCAGCCGGTGCTGCGGATCATCGCCGCCGACGTCGATCCCAAGGCGCTGGAGAGCACGATCAAGTCGCTGGTCGGTTTCGGCACCCGCCACACCCTGTCGGACACCCAGTCGGAGACGCGCGGCATCGGCGCCGCCCGTCGCTGGGCCAAGGGCCGGTTCCAGACCATCAGCAAGGACTGCGGCGGCTGCCTGACGATCGAGACGCCGTCGGAAACGGTGACCGGTCGCCGCGTGCCCAACCCCACCGAGGTGATGGACGTACTGGCCATCCAGAAGGGTATCAGCGATCCGGACCGGGTGATCATCATCGCCGGCCACATCGACAGCCGCGTCAACGACGTCATGGACTTCACCAGCGACGCCCCCGGCGCCAATGACGACGCCTCGGGCGTGGCCGCCGTGATCGAGGCGGCGCGGGTGCTGAGCAAGCACAAGTTCCCGGCCACCCTGGTGTTCGCGGTGCTGTCGGGCGAGGAGCAGGGCCTGCTGGGCGGCAAGGTGCTGGCAAGCTACGCCAAGGCTCACGGCTGGAAGGTCGAGGCCGACCTCAACAACGACATCGTCGGCAACAGCCACGGCCAGAGCGGGGTGATCGACAACACCCACGTGCGGATCTTCTCGGAAGGTACCAAGGCCGTCGAGACGCCGGAACAGGCCAATAGCCGCCGCTACAACGGCGGCGAGGTCGACAGCCCGTCGCGCAACCTGGCCCGCTTCATGGACGGCCTGGCCGACCGCTACCTGACCAATTTCGACGTGGTGATGGTCTATCGCACCGACCGCTATGGCCGGGGCGGCGACCAGGTGCCGCTGCTGGAAGCCGGCTATCCGGCCGTGCGGGTCACCGAGGCGATCGAGAACTATGACCGCCAGCACCAGAGCCTGCGCACCGAGAACGGCCGGCCCTATGGCGACGTGATCGAGGGCGTGGACTTCGCCTATCTGGCCCAGGTCACGCGACTGAATACAGTGGCCATGGCGTCCTTGGCCTCGGCCCCGGCCCCGCCGCAGGGAGTCAAGATCGACGGAGCGGTCAGCGCCGACACCAAGGTCTCGTGGACCGCGACGCCGGGCGCGGCCGGCCATCGCGTCTGGTGGCGCGGCACGACCGAGCCGACCTGGCGCTACAGCCGCTGGGTCCCCGTCGGCGTGACGACGACGCTGAAGGACGTGGTGATCGACGACTGGTTCTTCGGGGTCTCGTCGGTCACGGCCGACGGTTGGGAGAGCCCCGTGGTGTTTCCCGGTCCGGCCGGCTCGTTCGAGAGCGCGCCTCCAGTGGCTATTGCTACTCCCAAATAACCCAATTTATTCCGCTCTCCCCGGCGAATGCCGGGGCCCAGATCGAACCCGAAACTGTCGCCGATCTGACATCGACCGAAGGCGCATCATCCCCAGACGCTCTGGATGAATCTGGGTCCCGGCTGGAGTTTATCCTCGAGCGCGCGCTTCGCGCGACCCGGGGGCCGGGAAGAGCGGGGATTTGAGTGGCTAGGCGATCAGATCGGGCTCGTTGCGGCGCATCCAGGCCGCCGCGTACGAGCACAGCGGGGTGATGCGCAGGCCTTCCTCACGGGCGGTGGCGACGATGTGCTCCATCAACCGCGCGGCCGCGCCCTGATTGCGCAGGGCCGGGTCGGCCTCGACGTGCGGGATGATCAGCCGCTCGCCGCTGCGCCGATAGTCGGCGAAGGCCAGCAGGCCGTCGACCTCCAGTTCGTATCGGCTGAGCTTGGTGTTTTGGCGGAAGGTGTCGGTCATGGTGGGGAACCCGCCTGAACGGCTGAAGATACCCCCATCACGTGGGGCCTGAGCGCGCTTCCAGCAAGCTCAAAAGCATATTCTAGACCAGCTCGATCGCCATCGCCGTGGCCTCGCCGCCGCCGATGCACAGGGACGCCAGCCCCTTCTTGCCGCCCCGCGCCTGCAAGGCCGAGATCAGCGTGCACAGGATCCGCGCGCCCGACGCGCCGATCGGATGGCCCAGAGCGCAGGCGCCGCCGTTGACGTTCAGCTTGTCGGGCGAGAAGCCCAGCTCCTGCTGAGCGATCATCGCCACCACGGCGAAGGCCTCGTTGACCTCGAACAGGTCGACGTCGGCGACTTCCCAGCCGGCCCTCTTCAGCGCCTTGCGCATGGCCGGCACGGGGGCGGTGGTGAACAGGCCCGGCTCGTGGGCGTGGGCGGCATGGCTGACCACCTTGGCGACGATCGGCAGGCCCAGGCGCTTGGCGACGCTCTCGCGCGTCATCACCAGGGCGGCGGCGCCGTCGCTGATCGAGCTGGAATTGGCGGCGGTAATGCCGCCGTCGCGGCTGAAGGCCGGGCGCAGGGTGGGGATCTTGGCGGGGTCGGCCTTCAGCGGCTGCTCGTCTTGCTCGACCACCTCGGTCCCCTTGCGGGTGACGACGGTCACCGGGGTGATCTCGGCCTTGAAGGCCCCGCCCTCGACGGCCGCCTTGGCCTTCATCAGGCCCTTTGTCGCGTAGTCGTCCATGGCCTCGCGGCTGAACTGGTAGGTCGCCGCCGAGTCCTCGGCGAAGGCCCCCATCAGCTTGCCGGGGGTGTAGGCGTCCTCCAGCCCGTCCAGGTACATGGAGTCCCACATCTGGTCGTGGCCGATGCGGGCCCCGCCGCGGTGCTTGGTCATCAGGTAGGGCGCGCCGGTCATGCTCTCCATGCCGCCGGCCACGATGATCTCGGCGCTGCCGGCCAGGAGCGCGTCGTGGGCCATGATCGCGGCCTGCATGCCGCTGCCGCACATCTTGTTGACCGTGATGGCCTCGACCGACTTGGGCAGGCCCGCGCCGATCGCCGCCTGCCGCGCCGGGGCTTGGCCGAGGCCCGCCGACAGCACGCAGCCCATGATGATCTGCTCGACCAGCTCGCCCGAGACGCCGGCCCGTTCGATGGCCGCCTTCACCGCCGTCGCGCCCAGCTCGGTCGCCTTGACCCCGCCCAGCGCGCCCTGGAAGCCGCCCATCGGCGTGCGGGCCAGCGAGACGATGACGACGGGATCATTGGCGGGAGCGGACATGGACGATCTCCGGAAGTGATGAATTCGGGGCGGAATAGGCCCTGACGGCGCTTCGATGCGCAAGCGGTTTGCGGAAAGGGGAGGCGACGTCGCGAGCGGATCGTCGGCCATCGCCTCCCAAGGCGCAACCGAGAGAGTCAGTTGTAATAGAAAATGTAATAGTGTTCATCCTCAAACGCAACGCTCTCTTGCTTTCCCTCGCGGAACGCCTCAACGTCCGCCCATGGGCCGCACCGCCGACTACACGAACGAACGCTGCAGCATCGCCGCCACCCTCGAGGTCGTTGGTGATCCGTGGACCTTGCTGATCCTTCGCGACGCCTTCAACGGCGTGAAGCGCTTCGAGCAATGGCAGGAACGCCTGGGCGTCGCCCGCAACGTCCTGGCCGCCCGGCTCAAGAGCCTGGTCAGCCATGGCGTGATGGAGGCCCGGCGCTATTCGGAGCGTCCGCCGCGTCAGGAATATGTGCTGACCGCCAAGGGCCGCGCGCTTTCGCCCGTGCTGCTGACCATGACCGAGTGGGGCGACCAGCACGTCTACGGGGTCGGCAAGGGGCCGGTGCATTTCGTGCACAAGACCTGCGGCCACGACTTCCACCCCCGCATCGCTTGTGAAGCCTGCGGCGAGGTGATCGACGGCCGCGACCTCAGCCGCGTGGTCCATGAGGGTTCCCCGACCGTGGGCGAAGCCCTGGAAGCGGCGAAGATCGCCGCCGAGTGAGCTAAGGCTCGCCTGGTCGACGAGACCGGCTATTGCCTGTTCAAGATCGGCATGAGCTTCGCTGAGATCAGCGAGGCGAAGACCGCGTCCTAGCGGATATAGGCGGGTCCCAATACCGCGAACGCCCCGGAACTGGCCGCTTTTCAAGGTCCAGTTGAGATTTCCGAATATTTAGGGCTTGCCTCCGTAGGGTGCCTCGTCGTCGGGGGCAGCATTGAATGACGGTGATCAAGAGAATCGCGAACATGTTCGCGGTCCAACAGGAGCGACCTGAGCTCCTGATCGCGCAGGCGACCGCTTTCTCGCGTCAGGTGCCGATGCTGTACCTGGTGGTTCTGGTCAACGCGATGGCCTTGGCCTTCACCCATTTCAGCTCCGCGCCGAAGCTTTTGACGATCGGCGGTCCGCTGGTCCTGACCCTGGGCAGCAGCTGGCGGATGATCGGCTGGTGGCGGCTGCGCGACCAGGCGATGGATCATGCGCGCGCCTCGAAGATGCTGGGCGGCACCTTGTTCTCCGCCTCGGTCATGGCCATCGCCTTCACGGCCTGGTCGCTGTCGCTCTACGGCTATGGCGACGCCTACCAGAAGGCCCACGTGGCCTTCTACATGGCCATCACCGTCATCGCCTGCATCTTCTGCCTGATGCACATCCGGGCCGCCGCCCTGGTGGTCACCCTGCTGGTGCTGGGTCCGATGACGGCCTTTTTCGCCATGACCGGCCAGCCGGTGTTCGGAGCCATCGCCCTGAACGTCGTGGCGGTGGCCGCCGTGATGATCGTCATCCTGCTGACCCACTACAAGGAATTCGCCGACCTGGTGGAGTCGCGCGGCGCCCTGATCGAGAAGGCCGTCCAGGCCCAGCAGCTCAGCGACGAGAACGACCGCCTGGCCAATCTGGACAGCCTGACCGGCCTGCCCAATCGCCGCCGCTTCTTCACCGCGCTCGAGGCCGAGGTCGCTCGGGTCAAGCGCGACAAGCGCGGCCTGGTGGTGGGGGTGATCGACCTGGACGGCTTCAAGGCGGTCAACGACGCCTTCGGCCACGCCACGGGCGACCGCCTGCTGATCGAGGTCGGCCGGCGTCTGCAGACCTTCGCCTCGCCCCCTCTGTTCGCGGCCCGTCTGGGCGGCGACGAGTTTGGCCTGATCATCGACGCGCCGCTGAACCCCGAGGCCCTGAGCGCCCTGGGTCGCGATCTGTGCGACCTGCTGCGCACGCCCTATCGCCTGCCGGGCGTCACTGCCCAGATCGGCGGCTCGATCGGCTTCTGCGCCTTCCCGGCCGGCGGCCAGACCAGCGAGCAGCTGTTCGAGCGCGCCGACTACGCCCTCTATCACGCCAAGCAGAGCCTGAAGGGTTCGGCGGTGGTGTTCGACGAGCGCCACGAGGCCGACATCCGTGAGTTGGGCCGCGTCGAGCAGGCCCTGCGCCGCGCCGACTTGCAGGCCGAGATGCACATCCACTTCCAGCCGATCATCGACATCGTCGCCAAGCGCACCATCGCTTTCGAAGCCCTGGCGCGCTGGTCCAGCCCGGAACTGGGCGAGGTGCCGCCCAGCGTGTTCATCAACGCCGCCGAGCGCTCGGGCCAGATCACCGAGATCACCCGGGTGCTGGTCGCCAAGGCCCTGGCCGCCGTGCGCACTTGGCCGATGGACATGCGGGTGTCGATCAACCTGTCGGCCCGCGACATCGCCTCGATGGAGACCGTCAGCCGCATCGTCGACATCGTGCTGGAAAGCCAGGTCGCGCCGCATCGCATCGATTTCGAGATCACCGAGACGGCCATCGTCTGCGACTTCGACCAGGCCCGCGCGGCGCTGATGACCTTCCACGCGTTGGGCGTCCACACCGCTCTGGACGACTTCGGCACCGGCCATTCCAGCCTCAGCCACGTGCGGCTGCTGCCGCTGGACAAGCTGAAGATCGACGCCAGCTTCATCTCCGACATCGAATATCACCGGCCCAGCGAGGACATCGTCAAGACGGTGCTCGAGCTGTGCCGCAACCTGCGGATCGATTGCATCGTCGAGGGCGTCGAGACCCAGGAGCAACTGGACAAGGTGGCCTCGCTCGGCGGCGTGGTGATGCAGGGCTACCACTTCGCTCGGCCCATGCCGGCCACCTTCGTGGCCGACTACCTGGCCGAGGAAGCCAGCCGCGCCATCGCCAAGCGCGGCGAAGCCAAGCTCAGCGCCGCCCAACGAGCCGCGCGGATCTGGTTCGACGAGGATGGGCTGCAGGGGCTGGGGTAGGTCTAGACCAACTCCGCCCGCACCGTGCTGGCGATAAACCCGCCGCCCAGCACCCGATCCGGGTCAGCCGGATCGTAGAGCACGCAGGCCTGGCCCGGGGCGACGCCTTCTTCGTGGGTGTCGAACACCACGCGCAAGTCGCCATCGACCATCGCCAGTCGGCCCGGGACGGGTTCGCGGGTCGAGCGCACGCGAGCCAGCACCGGTTGGCCGGCCTCGGCGGCGGCTTCCAGGCTGTCCTGGCCGCCCAGCCAGTTGCCTTCCTTCAGCACCAGCGAGGCGGTCAGCAGCGCCTCGCGCGGACCGACGATCACCTGGCGCTTGTCGGCGTCGATGCGGACCACGAACAGCGGATCGCCGACGGCGACATTGAGCCCCCGGCGCTGGCCGATGGTGTAGCGGGTGACGCCTTCGTGCTGGCCCAGCACTCGGCCGTCCATGTGGACGATGTCGCCTGGGATCGCGCCGTGCGGCCGGATCCGGTCGATCACCGTGGTGTACTTGCCCTCGGGGACGAAGCAGATGTCCTGGCTGTCGGGCTTGTCGGCGATGGCCAGGCCCAGTTCGGCGGCGACCCGGCGCACCTCGCTCTTGGGCATGTCGCCCAGCGGGAAGCGCAGGAAGTCCAGCTGGTCGCGGGTGGTGGCGAACAGGAAATAGCTCTGGTCCTTGGACGGATCGCCGGCCCGGCGCAGCTGCGGCCGGTTTCCGGACATGCCGCGCTGCACGTAGTGGCCGGTGGCCATGGCTTCGGCGCCCAGGTCGCGGGCGACGTCCAGCAGGTCGCGGAACTTGACCGTCTGGTTGCAGCGGACGCACGGGATCGGCGTCTCGCCGCGCAGATAGGCGTCGGCGAACTCCTCGATCACCTGCTCCTTGAAGCGGCTTTCGTAGTCCAGGACATAGTGCGGGATGCCGATGCGCTCGGCGGCCATGCGGGCGTCCAGGATATCCTGGCCCGCGCAGCAGGCGCCCTTCTTCTGCACGGCGGCGCCGTGGTCGTAGAGCTGCAGGGTGACGCCGACGACGTCATAGCCGGCTCGCGCCAGGAGGGCGGCGGTCACCGTGGAATCCACGCCGCCGGACATCGCCACCACGACCCGCGCGCCGGCGGGCAGGCCCACGGCCTCGCGCGCCATCGCGACCGCGCGGTCGGATAGTACGGTGTCGAAAAGGGTCGTGTCGGCGTCCATGGCCGCCATATAGCGGTTCGGGCCCGGTTTTGCGAGACGACGCGCCGACGCGCCTCGCGTCTTGGCCTGTAAGAAATCCCTTCGTCCTTCGACTAACTCTACAAGGGCCATCGGAAGGCGGGGCGAATGAGCGTGATTCAGGACGAGCGCTATCGATTGGCGGTCGAGGACTTCGGGCCTGCGCTGGAGCGCCTGGCGCGTGGATATGAAGCCGACCCCGATCTGCGCCGTGATCTGCTGCAGGACATCCACACCGCCCTTTGGCGAAGTTTCGCGGGCTATGATGCGCTGTGTTCGCCGCGCACCTGGGCCTACCGCGTGGCCCACAATGTCGGCGCCTCGCACATCCTGAAGCGGAGGGGCAAGGCGGCGCGGCAGGTCGGGCTGGAAGAGCTGGCCGACGCGGCCGGCGACGACGATCCCGAACGCAATGTCGGCGAGCGTCGGGCGATGGCCCGGCTGCTCACGCTGATCCAGGCGCTCGGGCCGCCCGACAGCCAGGTGATGCTGCTCTATCTGGAAGACTTGGACGCCGCGGCCATCGGCGAGGTGACGGGTCTTTCGGCCGGCGCCGTGGCGACCAAGATCCACCGTATCAAGGCCATCCTGGCCCGCCAGTTCCAGCAGGGAGAAGGTTGATGACGACCCATCCGGAAAGCGATCCCCTGAAGTCGGCCTGGCGCGCTCAGGCCATCGAGATCGCGCCCATGCCGCTCGATCAGATCCAGGCTCGGCTGAAGACCTTTCAGGCCAGATCACGCCGCGCCTTGCTGGTTGCGGCGGCGGCCGCCGCCGGCGGCATTTTCATCGCCGGCCTGGAATGGGGCGCGGTCGCCGGCGTGCTGTGGCGGACCGGCGTTGGGCTGATGGCGGTCGGGTATCTGGCGGTTCTGATTCTCGCCTATCAAAGGACCCAGCGTCATCAGGGCGAGGTTTCGGGCGCCGCCTGCGCCGCCTTCCTGCGTCAGTCGCTGAAGCGGCGGCTCTTCGTGGTTCGGGGCGGATGGCTGCTGTTCGCCGCGCCATTGCTGCCCGGCGTCACGGTGCTGCTAACGGCGATGGCGCTGCGCAATACCGGCCCCGTCGCCAATTTCGCGCCGATCGCGGTTCTGGGCGGCTTGTGGCTAGCCGCCATGCTGTCGATCCAGAGCCGCGCCGCTCGCGACCTGCGGCGGCAACTCGCCGAGCTGGAGGCGGCGACCCAGGCTTAGGGCGTTACTTCAGCACGTTCAGCAGCGATGAGGCCTGCAAGGTCGAGAACACCTGGGCCGAGGCCTGGACGGCCAGCTGAGCGGCTTGCAGCCGGGTGACGGCTTCAGCCATGTCGACATCGACGATGCCGCCGACCATGCCGGTCAGGGTGTCGGCCTGGTCCTGCAAATCGGCCTGAGCGGACTCGAAGCGCTTCTGGACGAGGCCGTTCTTGCCCTGGTCGGTGACCGTGGTCGTATAGGCGGCGTCGAACGTTCCCAGCATGCCCTTCAGGAACTGGGTCTGGGTGTCGGTCAGGTTGCCGGTGAACGGGCCGTTGGCGTCGACATAGGCCTGGACCTGCTTGAAGGCGTCGAACACGCCCGTGCCCAGGCTGTCGGCCAGCATGCCAGTCTGCACCGAGGTCTGCTCGTCGATGCGGTTGGTGGCGATGTACTGGTCGTTGTGGAACAGGTCCGAGGTCGCCGCCGCGGCGGTCAGATCGGCCATCGTCGTCGCCGAGGTCGGCGGAGTGTCGGTCTGGGCGCCGCCGAACACGTACTTGCCGTTGGACTTGGTGTTCAGGCCCTGGACGGCGTCTCCGAACGCGGCCTGAAGTTGCTGCATCAGCGTCTGCCCATTGCCGGCGGCCATGGCGTTGGCGATCGCCTCGCGGGCCGACTTGGTGGCGTCGGACAGCTGATTGACGCCGGTCTCCTGCATGTCCAGCCGGTTGGAGACCTGCTTGGTCTGGTCCAGCAGGCCGTCGATCTTGGCCTGGGCGCTGCGCATGCCGGTCAGAACCTCGGCGTTCTTGGCGTAGCCCTTCAGGTCGTTGGCGATCTTCTGGCTGGAGACCTGTTCGCCGATGGTGTTCTGGCGGATCTGGGCGCGCATCAGATTGCTGGTCATGACGCTGTAGTTGGAACCGGTCGAGACGCGGGTTGTCATCGGTTAACCTCAGACGATGTTGGTCAGGACATCGAACATGTCCT
>Ga0307515_10024597_pt1 | contig 10485 bp, 9 predicted proteins | sample 17_EM_MG_FD_194513 | JGI IMG/M metagenome (GOLD analysis project Ga0307515, IMG submission 194513) | Populus trichocarpa ectomycorrhiza microbial communities from riparian zone in the Pacific Northwest, United States - 17_EM | ecosystem: Host-associated > Plants > Roots > Unclassified | place...
CAGCTGCCAATAAATCCGGCTGCTCCGGTGACAATAATCATACTCCTTTTTTTGCTGCAAGTTAACGTATATTTGTGGTAGTTTCTGAAGTTATGGTACACGTAAGCCGCAAAGAACATTTCAACGCAGCCCATAAGCTGTATAATCCCGCCTGGTCAAAGGAAAAAAATGTTGAGGTTTTCGGACCTTGTGCCAACGAAAACTGGCACGGGCATAATTTTGAATTGATTGTAACCGTGAAGGGCAGGCCAGATCCGGAAACAGGTTTTGTGATCGACTTAAAAAAACTTAGCATACTTATCCGCGATGAAGTCATCGAAAAGCTGGATCATAAAAACCTGAACATTGATGTTCATTTTATGAAAGATAAATTGGCAAGTTGTGAAACACTGGTAGTAGAGATTTGGAAGATACTATCACCACGCATTCCACTCATCAGCAAATACGGAGTCTTGCATAGCATTCGTCTTTACGAAACCCCCAGGAATTATGTCGAATATTTTGGTGAGTAATAATTAATCCGATTCCGATAATTGTCGACTCTTAAAATCGTAATTCAACAATGCGCTATTATCTTATAGCCGGAGAACGTTCCGGTGATCTTCACGGAGGCAACCTGATCAAGGCACTGCGGAAGCACGATCAGCAAGCTGTTCTTCGTGGCTTTGGTGGAGAGTACATGCAGGAGGCTGGAATGGAGGTAATCGTGAATTATCAGCAAATGGCTTTCATGGGATTTGTTGCCGTCATTGCTAACCTGGGTACTATTTCAAAATTGTTGAAGCGATGCAAGCAGGATATTATCCAATTCAAGCCAGATGTAATCATCCTTATCGATTATGCAGGCTTCAATATGCGGATCGCAAAGTTTGCTAAGCAGAATAACCTGAAAGTATTTTACTACATCTCGCCCAAAGTATGGGCATGGAACATCAAGCGCGCCTGGAAACTGAAAGCGAATGTTGACCGGCTGTTTTCCATACTTCCCTTTGAGCAAACATTCTTTAAGAAATTTGATTGGGAGGTAGACTATGTAGGCAACCCGGTATTGGATGCGATTAAAGCCTTTCAACCTGATCCTGATTTTCTACGGAAAAATAATCTCTCAACAGAAAAAAAGATAGTAGCTCTCCTGCCAGGAAGCCGGAAGATGGAATTGAAAAGAATGATTCCGGTGATGGCCGAAGTGGTAAAGATGAATCCTCGTTATCAATTTGTGGTAGCTGCAGTGAAAACATTACCAGAGGAATTATATGCTCCCTTGCAGGAGATTCCTTCCGTTAAATTTGTCTACGAATCTACTTACGATCTGCTTGGTTATGCCAGGGCGGCTATTGTTACTTCAGGTACCGCCACTTTAGAGACCGGATTGTTTAAAGTACCGCAGGCTGTTATTTATAAAGCAGGTTCAATCGAATACTTGTTGCTGAAGCGATTGGTGAAAATCCCTTTTATTTCGTTGTCTAATCTGATTGTTAACAGATTAGTATTTAAAGAATTTATTCAGGATGAAATGAACGCTGCTAACCTGAATGCAGAATTAAAACTCCTGCTGGAGGATGCTGCCTACAGAAATAAAATGCTGGACGATTATGAAGAGGTCTACAAAATTTTAGATACGGGATCGGCCTCTGAAAATACCGCCCGGCTAATGTTCAATTACCTGTCTGCGAAAGGCTAATCCCCTAACAGCCTGCACCAGCTAAGCTACCTTCAGCTTGCTGTAATGCGACTTGCTGAATTTCTCTTCTGCGTAAGCACGATTAATCACTAACCGGTCAGTAGTCTTATCTGAAGGCATTTCAAACATAGCATCGTTGATGATTGCTTCACAGATGGAACGAAGTCCGCGCGCTCCTAATTTAAAGTCAACGGCTTTCTCAACGATGAAGTCGATAGCACCGTCTTTAAACTCTACTTCGATGTTCTCCATCTCAAACAGTTTTTTGTACTGTTTAACCAGAGCATTCTTTGGTTCTACCAATATCTTTTTAAGGGCAGAGTGATCGAGAGGATTAAGGAATGAAAGTACCGGAAGACGGCCAATCAATTCTGGTATTAAGCCAAAGCTCTTCAGATCTTGCGCAGAGATAAACTGCAATAAATTGTTATTGTCGATATCGTTCGGATTCATACTTTCTGCAGTAGCAGCAAATCCGAGCGGACGGGTATTTAATCTTCTGGATATAAAGCGGGACATACCTTCAAACGCGCCACCACAGATAAATAAAATATTTTCGGTGTTGACGGTGATCATTTTCTGATCAGGATGTTTGCGGCCTCCCTGTGGTGGAACATTCACTGCTGTTCCTTCCAATAATTTTAACAACGCCTGCTGAACACCTTCACCGCTCACATCGCGGGTGATCGATGGGTTGTCCGACTTGCGCGCAATCTTGTCAATCTCATCGATGTAGACGATGCCGCGTTCGGCTGCTTCCACATTATAATCAGCCGCCTGCAACAAACGGGTTAAAATGCTTTCTACATCTTCTCCTACATAGCCGGCTTCAGTGAGCACGGTTGCATCAGCAATACAAAAAGGTACCTGTAATATTTTGGCGAGTGTACGTGCCAGATAGGTTTTACCCGTTCCGGTTTCTCCTACCATAATGATGTTTGATTTTTCAATAGTCACATCACTATCCGCCTTGCGTTGCATAAGGCGCTTATAGTGATTGTAAACAGCCACAGAAATGACCTTCTTGGCTTCGTCCTGTCCGATCACATACTCATCAAGAAATTTCTTGATTTCACGTGGCTTGATCAACTTGAAATTAGGAAGCGTACCCGCTTCCACTTTGTTCTTCTTCTCCTCCAGCAAAATCTGGCTTGCCTGTGTTACACACTTATCGCAGATATGCGCATGAATACCCGAGATCATCAGGTCTACATCTTTCTTATTTCTTCCGCAAAAGGAACAGGTTACTTCAGCCATGGTTCTTTAAAATTTGTCGATGGGGCAATTGGTCGATGTGCCGATTAAAACACAAAAATATTGAATTTAATCGGCACATCGGCTAATTGGTAATTCACTAATTGCCAGATTATTTCTTGCGTTCCAGCACTTCGTCAATGATACCGTATTCTTTAGCCTCAAATGATCTCATCCAGTAATCACGATCCGAGTCTCTTTCGATCTTTTCGTAAGTCTGCCCGCTATGTTTGGCTATAATATTGTACAGATCTTTCTTCACCTCAAGCGTTTGTCTGAGGGAAATTTCCATGTCCGAAGCCTGTCCTTGCATACCGCTCATGGGCTGGTGAATCATTACGCGTGAATGGGGCAATGAAGAACGTTTTTTCGCAGCTCCTGCTGTTAAAAGTACGGCACCCATGGAAGCGGCCAGACCGGTACAGATCGTAGCCACATCCGGATTAATGTATTGCATGGTGTCATAGATGCCTAATCCTGCATAAACTGATCCACCCGGGCTGTTGATATACATGATAATGTCTTTCTTGGGATCTGCCGATTCCAGAAAAAGCAATTGCGCGGTGATCAGATTGGCGATCTGATCGTCAATACCCATCCCAAGGAAAATAATACGGTCTGAAATAAGGCGTGTGAATACGTCAATCGCACGGAAATTTCCAGGGCGCTCTTCAATCACATACTGAGTCATATTTTCTATTTTTTGAGCATAGCTGTCGATGGTGTTTCCACTCATGCCCAGGTGTTGTACTGCATACTTGCGGAATTCATTATTAGAGTTCATATCTAAAAATTGGTTTATATATTCTTTTTAAGTCGGATTTGACTGCTCTGTTATTGCAGAACAAGTCGTCAATGTTAGTAAGATATTCCAAATAAATGCAAAAGAAAAGCCCTCTTTACGAAGGGCTCTTTCTTCAAACGATATTTGATTTGGTAAGGTTCAATTCCGGCATTCGGCTGCGGCCAACTACCAATTAATGATTGTGTTCCGCGGTAATTTTCTTAAACTCATCCAGGCTCACCTTCTTTTCAGTAACGGTTACGCTTTCGCGGATCAGCTTGCTGATCTTTTCCGTACGCAGCTGATTGTAAAGGCGCATAAAGTTTTCACCCTTTCCATCCTGACCGGATAAATAATTGTTGGCGATGTCATCCATCTTGTCGCCTAACTGTTCAACAATAGCAGGTCCCCCAAACTGCTCGGCAATCAATTCCTTTGCTTTCGCCCTTACTTCCTCACCATCCACATTGATCTTATGATCTTCAGCGATTTTATTTTTAATCAGATCCCACTTCAGCGAATCGCTGTAGGATTTAAATTCTTTGTTCAGAATTTCGTCTGTCAGCTGCCCCTGGCCAGTACTTTTTAGCCAGGTTTTCAAAAAGTTTTCAGGCATGTTGATTTTTGTATGATCAACATAGTAATGCATGATCTCGTGATCAAGCAAATGTTCGGTTTCGCGCTTGTAGTTATCAGCAACGGTCTCTTTCACCTTGGCAAAAAACTCCTCTTCGGTTTTTACTACGCCAGGCCCAAACACACGGTCAAACAGCTCTGTATTGATTACAGCAGGTTCTGTCCGGCTGATGGAAGTTACTTTCAAAGTGTATTTTCCTGTTGCGCTTTTTGCTTCTTCAGGAGTCACTCCCAGAATCTGAGCAACCTGGTTCTCGTCCGTTAAAATCTTTTCAATTTCAAAATCGACACTATCATCGTTTTTAAGTCCAATGAATTTTTTCTGTTCCTTCTGCTCTACCTTATCAATATTGATCACCACATTCTTAGGCGACCCGTCTTGCAGTAGTATTGTTCCGAATACGCTGTCAGTCAGTTCACTCACTTCCGGATACGTTACTTTACCAAAGCGCTGTTTCAGATCAGCGAGTGTTTCATCGATTACTTTCTGATCCACATCGATAGGATGCGATTTTATTTTTACGTTCTTGGATATATCGTAAGTGAACTCTTCAACCATTCCGATCTGGAATTCAAACTCAAAATCTTTCTGGGTATCCCAGTCAATGTTCATTGCTTTATCCTGGTTAGGGATCGGGTCACCTAAAATTTTCAGCTTATTGTCTTTGATATAGTCAGACACAGAGTGAGAAATGATGAGGTTTACTTCCTCTACCAGAACAGACTTGCCATACATTTTCTTAATTACACCTGCAGGCACTTTACCGGCACGAAACCCCTTGATCGTTGCCTTGCGTGCGTAGTCTTTCAACTTTCCTTCTACCTTGGGTTGGTAATCCGTCTCGGTTAGCGTAATTTTAATCAGGCCGTCCGTTGTGCTTTGCTTGTCAAGTGTAATATTCAAGGCTCTAAATTTTAAATGTCGATTTTAAAAGGAACCCCCAAACCCAGAAAAGAGTTGCTGGATTTGAGGGCTCATAAAAACTCCTGTGCGGATGAAGGGACTCGAACCCCCACGCCTTTCGGCACCAGATCCTAAGTCTGGCGCGGCTGCCAATTACGCCACATCCGCATAATTTGGCTTTTTTGGACCACTTTTCCGTTAAGGAGGTGCAAATTTAGAGATTATTCATTACGATTGAAGTTGTTAGTAAAAAATCTGTAGTAATAGGTAAAATTCTTAGAACCTGTGGTTGTTGACGTTGTTGAAGAAAAGAAGGAAATAATAGCCCGCTACCGCAAATTATTGCGCAAGGCTAAACCCATTCTAAAGGACGGGGATGCTAAACTTATTAAAAAGGCGTTCACCCTCGCCCTCGAAGCACATAAGGACATGCGCAGGAAGTCCGGTGAGCCATTTATCTTCCATCCACTTACAGTGGCCGAAATCTGCGTGGAAGAAATTGGCTTAGGCACGACATCGATCATCGCTGCCCTCATGCACGATGTGGTAGAAGATACGGACATCGAGCTGGCCGACATCGAGCGCATGTTTGGTAAGAAGATCGCCATGATTGTTGACGGTCTCACTAAAATTCGTGGTGTATTTGAATATGGAACCTCTGCCCAGGCAGAGAACTTTCGTAAGATGCTCTTCACGCTTTCGGAAGATGTACGCGTGATACTTATCAAACTGGCAGACCGCCTGCATAACATGCGCACGCTGGATAGCATGCCTCGCAACAAGCAGCTGAAAGTAGCCTCCGAAACAATTTATCTCTATGCTCCGCTTGCACATCGGTTAGGATTAAACGCCATCAAGTCGGAACTGGAAGACTTGTACTTACGCTTTACTGACTATCAGGCCTTTCGTGACATAGCAAATAAGATTGATGAGACGAAAGCATCGCGAAATAAATTCATCAAACAGTTTGTATTGCCCATCAAGGAAGAACTGGATAAACTTAAGGTAGAATATGAAATCAAGAGTCGTCCAAAATCTATTTTTTCCATCTACAATAAAATGCGCAGGCAAAGTATTCCTTTCGAGGAAATCTATGACCTGTTTGCAATCCGCGTTATTTTAGATACTCCTGTCGAGCAGGAAAAATCCTATTGCTGGCAAGTGTATTCCATTGTCACCGATTATTATACTCCTAATCCCGACCGTCTTCGCGATTGGATCAGCACACCAAAGGGAAACGGATACGAATCATTGCATGCTACAGTAATGGCGAAGAACGGCCAATGGGTGGAAGTACAAATTCGTACTCTGCGCATGGACGAAATTGCTGAAAAGGGATATGCAGCGCACTGGAAATACAAGGATAACAATGCAAGCCATGAATCGAACCTCGAAAAATGGCTGGTGCGTGTGCGCGAACTGTTGGAACGACAGGATTTAACAGCGCTCGAATTTGTAGATGACTTCCGTGGAAATCTGTTCAATGAAGAAGTTTTTGTGTTTACACCCAAAGGTGAGTTGAAGACCTTACCCAAAGGAGCAACTGCCCTCGACTTTGCTTTCGAGATCCACACCGGTGTAGGTTCAAAGTGTATTGGTGCTAAAGTCAATCAGAAATTAGTGCCCATCAATCATGTATTGAAAAACGGTGATCAGATTGAAATACTTACTTCTGCCAAACAAAAACCCAACGAAGACTGGCTCCGGTTTGTGGTAAGCCCCAAGGCAAAATCAAAAATTAAAGAAGCACTCAAAGAGGATAAGAAGAATACAGCAGAAGAAGGAAAAGAAATATTATTACGCAAGCTCAACCAACTCAAGCTAGACGCAAACGGGCAGACGTATGAGCAGATGCAGGCCTATTTTGATACTAAGTCCAAGTTTGATCTCCATTATAGAATAGGCAAGGGGCTCATTACGATCAACGATCTTAAACGATATAAGGAGTTCAAGCCCTCATCAGCAATTAAATCACGGCCTCATACTCCGGGTACGGACGCCAAACTGGTCGAACAGGAATTAAACAGGGCTCGGGGCCGCAATGAAGATATTCTTCTCATTGGAGAAGATATGGACGTTGTAGAGTACAAACTGGCAAAATGCTGCACGCCAATCCCTGGTGACGATGTGTTTGGTTTTGTCACGGTCAACGAAGGAATTAAAATTCATCGGACCACCTGCCCTAATGCCACAGAACTTCTGGCTAACCACGGCAACCGGGTTATTAAAGCAAAATGGACTTCCCAGCATGAGGTTTCCTTTCTTACGGGATTAAAAGTAATTGGTACCGACAGGGTAGGATTGATCAACGATGTCTCCAAAATAATCTCCGAGGAACTGAAGGTAAATATGAGTTCGATCTCTTTTAATACCGATCATGGCATTTTTAATGGAGAAATTATGTTGTACGTGAACGACACCCGGCATCTTGAAATGTTGATCAGCAAACTGGAAAAAGTAGAAGGCATGGTTACCGTTGCCCGTTTCGATTCCCGGAGTAATTAAAAAATTTAACCTTTAAATTTTCTGCAAATAATCTGCACATTTGCACTTTAAGCCTATGGCACTCAATCAAAAACTCTATGATGAAGTAAGGAAGATCTTCACCGCCTACCTTGAAAACAAGGAACTGCGCAAGACTCCTGAGCGATACGCTATTCTCGAAGAAATCTATTCTCTCGGTGGCCATTTTGATGTTGAATCCCTTTACATCAATATGAAAAACAAGAATTACAGGGTTAGCCGCGCCACCGTTTACAACACACTTGATTTATTGGTGGAATGCGATTTGGTAAGTAAACACCAGTTTGGCAAAAACCTGGCCCAGTACGAAAAATCATACGGTTATAAGCAGCACGACCATTTGATTTGCACCGAATGTCATAAAGTGACTGAGTTTTGTGATCCCCGCATTCAAAACATTCAAAATACCGTTGAGGAACTCATGCATTTCAATGTCATGCACCATTCCTTAATTTTATATGCCCATTGTACTAAAGAAAACTGCGAAAACAGGAAAGCATCATGAACTTTGCACAAGAAATAAAAGGTAACACGCTGATTTTAAGAGTATCTGGTGACCTTATCGGTGAGGATCATGGCACTCATCTGGTGGAAGCAGTCAACGAAGCGGTGAGTCATAAATTACTTACCTGTATCATAGATATTTCCGAACTACGCTATATCAACAGCAGTGGTATCGGTGTGCTGATCACCATTCTCACCAAATTCAGAAACAAAGGAGGCGATGTTTACCTCATGCGTCCTTCCGAAAATGTTAAAAAATTGCTGGTCATCACTAAGCTGAATGCCATCTTTCAGATTGTGCAGTCAGAAGATGAAGTTCTTCAGTCAGATAAAAAATAATTTGCATCTGATACCTAATTGATAGGGATTACTCCAAAAACATAATAATGAAAGTAGATGTACTGCTCGGTCTTCAGTGGGGAGACGAAGGGAAAGGAAAAATTGTGGATGTTCTGGCCACTAAATATGATGTGGTGGCTCGCTTTCAGGGCGGGCCTAATGCCGGGCATACACTTGAATTTGATGGTATCAAACACGTTCTCCATCAGATTCCTTCAGGGATTTTCCGCCCTACCACTAAAAATGTAATTGGTAACGGAGTGGTGCTCGATCCCATTGTTTTTAAAATGGAGATCGAAAAACTTCAGAAGTATAATCTGAATGTAAAAGAGAATCTTTTCATTTCTAAGAAGGCAACGATCATCATCCCCACTCATCGCCTGCTCGACCAGGTTTATGAGAAAGCAAAAGGCGTTAATAAAATTGGTTCTACATTAAAAGGCATTGGTCCTTCTTATGTTGATAAGGTTTCCCGTCAGGGCCTGCGTGTAGGCGATATACTTGCCGGAGATTTTAAGGCACGTCTCAATAAGTTAGTAGAAAATCATTTCGAGATACTTAAGAATCACGACATTACTTATAACTGGAACGAGTTAGAGACCCAGTTTCTGGAAGCAGTGACATTCTTAAAGGAATTCAGACTCATCGACAGTGAATATTTTTTGAACGAAGAAATAAAGAAGGGCTCAACAGTACTTGCTGAAGGTGCACAAGGCTCCCTTTTGGATATTGATTTTGGTAGCTATCCGTTTGTCACCAGCTCAAATACAGTTACCGCAGGAGCTTGTACAGGTTTAGGATTAGCACCCAAACACATAGGAGAGGTGTACGGAATTTTTAAAGCATACAGCACACGTGTGGGCAGTGGCCCCTTTCCCACTGAGCTATTGGATGAAGAAGGAGAAAGAATGCGCAAAGAAGGTAATGAATTTGGCTCCACCACTGGCCGCCCCCGAAGATGCGGATGGATCGACCTGCCAGCACTGAAATATTCCATCATGATCAATGGGGTAAGTCAATTGCTTATGATGAAAGCAGACGTACTGAGCATCTTCTCCACCATAAAAGTGTGTACCCACTATAAGTTGGCGGATGGTTCAATTACCGAAATTATGCCGTATGAGATAGTACATGAAAAAATTATTCCTGTTTATACCGAATTAAAAGGGTGGAACGTCCCTATCCAGGGAATTTCGGAAAGTAATATCCCTGTTGAGCTATCGCAATACGTTGATTTTCTTGAAAAAGCGCTTCAGGTACCTATTACGTTCATTTCTACAGGCCCTGATCGTACTCAAACCATCCATAGAAAAGCCAGATAGCCTCGTTAAATCAACGCATCATAGAAAACTGCTCTACCCTCAGGAAGAGCAGTTTTTCTTTTTATAGGGCTTCTCTTTACGAAATTGTGGTATTGGCTTTCTTAGCTATAGTGACCGTTTAGCTAAGATATACCTATAGTATACTTAGGGTATAGCTAGGGGTCGACCTGCTGTCTTGTTGCTACCCCCATCTGAAAGCTTGTCAGGTAGGTGTTTATGGGAGGATCTGCTTTAGGTTGATGAAATATGCTTTACACTAACGCATTCATTTAAGAGTTTAAGGTTTGGGGCATATGAAGGAGCGTAATCAATGCTCCTTAACATTACGAAAAGGACATTCGTATTTTTAAATGGTTTTTTCTTGATAAAAACGCCTGTCCAAACGGTGAAAAGAGATGTTTTTTAAGTGCGCGAGTATTTTTCAATAAAGATCTTAATAAATTTCATAGAATTTATTGTCTTCGTAATCAGAGTGATGCGGTTGGATTGGAGGAATGTTGAGAAAAAGATTGTGGTATGTATTTGCAAAAGGGATAAA
>Ga0307515_10024598_pt1 | contig 10484 bp, 14 predicted proteins | sample 17_EM_MG_FD_194513 | JGI IMG/M metagenome (GOLD analysis project Ga0307515, IMG submission 194513) | Populus trichocarpa ectomycorrhiza microbial communities from riparian zone in the Pacific Northwest, United States - 17_EM | ecosystem: Host-associated > Plants > Roots > Unclassified | place...
GCCTCGGCGATCTCCTCCGCGACGTTACCCGCCACATCACGCACGATGTCGCACATGTCATTGAGGTGGAAGGGCTTATCTCCAATCCAAAAGCTAATATCTCTCCAGCACGCAGGGTACTTGGAGAAAGGCTTGAACCTCGTGACCTTTCCTGCCTCAAACTGTTGAAGGAAGCGTGGGTCTTGGGACCAAAATAACCGAATGTCGGCAATGTTGAAGAGGATCATTGCAATTCGTTCAAGCCCGAGTCCGAATGCCCATCCTACCTGGTCTTTCGGTATAGCTAGACCACAAGTCAGCAAAGACCCGAACTCAGATATGGTCAGAACGAACCAGAACGGGTGAGTGCTGCCTGCTGGACGACACCAGAGCCGAGAATTTCGAGCCACTTTCCATCAAAGAACACTTCGACCTCATACGATGGGCTCGTCCACGGGAAGTACGCGTCAATCCAGCGCACCTGCAACGGTTCCCCACCTTTCTTTGCATGGCTCCCAAATAGCCCATAAATCATGGAGTTAATCGAATGCTTAAGATTGGCGTTCACAAGCTCGGCATGTTCACGCTTGTGCCACTCTTGCCATGGATTCGTCTCACCGATAGTGGACAAATCCTCGACCTGAATATTTGATGCGTCCAATTCCGCCCTGAGTTGCTCATTCTCTTTGTCGAGAGCGTCCATTGCCTCTGGAGCAACGACCTTCGCACCCTCCATCTGGTGGAAGATGGGATAATGCGACCGATCGATCTCGTCCCGCCTGTACACGTCGGCTGTGAGGAGCCATCGGGTGATGCCCGCCCGGAAGACTTGGATTTCATGTGCACTCGTATGGGTGCGCAGCATCCAGTCTTTATTGAGATAGTACGAATCTGAGGGGCTGCGTCCTGGATGGTCCACCGGGAATTCGAGCTCGTCAAAGTTTTGCTGCGGAGTCACTATAGGTGGAAGAGACGTAATGGATTGGAAGGTAGGCCCAAAGTGATCCTCTATCATACCACGGAGGGTTGCAATGGGGTGGCTTGGTTGTAGGAAGAGTGCACGCGGGACGAGCGAGAGGATTGACGGTGGAATATTTGTCAGGCTATCTCGGGGATAAAAAACGCCGTTGAAGGTCGTTCCTGATGTATCTACTGCTGGTGTAGAAACAGTGGAGGACCAGCGGCAACGCCTACCGCGTCGAAGGACCACAGCAGCGCGACGGACGAAAACCATTTTCGAACCTAGGTCAGACGCGTCAGAATTGAGTACATAAGATTAGTATCAAAACGAGTCATTACAGTGAGGTGTTGAGCGACTACACGACTGCCACGGTTTGTTCCAACATGCTGTCAACCACCTCTAGGACCTTACCATGTCGGCCTCGCCACCACAAAAGGCTTCACAGAAGAAACGCAAGAGACAAGTGGTGCAGTCAGAGGACGAGGAAGGCGAATACGAACCCTCAGGGCCGTTCATCGAGGTGTCAACTCCTCCAGGCCGGCAAACCAGTACCGAGAAGCGGCCCGTGAAGACACTGAAGTCTAAGCCTAAACCTAAGACGTCGATTGGCCGCTCCAGCAAACGTGGAAAGAAAGTGCCACCGAGCGATGATGAGTCTGATTCAGCAGAGGTGGAAACCGAAGATACGGAAGCGAACAACGAAGCAAGCGGGAAGGCCTTAAGTAAATCCCCGTCCAAGGAGAACGTAAAGGATAAAGACCCTGACGGAGAACGAGCGATAAAGAAGCCAAGACTCGTCCCTGGGACCGCTGGGGAAAGGCTCAAACGACAGGCATCGAGTGCTTCCCTTAAACCTCCGAAGAGAGCACCGAATGTTGGTGCTTCTGGGAGCGGACGGCAAACACCAGCGAAGCCTCTGCCCGTGGGTGAGAAGAAGACAACGAGCGTTATCTCGGAGCCTGTTGGTCGACCGGCTTTACCACATAGAGTATATGACTTCGAATCTATGGACCACTCCTTGACTAACGGCGGCTCCTTCGCAGCGCGAGACAGCTGTGGCTACTCAGGAGCTGGACATGAATGATCCTGCGACTTGGAGCTCACTGTTGAAAAGGGTAAGCGCTTACCTGTGGAATTTATACTACCTCTTACATTACTATAGGACAAGGACAAGGATAAAGACAAAAGCAAAGACGATTCCACTGGCGATCCGCTCACAAAGTATGGTTACGACTTATCGAGGAAGGAAAGGGCGGACAGACGTAATGCTGAACTCGCAAAGATGAAGGCGGATTATGGTGCTCAGAAGGCGGCAAGTAAGGTGCGTCCGTTCGGGCTTCCGTATCAAGCCTCTCCTCACTTATACAACTATAGAAACCTCCTTTCGATCTCCAAGCCCAAAACAGGAAAATCCACCACGTGCAGGTAAGCCACTCTCTCAGCGCCGCAGACAGGTCTGAAGGTTGTGGAAGGACCGTCTCTGGAAGGCAAGAAGTCGCGTTTGTCCCAATGTACTTGCTTCTGCTATCTCCAGTGAGTATTGGTGTCTACTAGTGTGTTATGATGTGATTTGGGACGACTTTGACTTTCCTCGTCAAGGTATTCACCCAGAATGGTTCCCTCCCGGCGTAAAGCCTCCTACCTAACTATAAGTGACTGCTCCTGGATTAATCGCGACTTTCATATCATCCGTTGCCTGGATCCTCTGTATTACTCGGTGGTTTATTAGTTGTGTGGAATCTCGATTTCTGTAGCAGCGGGCCGACGTCTCAAGATCTTCTTTGGGAACCGGAGAGCCATAGGAGTGAAAGATGAGCTTCAACAAGCGCCAAAAACCTGAGATTGATGAAAGGCACGAAATTGCATTACATCGAGAACAAGGGCGAGTGCAAGCTTGTGAGCAGAACAGTGGGTGAGTTTAATAGCTGATCTGAGTTTTTGGTCGCCCCAGGAATGAAGACACGAGCTAATGACATTTCCACGACTCCGCAAACTCCGCTTGAGCCATGCTTTGTCGGTTGCTTTGTGGCGCCCACCGGCGCCCACCGATTGGGATTTGGTCAAGCAAGGATGCAGCTCTCCGCGCTATAAAATGGCAGCGCTGTGACCCCCAAAATGCATCTAAAACTTCCCCAGCTCGTCTCCCGGACCTCTCCTGCAACGGCCTTCCCGTACGCGCAGCCATGCCTAAAGCCCCTCACTCGTCGGTGGGTGCCAGCCACACTACCTCTACTGCCAAAGTTATCATATTGATTTACCTACAGAAACCTTATAATGCTCCTGCAAGGCCTCGCAAGTTTTGTGGCCAAGACAAACCCATCTTTACCTGTGGCCTCGATAATTGCCAGTGGAGCAGTGGCGACCAGTCAACTGTCTCGCGCCACAAATGGACACATCTTCCGAGGAGTATGCATCCGCGTTGTGATGCCTATAATCAACATGGCGATCGCTGTGGCCGACGGTGAGTTGGCATTCATACCCGACCACCCCAAACGATTTCCACTGACGGGCCGCCACAGATATTTCCGTCTCGATGATTATAAGTCACACTGGAGGAGGTGTCATAAGGATCAGGAATGGGTGAACCAAACCAGGGACAGGTTCACGTACCTCTGGCAAGAGTTCTGCGAACAACGCGACAAACGTCCAATCTTCACCACCCCCGCCCCGTGCTTGGCCTTTCCCCAGGCGACTTCAATGGATGTTGCACCCCCATTTGCACTACGTCCCCCTGACGCCGACACGCCGACTGTGCCTATGCGCCCTGCACAAGCTCCAGCTCAGATGACACTCGTCGAAAATAGCTTTGGCCTCTTTGGTCAAGACCTATTCGCGTCAACAACGCCACTTTTAGCTGTGACTGTCCCAATCTTGATCCACCCAGCTAGCGCCTACAACTACCCGGCCGCTTCTGTCTCTTCCCCCAGCGCATTTGACTACACGCATTATCCCAGATACACACCGATTGATACTACTTTTTCCTCTCGGTCTTCTTCTGCGTCCACTTCTAGAGTGCCTAGTCCCCCAGCTGGGGATGTCTTTACCAGCGGTGGAGCTAGCCATCAGCTCCAATCGTGTCTCGAACCTTTTGGAGCTTTTGACCCTGGCCTTTGCCCTTCTCAAGCGGACAACCAAGATTGGGGCAAGTGGCTGGCAGACATTTGAGACTCCACTTTCAGCACCACCGACTAGATGCTCAAATTAACGACTAACTCTTACTCCCATACTCACGCTCGTCTCTACACAGTTTGGACTTACATAATTTACCGTTTGGACAATTTCCGTTCCCGAGCTCGTCAGTTGTTAGAATGTGGTCCTTGCGGCCATATCGTTACGATATTTTCTTGTTTGCCGGCTTCCCTTTCTTGTACTTTCTACCATGACGCCTCGGTGATAAATAGTCTCATTCTGCGTGACCCACTTGCAAATCCTTAGGTCTTCAGATGACCCCTTGATTTCGAAGCCAGGGTTTTTGGACTTTGCCTTGCATGGTGGTCCGCTCTGAGGTAAACTCGGGTTCTGCAGACGTGTATAAGACTGTCTCAGGGCTCTGCATCGTGCCCATTGAATTGGAAGAAAATACCCCGATCAATGGGTTTGGCTCGGTTCAAGGGGTGCGGACCAGCCGGATTGAGACGGCCCACCTGCCCTTGGACCTGACCATCAATCTTATAAAATCTGCGCCAGAGAACAGCAGTATTGCGTCCTTCATGAGCTCTCAAATCAACACCGTTGCTTTCGTCGAACCGCCTCATTACCGCTCGCGAGTTCTCCTCGCCGGCTATGGCAGGTGAGCGCTTCCACTAGCGCACTGAATCCGCTTTATCGCTTATCTAACCACTTTACCCACTCCTTCGTTCAAAATATCTCAAGGAGCGGCAAAACGTCATGTCAGCGAGTCGTGTTTGACGGAATGCTACCGAAGGACACCTTCCTCGGCATCAAGAAGACGCATAGTCTGGAAAAGCGAAATTTTGAGTAAACGCCTTACGCATTCTAGTCCCACAAGACTCCATAATGATTCCCTCTCCACTAGCACTATTCTGCCGATCGAGATCCTGGACAGCCCAGAAGACTTAAGTATCGATGTCCTTCGAGATTTACTACCAGAACTACACGCTATCATATTCGTAATCGACATAAACGTGAGTGCAATTCACCTTACGGATAATCGTCCGCAGTCTGATCGTGATCAGGACCAATGGTACACTCCCGTTACTACGTTCGGCGACATTGTGGTAGCAGTCTCCGAGGAGTTACGCTCAATAGGGTGGGAGGAAGGACAGCGACCATTCACTGTGCATGTTTTCATCCACAAAATGGAAACAATCTCGAACGAGACAAAGATGTGTAAGCTTTTATTACCAATGGCGAACTTTGCTGTGTGATTCTGATCGGTAATAGCGAAATACAATGACCTCCAAAGGCGGATGTCAGAGGAGCTATTCGACCTTAGTGTCGGAGACATCCAGCCTGTCTTCCATCCGACATCCATTTATGACCACACGATATACCAAGCATGGTCAGAAGTCATTATGAGTCTGATACCACCCTTCGTTCTTGGTGAATACGACAATTTGATCAACTTCATGCATCTTGTACGTACCGCCAGACCCTTTCGAGTCTCTTACAAACATTTCTAACTCTAGAATTCAAACACAAAATACGCCTTTTTGTTCGATTCAAAAGCATGCTTGCGTATTTCAGCCAATCAAGAGTCGCACGAGGCCATGACTTTCAGCCTGAGTTGCGAATATTTGAAGCTCCTTACCTCAATGTCTCAAGTAATTGGGAAAAGGTACCTGCTCTGAGCTCCGTTGGTGTTGGCTCTGATCACCATATAGCCTTCGAGAAGGCGACCCAGATGATCTTCATTCGTCCCAACTGGAGCTAACAGAGACTGTCGTAAGCTGTTGGAGGATAACAGAGTACGTTATTCCGCTGATCTTCTGCTTCACTCGACTAAGAGATGGATAGTAATCTATGTTTGGTTGCGGGCATGTCCCACGACGTTTGGCACGAGTTACGCGGCGTCATTGACTACAATGTCCTCACCTATCGCGATGCACTACTCCAAGCGTTGGATGTCATCGAGATGGACCGACGGGAAAGCACATAACCACAAACAAGGATGGGCATTCGCTCTGTTCGTCGACCCTGAAAATCGCGCCTGTCCTATGGTCTCTGTGCGTGTTGGTCGAAGGGGGGACGTATATATCAAGCCAATATAAAGCACGACGGGCATCACTCCACGCCACGGATGACGCTCTACCGCAAATAATCCACTACAACATATTTCCGACGATACCTACTATGACCTTAGTCCCTAATCGAACGTGCCTACCACTGACCTGCCATGTTCGCTCGTCCACTCGGTGGGATGGTCGCCAAAGGTCGTCAACCTCTTCAGCAAGCCGTTGCTGCAACCTCTCCGACGTGGTGTAAAGAATAAAGGAAAGCTCAGTGTCCAGTCGAGCAGAGCGGGAGTTCAGATTCGTTGAGCCAAAAAGTGTAATGTTAGGCGGTGACTCGGGGTTGGGTCGAATCCATATTCCTATTGGCACACATCATTAGCCAGAAGATACCTCACATCTTTAACCCACCTTTGGCATGGTATGTCCACCCTTCTTCTTGCCACTCGTTCAGTTGTACATCGTTGGCCCTTCCTGCCTCAACGACTCGCTTCCAGAACTGGTGTTCCAGGTATGTGTAACCTTCCGGGATCCGACCAGAGATCCCGCTTGATCCATAAAAACCATTTGCCTGTTTGTGTGTCACTTGGGGACAGGGGAATGGCAAAAGCATTTCAAACCTTTGGACTTGCAGCCAGGAGCCTCCATCTTGCTCTCGATTTGAGAACATACTGCTGGTAATCTTCATACAACCCGAAATACCCACTGGTGAGATCCACCACAGCACTTGGGTCGTTACGTAAGCTTTCGAAAAGGGTGGTTAACGCGGCTTCTTCCTCGGCGATGAAGAGAGGTCCAGATTGGATTATGGGCAGCAACTCGACTTCTGATTCTGTTGTAGTCTCCTTGGACCGGTACGAGGCCTGAAGGCCTTTAAGGTTTGCCGATAGCTCCTCGTAAAGCTGGGAAGGGTTGCTTAGTGAGGTGGATGGTGGGCAAAGCCGGTATTCTTCAGACGAATGAGTAGGAGGTTGTAGCGTATAAGAGGCAAGCGAGACAGTCTGCAAAAAGTCCGAACAATAGTTCGCGAGCGAATATTGATCCCGTAGGTGGATATATCGGTCTTGCCGGTTCGTGAAGTAGGATGTATTAAGATTCGCACTGCAAAGTTATCGTGACCAGCAAAAGTGGCGACGGTATCGACGTACCCAGTAAGAAGCAACTCGTCGTCAGCCCCATATATCTTTGCATGCCATGTTCCCCATCCCTCATCCCAGCGTCGTGGGACAATTTTTGCCAACAGGCCTCGCAATGTTGGGCTGCGATAGAATGATATCTTGACACGGTCCGGATATGCCGTCAGAAGGGGTGATAGCGTGACTGCGGTATTTTCTGGACCTGGCCTTGTTGACCGGAAATAGTCAAGCTGGAGATGGAGTTGAAGCGAAGGTTGATCCGCCAACACCTCGTGGAGTGTCTGAACCTACTACGAGAATCACCGACCCATCGAAGTTGTGAAATCCATGGCAAATACCATTTCGATATCCTCATGCCCGACGTACAGCGAGGATAGGAAAATGCGACGTTTCGCTCGCCGGATCATATCCTGTTCCACAGATAACTCAGATGCAGGGTTTGGGCACTTGGGTGAGGCTCACCAAAAGCGTGGAATAGAATTCCTCCGGCGCACGTAAAATTTGGACTTTGTCTGCCTTGCTAGCAAACGAAGGCTGCGCGGTACGTATTTGTGCAAGGGAAGAAGACAGAGAAGACGGAGGTTTGTTTGTCAACACCCCTGTGGACTGACTGCTCATCTCCCGAGACAAACGCGACATTTTCCAGATTTGCCTCGACCGGAAAACGCTGTGACAAGCAGAGAAGGAATACGAAAAGGTCATGGGTGACTTTATATTTGTCATACTGCAAAGTTCAAGAGGCTGTTTTGAAGTCCCTGTTCTGCATAAGGTGATGTGGGAGGCCAAGATGGGGCACCAAGATTAATGCGAGCTTATTGAGAAGGTGTTATGAGGATAAAGATCTATGAGATATCCACCGACTTATTCGTTTTATATTGAAGTGCGCAACCATAATACAAGGATCAAGGACATGTCTAGAGAGCCTCGATCAGTTTCTCGCAGACGGAAGAAGAGTTTGTTCCCCACTTCCCCGGGGTGGTGCGGACGCTAGACCCAAATATCAGCTCGAAACTTGAAGAGTTGAGTTGGAAGGACGCACATGAGCTTTTCGTCCTTGATTTCGTACTCGTGGTAAGTGTTCTTGAGACCTTTCTTGGTCTCCTGAACAACCTCGATCACAATTTCCTTTACAGCCTCGGTGAAGCCGTCAACAACCAAATCATCCTTCTGGAACTGGTAGTTGATTTGGTAGTTAACTCCGTCGAAATAATTAAAGATATAACTGCCAAAGCTGCTAGCATATTTCTGCAAGTCAATGTCCTTGCCCTCCTTAGTCTAGGAGAGTGAATGAGTCATCGCCGGTAATTGATGAAACTTTTATACCTTCTTTCCGTCAACCAGCTCTTTCCAAATAGCGGCGTAGTCAGCGGTAAGCTTGATATCAGCTCCCAGCAGCTCATCCTTGAACTTTTCCAAGAGTGCTTCCTTCTTATCTACCTCGTATTCGTCCCGAATAGATTTACGGGCTATCACAGGAAGAGCGTATGCTTCTTTGGCACAGAGACCTTGGGAGCAAAGTTAGTGGAACTGCTCAACAATATGGGAGGGTTCATTTGGTAGTGTGGGTGGGAACGTCGAGGTAAGGAGTGGCGCCAATTCATTGGTCTTATGAACGGAAATCGCTCGCTCACCATTATCAAAGGCCTCAGCCAACCCCTCGCAAGTGTACGAGACATTGGTGCCAAGATTCTGCTGGTGGTAGTTGATCTGCATGAACAGGAGTGAGGGTGCAAAACTCTAGGATAGAGAATACCCCTGACCTCGAACGCGCCATTTTTCACGGAGCAGCCACAGTAGGTGAAGGAGTTGTCGCACTCCAAGATGATTTTGCGGGTTGAGATCAAATCGTTGAATGCGTCGATGGCTTCAGTGTACTCTCCCTGTGCAATACCTTACTGGTTGGGATGGAGATTTGGATGAAGAACGACCTACTTCTTCAGTGAAGTTCTTGAGGTAGTTAATGAAACTTTCAAAATACCCCTTGACGCAGGCTCCAGGGCTCTCCTTTGCCCATGGTGATGCATCGCTAATAGCAACGGCGTGCGCGTACAGTTGGTTAAAATTGACCTACAAAGTGAGGGTGTCAAGGTGTTGAGTGTGAATGGCCCGAGTGGTACATACCTCGAGTTGGTACGATTCCTTCAGGAGGCCAGTGATGGTCTGGGTGAACTCTTCGACATTGGCCTCCCAGTTGTCACGGATGTCCTTGCGGGCAGCGAGAGGGAGCTGAAGGGTATAAGTAGGTGCCAATCGCGTGATCAAAGTAAGAGGCAAGCCTTGTCGACTGGAGGAACGGCTGGGAGTTGAACCATATTGAGAGAGGAGGGTGGGTGAGTGAGCTACAGGTGTGCTGAGGAAGTTGAACGACCCCTTCTATATGCTCCGATTCGATTTGGTAAACAACGTTGGACATTTGTCCTGGCTTCTGGCTTGGACCGAAGGTGTCCTGCTTGTGCCTAACGACCAAGGGACATTTGAGGCACCGTTGCACAAAGGAAATAAAGGGCCGAGCAAGGTACTGCGAGAAGCGATCTTGCGAGTATGCGAGTATTTTGGGGTCCAATTGAAATCACCGCAGCTGGTGTCCCCTTCGCATCACCGCGTTGACAAGTCGACAAGTCGGTTTCTATAGGCAATGGGAGCCCATATCACCGTATACTAGCAGGCCGATTTGTCATCACGGGCCGACACAGAATCTATGATTGCGCCTCATTCCTGATGTGTCCAATTCCTTGCGCCTGACAAACATTTTTCCACCGGAATTCTAGACGGGGAGGTTGTGGCTCATTACCTTGTTTGGTGAAGCTGGAGTCCTCTTCCTCTTCCTCGCCCCTTGAGAGCCTGAGTGTCTGTGTTTAACACAAGCACCGCCAATGCCAAGCATACAGAAGAGAAATTATGTGACTTGGGCTCTGATGTCGTTTTAAGCAAGTGTTCGGAACACCTCTGAACGCAAAGTAACTGTGATCAAACACACAGCATCCCGAGATTGGCGGCTTCGCAACCGTCTGTGGTGCGCTCCGCTTCTACCTATTGTATTCTTCCATTTCAATTTCTCGATTCCCACATCTGTTTCCCTACCCCGTAGCTGACTAACGGGCATGATGACCCCTGTCGTTGATGTCGTTGCAGTCGTTGCACCCTCTCTGGGCGCGTCTCCTGTGCCAACCTTGCTCTTCGTCGGTTCTCCACTAATTAAAGGAGGCATTTCAAGGC
>Ga0307515_10024599_pt1 | contig 10484 bp, 13 predicted proteins | sample 17_EM_MG_FD_194513 | JGI IMG/M metagenome (GOLD analysis project Ga0307515, IMG submission 194513) | Populus trichocarpa ectomycorrhiza microbial communities from riparian zone in the Pacific Northwest, United States - 17_EM | ecosystem: Host-associated > Plants > Roots > Unclassified | place...
ATTAATTGTTCGGTACTTTCACTTGAGTTTTAAGAGGTTTTTCAGCACGCCCTATGATAAGTAATAAGCTTCCAACTATCCGTAGCCAATTCATGAATGAACAGATTGACCCTTCAATCATCTAGGTCAAGCATGACCTCAGCTATGAGACATAGCACAACTTGGAGCGTTTAATCTATCAAGGATAACAAAGGGAATCTAACTACATGACATGGGAAATGAAGGTGAACACTGGCCGGGTGGCACATCACAACACTCAGGACTGACCATCAAAGGGGAAGGGGTCCATGAGCGACAAGAAGAGGAGCAGAAAAATGACACATTGACGTTAGGACATGCAAAGAGCGTAAGACGAGCCCAGCCGCATAGTCACAGATAAGCAGAATGAGAGTTCCAGGAGGTCATTCTGAACGTCCGTCAACGATGAGCAAAGCGAGGAAACATGAGAGGATGAATAACTGGTTTGCAGGCAATAAGGTATACATGCAGGCGGACTGGCAGAGGGACTGTCGGTACGAAGGACGTGAATCGGGTCGGTACTGGATTCGCGGTGGGTGATACGGACATCCCCAGTAGTTACGCTGTGTAGCATTGTGTCTGCCTTCACTTCATCCCCATACTCCTGGCAACCAAGAAATATCCAGCAGGCGTAGGGTGTCTATTTCGAGGTGAACGTAGGGTTTTCGTGGCTCACGACGGCGTACAGGAACAAGGCCATGACAACGGCCGAGCGACACCTGATGGGGTCATAGTCGTAGCAGCGTTCGCAATGGTGCTGGTGAGTGTGACTTGGGTTGGGGTTACTGTTGCGCTACGAGTCGCTGGGGTTATGCACGTGCTTGACGTGCTCGGCGAGTAGCTTGGTCCTGTCATCTGCCGTGGACAAATAATAATGGACCACGGGTGGTGTTTGGAAGAAGAGGAAAAATGATGGACAGAGGTTGACACAGCAATACTGGCGACGAATACGTGTCGACATGGGTATGGCGGTGGCGATGATGAAGGTGGATCCAGAGCGACATTGGGGAAAAAGCAATGAGAAAGCGCGATGTTAGGGTGAGCCAAGTTGACAAACGGAAACGAAGGAAGGCGATACGCACATGTCGGTGCACAATCAGCTTCGCCATAGATAGCATGAGTGCTATTGATGGTGCTTGTGTGGGTGATGGACTCGTAGGCGAGGGTGGTACGGCTATGGGGTGGAGTGTCAGCGAGATGGACGGTCGAGGAGAACATAGATAAGATGAGGAATAGGGACCAAGCGTGATAGATGCGCACCAAATAACCTTTTGGAAACACCATGTGCTGGGTGGTGACCAGGCTGGGCAGTAACGGTGACCGAAACTGAGGGACCCGCGACGTTCGTTGGGATGGGAGAATGGCCATAGTAGCCCGAGTCTGAACGCGTGGACCACTCGCGCCCCTTCTCACTCAAGCCGACGAACCGCCGTTGGTGGCTGGCGACTTGCGACTCCTGTTCGCCAAGCGCCTCGCTATCGCTTGAATCGTCTTCAGTGAGTAGGATGAAGAGCACGGTGAAGATGAGGGCGAGACAACCGGCGCAGAGAATGTGTACGAGGTCGGAGAAAGTCCCAAGAAACAAGGACCGGGAGCAGGTTCGACCTGATCGTCATGAGAGAGAGTAATAATGAGTAAGTAGGGCCATTGTTGAGGAGATTCCCGTCGACTGAAGAGTGGAAGAATGGTCTTGTCGTCGAGCGCAGTGGCGTAGCGAGCAGGTTGTCTAGATGAGTGGAGTACTAGCAACGAGCAATGAGTGCGTAGTGGACGAGATTTGTGGCGACGAGAGACGAGAGCGTCGAGGCAAAGCGGCAGCTGGTCGAAGGTACCACGGAAGACGGTCCTGCAAATTGTTAAGGCAGCAATTGCAGAGGCCAGAAAACAGAGGGGTAAAGAGGATATCAGCAGATGTTGTAGAGGCGGAGATAGTCGGCAGGGATATCGGTTTGGCGGGTTGTCCACGAATCATTCCCTTTCATGCGAGAGAACGTGGTTCATCGAGGAACCTCGTGCAGAAGTAGCAAGGGTTGATAAGTGGGTTTAATACGTGGAAGAGAGGTTGCGCTTGGACTCTGCTGCTGGAGGTGTTCTCGACGTTCATGAGACTCGATCGCCTATGTGGACTCCGATAATACTAGAGATGAGGAACGACTATCTTAGCATGAACGATGGAATTGTCCAGAACGAGCGACCCACAACAGATCCTATCTCTCGAAGTCGCAAGGGTGGGTATGCCGTTGGCCAATGGAAAGGCTAGCGTTTTAGTCGAACCAGCACGATTTTTCGAAGTATATAACGTCGATTTACATCCCAAGGAGATGAAGTCTTTAGGCGAATGACTGCGCGAAGACCTTGCGGTCGTCGCTGTTGGCGTGGATGGTGGGACCGTTGCCGGCTGAGTGGCAGCAGTGAAGTGCAGTTCTGCAGTTCATGTGGTCGCAGTAGGTGATTAAGGCGCCATCGCAGATAAGAAATAATGGGTTGATGTTGCTCGTCAAATGTCGAGTGCTTTGTCTCCACCTGCAGCGATATTAATACGACTGGGTCGATCTCCACATTCGTCATCTCGAAGCCGGACAGGGAATGACGATAGCGGACACACCACCCGTAACAGCAGAGGATGTCCCACTGCCTTCGAAAGCCGGTCACCAGGCCCTCTTCATTCACCTTCTGCTATCGATGATCGATGACGGCCCGAAGAGGAATGAGGCTGGGGAGATCGACTTCGGCACTGCATCGCTGGTGGTAGACGCACATACTTCATTTTGTAGAAATATACACCTCGTACTCAAACTGGCCTGAATAGTCCGCCAAGACACCCATCAGGCCAAAGACGCACACATTTGACCTGCGCGCGCGCTGGCGAATGTCGTTTAGCACTCGTTTGTGTTGAATCTGGGTTCATCAGAACAGTTAGCTGGCCAGAATTTGGACCGTCTTGGCGCCTGTGTCCACGAGGCAACCGCGTGAAAGCAGCACCGCGAGGGAGGTTCCCAGACTCGTCAACCACACCTACGCTGCTTGTCTCACCACCACGCTGCCCCTAAGCCATTGACTACTTCGCTCTTGAAACGCTGCAAGTCGCACTCGAGTCATCACTCTAGTCCCAATTGCCTCGCCTAGCTTCAGCGCCTCACCGTCAATTTATCCTCTTCAAACCGTGTCCTCGCCACTATCTCATTCGAAAAATAACCCATCCACGTTCAGGATATGTCCGCCATTGACCGTAACCGTCCGCACTCGGCCATTGCTCGACGTGCCCGGCAACATATACCTCTCGTCCCGCCTTCCGGCAAAACCATCAATACCTACCTTCCTATGGAACTTATGCAAGAGATCTTTCTATATAGCATTGAATCGAATCAAATCAAATCTGGTCGTTTGGCTTCTGTTTGTCGCTACTGGAGGTCTGTTATCACCACATTGCCCCGTTTATGGTCCACCCTGAGGGTTGGAACCTGGACCAAGAGGGAACGGGTTGCTATTTGGTTGCAGAGAGCATATCCGAAGAAGATTGACATTGACACCCGGCGAGACCGTCGGCGGTCACGCAATGCTCTGCCACTTGTTGCACTCCGTGATGCTCTTGCACACACTCGCCAGTGGAGTGAGCTTACAATTTCCTCATTTCCTCCTGAGAATGCGGCTAGTCCGCTTGGCTTTCAAGTCGCAAGCCCAATGGATATGTTGAAGGTACTACACGTAGAAGCTGGATGTATACATTCCCCCTCATTTGTTCATCTGCTCAATCTTGTTCCAACCGAAGCTCCTCTCTGTGAGATGAGACTCCATTCCCCATTCGTCAGCACCCACTTTCTCCAACCCCATTGGTTTCCTGTTGTGCAGAATCTCATAGTGCTTATTGTCAATGGCAGAGATATGAACGAGCCATTTGAGCTTCTTCCTACTTTTACCCAGCTTCAGACATTTGAGGCTGATCGTCTTCGTCTCCCATTTTATGAGCCCAGTACCAGCCTGCCTCTTCTCTTTACTCTTCGGAAGCTGCAGCTTAGAGCCTGTTCAGTCCAATGGATGGCTGGGAGACAATTCCCATTCCTTGAGGAGTGTGCAATCTTCCTTCCCCGTCATTGGGAGGTAATTCAGCAGCATATGGTGCAATTGCCATCCTGCACGAAATTGGCCTACCATGGTTATCCAATGACCACAGCTCAATATTTCCATGTTCCCGAAATGAGAGCAATGGACCTCAGATCTCATGATTGCAATGAGCAGAGGGTCTATCAACACCTACGCCATCTATGCAGAGTAAATGGAAGGTTTTCCAACCTTACTACACTACACCTCACATTTCAGTGCAGTGAACAAGTCTTAATGAAGATTCTGAAGTATTCGATCCCTCTTCAAGAGTTGGCTTTATCCATTACCCATCCCTCACCATCCTTCCAAAACTTTCTTGAGTCATTGGCCGCGAAACCATCTACAATTGGATGGCATGAATCGCCCTCGTTGAGGTATCATCATCATAACGAGTGGAGGCGATGGTGCTTCTCTCAAACCTGGCATGCCAATGTCCTCCCACACCTGAAAATCCTGCGTATGCAGTGCCCCAAAGGCTTTTCTCAGTCTGAGCGTCTTGACAATTTCCCATTACTTAGAGCTATTGGATGGACTAGGTCATATCTGACTCCTCCTTTGGAGCATTTGAAAGTCTGGGAGGGGAGAGGGAACGTGGATGACATTGCGGTTGATTACACTACCAACGGCTATCGACATAAGCATCTTGGAATATCAAGTAAAGCACATGACGCAGCGATTGTCAAGGCAATAGTCACACGGCGTCTGTTCATTGAGTTTCCCGATCCTCCATTACTCGCACTTTGTTCCACTGCCCTCTTTAGGCAGCTCCGGCATCTTGATATCGAGTGCAAATCTAATGATGAAATCCTTATTTTGCCATACCTGGAACAAATCGAGTGGCTGAACATTTCGAGAGGATCCATTCCTGAATATTCGTTGAACCTCGACTTACCATTGACTCATACTCTCCAGCACCTTGAAATGTTTCAGACACCACCATTCTGGATGCTCGCGAGGACCTTCAAGGCCCTGAGAGAGTTCAGTGTTGATTATGCGCCAAACAAATCCAACGAACCAGAGAGCCATTCTAGGCATGAGGGACTGCAGGTGGACCTGCCTGCGTGCACGGAATTGGATATGGATGACTATCCAATCGATTATTACCGCTTCCTCTCCTGTTCAAATGTCCAAAATCTCCGCTGGTCCCAAAACAGATTCCTGACCACCTTTGATTTGGCAGCGTTCAATTCATTCCATGATTTCTTATTCAATCTTTCCTGTTTGCAAAACCTTACAATTTTTGTTCGCCAGGGTTTAAGGGTAGATTCCTTGATTGATTTTGTCTTTCGTGGGGCATCAGAGCACGGAGTGTGGCGAGATATCAGGAGTGTGGAAGCGCACATCTCGTGTAATTCTCCCTCAGAAGCATCTCACTTCCTCGACCAGACAGTTGGACACCAGCCGCGTTATGAGAAATGGTGGAAATCGTTCACAGTCACCCCCTGGCTCGCCGAAACAGTCAAAATCACTGCATCCGTGTGAATAGTCTTGTACAAATGGTAGATCAGGAGCACTCCTTGCCGTTCAGCTGTACTACTACATTTTGCCTTCAATCGGATTGTTCGGTACTTTCATTTGACTTTTAAGAGGATTTTCAACACACCCTATGATAAGTAATGCACTTCCAACTACTTACAGCCAATTCATAACAGATCGACCCTTCATATCATCTACTTCAAGCACGACCTCAGCCATAGGACATAGCACAACTTGGAGCGTTATATCTATCAAGGATAACAAAAGGGAAGTCAACTAGACGACATAGAAAATGAAGGTGAACGCTGGACGGGTGGCATGTTACAGTGCTCAGGACTGACCATCAAGAAGGGGAAAGGGGTCCATGAGCGACAAGAAGAGGAGCCAAAACATGACACATTGACATTAGGACACGAAACAAGTAGGACGAGCCCAACCGCATAATCACAGATAAGCAGACTGAGTGTTCCAAGAGGACATTCTGAGCGTCCGTCAAGGATGAGCAAAGCTAGGAAACAGGAGACGATGTATAGCTCGTTCGTAGGCAATGATGTGTCTATACAAGCGAACGGGCGGACGAGGGACTGACGGTAGGAAGGACGTGAATGGTCGGTAGTGGATTCGCGGTGGGTGGTACGGACACCCCCGCATTATATCGTGTAGCATAGTGTCGGCCTTCACTTCATCCCCATACTTTTGGCAACCGACAAATATCGAGCGAGCGTGGGGTGTCTGTGGAGAGTTGTGGTGGCTCACGATGACGCGAACTAGGCTATGGCAACGGTAGAGCGACACCTGTTGGGGCCATAGTTGTAGCAGCGTTCGCAATGGTGTTGGAGAGTGTGACTTAGGTCGGGGTTGCTGTCGCGCTGCGAGTCGCTGGCGTTGTGCACGTGCTTGATGTGCTCGGCGAGTAGTTTGGTCCTCTCGTCCGCCGTGGACAAATAATAGTGGACAGTGGGCGGTATTTGGAGAGAGAGGAAATGATGGCCGGAGGTTGACTCAGTGATACCGGCGACGAATGTGTCGACGCACCCGTGGCAAAGGCGATGATGCAAGGTGGATTCAGAGCATCATCAGGAAAAAAGTAATGAGAAAGGGTGAGCCAAGTCGGTGCATGGGGTGCTGCCGATGACGCTTGTGTGGGCGATGGACTCGTAGGCGAGGGTGGTAGGGCTATGGGGTCGAGTATCAGCGAGATGGACGGTCGAGGAGAGCAAAGATAAAACGAGGAATAGAGACCAAGCGCGATAGATACGCACCAAATAACCTTTTTGGAAACGCCGGGCGCTGGCACTGCGACTGGTTTGGGCAGTAGCAGCGACCGAAGCTGGGGAACCCGTGACGTTTCTCTGGACGGGTGAATATCCATAGTAGCTCGATTGCGAACGCATGGATCATTCGCGCTCCTTCTTATTCAGGCCGACGAACCGCTGCTGCACATCGAGCACCTTGCTATCGTTCGAATCAACTTTGACGACTGGGACGAGGAGCGCAGTGAAGATGGGGGCGACACTGCCGGCACAGCGGAAGGGTACGAGGTCCCAGAAAGTCGTCGGGACGTCGGGGCGGGGAAAGGTTCGAGCTGATCATCGTGGACGAGAGTAAGAGTGAGCGAGTAGGGCCGTTGTCGAGGATATTTCTGTCGGCTGATGAGTGGGAGAATGGTCTCATTGTCGAGTGCACAGTGGCGTAGCGGACTGGCTGTCTAGTGCTGGCAACGAGCGATGAGTGGACGAGATTTGTGGTGACGAGAGGCGAGTGCGTCAAGGCAGTGTCCGTCACCAATCTCTCACGGACATACGTCATTACATCGCGAGTGAATTGGCATGGTCTCGTACAATTGTTAAGGGAACAATCGCAGAGGCCAGTGGAGGGAGATATCGGTTTCGCAGGTTGTCCGCGAGTGGTTCCCTTGAAGTGCGAGAGAACGGGTTTTGCAAGTAGCATCGAAGAATCTCGTGCAGACATAGCAAAGGTTGAGGAGTGGTTTTGATACGTGGAAGGGAGGCCAGTTGAACTCCAGTCCGGGCTGCTCTCGATGATATTGGAGACTAGACTGCCTGTGTGTGTTTCTGATAATACACGATGTACTAGAGATGAGGAGGGACAATTTTAGCATGAATACCGTCCTTGTCCAGAACGAGCGACCTTCCACGGTCCTATCTCTCCAAGTCGCGAGGGTGGGCACACCGTTGGGCAATGGAAAAGCTAGAATCTTATCCGGAGCACCACGGCTTGCGGAGTATGCAACGCTGATTTAAGTCCCAAGGGGATGAAGCCCTTAGTCGGACGTCCGCGAGATGACCTTGTCGTCGTCGCTGCCGGTGTGGATGTGGTCGGGCCCTTGCTGGCCCAGTGGTAGCAACGACATGTGGCTCAAGTGGTCATAGTAGGTTCATGGCGCCATGGCAGGTGAGGAAACCGCAGATGCTTTGTCTCCACCTGCAGCGAAAAGATCACAAAGAAGATATCCCAACGGGCTCTGATGGGTTGCAGGAAATGCAGACAACAAGAAGCACAGCGATTCTGCGCATTAGAAAGTAAGGCAGTACCAATTCGTCAACGCAAAATAGCTGACTCCACATTCGTCACCTCGAAGCCGGACTGAGCACGGCGAGAGCGGGACACGCGCTCGTAACCACCCGTAACGGCAGGGTATCCCGCTGCGTTCGAAAGCGATCGCCTTGTCTTCCCGCTTGTTACATGACCCTCAAGGCGTGTATCACCGCCCTCTTCTAGCAAGAGGCTGGGGAGACAGACCAGGCACCTCATCGATGGTGGTAGCTGTACACACTTCATTCTGTAGAATATACACGCAGAACACTATTGCGTATTCCCGTACTCAAACTGGTCTGAATAGGCCGCCGAGACGCCCATCAGACCGAAGGCGCGCGCACACTTTTGAATGTCTTGTAGCGCTCGTCTGTGTTGATTCCGGATTCATCGGAGCAGTCAGCTGGCCAGACTCTGAACCGTCTGCAAAGGACCTTCGCGTCTGTAACCCGCAAGGGAAAGCAGCACCGCGAGGAAGATTCCCAGACTCATCAACTACACCTGCGCTGCTTGTCTCACTACCACACTGGTCAATCCCTAAGCCATTGACTACTTCGCTCTTGAAACACTGCACGCCACACTCGAGTCAGCGATCTAGTCCCAATTGCCTCGCCCAACTTCAGTGCCTCGCCACCAATTTCTCCTCTTCAAACCGTGTCCTCGCCACTAAAAGTAACCCATCCACGTTCAGGATATGCCAAGAAATCATCGTAACCGTCCGTACCCGGCCATTGTTCGACCCCGGCGACAATTGCTTCGGGGCCGAAAAACCATTAATACCTACCTTCCTATGGAACTTATGCGAGAGGTCTTTCTATATTGCATTGAATCGAATCAAATGAAACCTGGTCTATTGGGTTCTATTTGCCGCTACTGGAGGTCTGTTATCGCCATATTGCCCAGTGTATGGTCCACCCTGAGCGTTGGAACCTGGACCGAGAGGGAACGGGTTGCTATTTGGTTGCAGAGAGCACATCCGAAGAAGATTGCCATTGACACCGAGCGAGGTGGTTGGCTGTCATCCCCGTCGCTTGCTGCACTCGAGGATGCCCTTGCACACACTGACCAGTGGAACGAGCTTACAATTTCCTCATTTCCTGAAGAGTACAGGGCCCGTCGGCTTGGCGTTCAAGTCGCAAGCCGAATGAATATGTTGACGGTGCTACACGTACGTAGACGCCGGATGTATGCATTCTCCCTCATTTACTCATCTGCTCAATCTTGTTCCAACTGAGGGTCCTCTTTGTGAGATGAGACTCCATTCCCCATTCGCCAGCACCCACTTTCTCCAACCCCATTGGTTTCCTGTTTTGCGGAATCTCACAGTGCTTATTGTCAATGGCAGAGATATTGATGAGCCATTTGAGCTTCTTCCTACTTTTACCCAGCTTCAGACATTTGAGGCTGATCGTCTTCATCTCCCTCTTTATGAGCCCAATGCCAATCTGCCTCTTCTCTGTACTCTTCGGAAGCTGTAGCTTAGGGCCTGTTTAGTCCAATGGATGGCTGAGAGAGAATTCCCATGCCTCGAGGAGTGTGCAATCCTCCTTCCTCGTCATTGGGAGCAAATTCTGCTGCCTGTACAATTGCCATCCTGCAAGAAATTCGCCTATAATGGTTATCCAATGGCCGCAGCTCAATATTACCATGTTCCCGAAATGAGAGCAATGGACCTCGGATCTCATGATTGCAATGAGCAGAGGGTCTATCAAGACCTGCACCTTCTCTGCAGAGTAAATGAAAGGATTTACGACCTTACTACTCTACATGTCACATTCCAGTGCAGTGAACGAGTCTTAATGAACGTACTGGAGTATTTGGTTCCTCTACAAGAGTTGGCATTATCCATTACCCATCCCTCGCCGGCCTTCCAAAACTTTCTCGAGTCACTCGCCGCGAAACCATCTACAGATGAATGGCCTGGATGGTCCTCACCGATGGATTATCATGAAGGGTGGGAGCAATGGTGTTCCTCTCAAACCTGGCATGTCAATGTCCTCCCGCACCTGAGATCTCTGCGCATACAATGCCGCAAAGGCTTTTCTCAGTCTAACCGCCTTGACAATTTCCCATTACTTAGAGCGATTGGATGGACTAGGGCATATATGACTCCCCCTTTGGAGCATTTTAACGTATGGGAGGGGAGAGGGGGCATGGATGACATTGCGGTTGATTACACTTCCACCGACTATCTAGATAGGCGTCTTCGAATATCAAGTAAAGATTGTGACGCAACGATTGTCAAGGCAATGGTCACACGACGTCTGGCCATTGAGTATCCTGGTACTCCATTATCCCGGCTCCATTCCACTGTCCTTTTCAGGCAGCTTTGG
>Ga0307515_10024601_pt1 | contig 10484 bp, 9 predicted proteins | sample 17_EM_MG_FD_194513 | JGI IMG/M metagenome (GOLD analysis project Ga0307515, IMG submission 194513) | Populus trichocarpa ectomycorrhiza microbial communities from riparian zone in the Pacific Northwest, United States - 17_EM | ecosystem: Host-associated > Plants > Roots > Unclassified | place...
AATGCGATTGTTGTAACATGTTTGTTAAAAAATTGTTTTTTTATTTAAAATTATTTTTTTAATATTTTCAAATATATATTAATGTTAAAAATAATTTTTAAAAAATATTATTTTAATATATTTTCAAACAAAAAGCATTTTGAATCGAAATCGTTATCATACTCCCAAATATACTCTTAGCCAATTTTACTGTTTAAAAATGAGTGCATTTCTAGTACCTAGTCTTGTTTAATGGGTCAATCGAGATTAATCCGAGCTAGATTAATAGTGAAAATTGCTTGTTTTTAGGGTTTTATAAAAAAAAATCAAAGTTAAGTTGACAACATCGATCAACTGGATCTTATAGCTAGCCATGTTGATTACCGTTTTTATTTTTAATTTTGTTTTGCTAAATTTCAAATTAAAGTTAAAATTAAAATAACTGTGTAATTTTGAGAAAATTGATTCCAGTCATGAATTAAAGTGATTTTTCCATTTAATAAAATAATAATTTACGAACAAATTTTTACACAAACCGACTAGTCAACTGATAATGATAAAATGTAGGCCTTAAAGTTGATATATAAAAAAAAAGGATCAAAATATTTATTTGGTAACAATCAGAAAGTAATAAAAAACCCAATGAAATGGTAAAATGAAAGGCTGTTTTCACGACAATTTGGAAAATATTCTGAGATCTAATTTGATTAAAAATCTCATTATCTGAATTTAAACGAAATATCTTCTTATGAATTTACTCTTGACCTTATAAGACCGCGGTTGAACTTATCTTAATTCTGTATATAATCAAAGACTGTTAACGGTGCAAGTTGATCCATCATCAACTTCACAAAGGTCAATCGAAACAGACGACGACTGTTGCGCCGCGCCACTTGATAGTGATTGTCCCAATAATACTCATCTTGCTTAACTAGAAGAAGAAAATAATTGGAACCAGGAAACAGAAGACAGGAAAAACAAAAAAAATCCAACCATTTGCGCTGCGTAATAATCAAGTGGTAAATAGTCAATTAGATCTAAGAACATGTGAGGTCAGGGGAACATGTAATAAGATCTAAGAGCAAGAAAGGCTTTAATTCAAGGGTGTAAAACACAAGGGTGGAGCTTTTCCTTCACCTTGTCCTAGTCTGTATCCAGGCTGAGGCTGGTCAAAGCCAGCATTGGCTTTAGGCACAGCGTATTTGTCCCATACAAAACAGGCTTCATAATGGTCTATCAGAACGAATCAAGACCAGTGGCCCCATGCATGTTACTGCATTTTGGAGTGGAACTGTAAAAGGCGTAACAAAGCTTTGTGGAACCATTGCCTAGTAATCAAAAGGTACAGCGCATCCATAATGGAGCTTACCTTTCCAATGAAATCAACACATCAAGTATCATCGATGCAAGGGGCTGCCACCACAGTTCACAACAAACCCCCTTGGTCACCACCTACGAGCGGCTGGTCCCCTACCCCTGGTGGTATTGAGAAGAAGTGGCTTTGACTTTTCTTTCATAGCAATGACCAAAAGATCATAAAACTGAAAGAGTTTATGGTGCTCAAAAACTCGGATTTTAAATTAACACAAAAGGAGTCCCAAGAATTCTATGCTTCCGAGCCTGCACTGTTTTTCACAGCATCGATCCAAGACATTTACACGGAATTTACAGAAAACAACATTAACAGGCGGGGGGGAGGAAATTAATAGATTTCTGCATTGTATAAGGGGGCGCGTACAAAATTGGCTACAGCTCACAACGAAAGTGTTCTTTTCCTGTCTGTTTCAGAAACTCAGAGATATCAATGCCCCCGGTGCTTGAAAGACGGTTAGCGGACACTTTCTCAGTGAATGCTTAACGGGCAATGATGTAGGGAATCCTGATATGAAATAAAGAATTTCTTTTACACAGCATATATACTATTGTGTTGCTAAAGCTGGTAATCTTCTCAGCTATATTTATATATCCACCCTCTATGAATGTACAGACCAAGAGCATCTCTGCACTGAGATATCAAAGAAAAAAAAAAGGTGTAGTAAATAACATGGGGACATGAAAAAGAAATCAATCATTTGGCTTGGCAAAACGGAGTCCGTGAGTAGTCAGCGGGGAGCTTTCAGGGTTTTTCTTGTCTCGCTACTAATTTGGGCTTTTTGTCACTGATTCTGTGCTTTCATTTGTGATGTTGTGTTTCTCAGCTTTTGCCAATAATTTTCATGAGATCCTTCACATTCGGATGTTCTATTGTTCCATGTGTGACAGGCAAAACTTTAGACAGTAAATAAATAAGCTCAGGTAGACAAGCCTAATAGAACGTCTTCATGAATATCTTCTCTTCTTCGATCAGTGCAAGGCACCACGCCTCTAAATATTTTTGTGCGCATATCTAAGGTCCTAACTCTTGTAGTTGCCAACTAGACCAACAGAACAGACTCGGGGAATTTCATTCATAGGTAGATGATCTGTGCATCCATGCAATATCAGTAGTTGCGGGGGTCCTTGTCTTTGTGGGGAAAAAGCAAGTCTACTCGCTGTTATAGCTTAAGCATCAGAAAACTATAGTGTGGATCCTACCCACTGAAAACTCTATATGGGAAGCAGAGGTGCCTTCTCATCATGTCCAACATGATGACTAGCCTGGATGGGAAATAGCAAAACAAGATGTTATAAATCATGTTTCATCTATCGAAATCTCTGAAAGACCATTTGAACAGAATTGAAAATGAAGCTTCTTACATCATCATTGGCTCCAGCTGTCAAATTTATGAAGGATGAATCCTTAGACCTGGCATATCAAATGGAATTTCAGGGAAAATATCAACTACAATATCAGGACGAGTCAAAAGAAGCTCAAAACCTTACTTTTTAAGGACATAAAAGAAAACTTCTCACATGGAAACCGGGTAACACAGATGATATGAACGCTAGTGCCATTCTCATTGAAAACATGCAAGGTGACCTACTGACAAAAGGTGTGGTGTGGGATCCACAAACAAGATTTCAAGAGAATGAATAAGAATTGGGTTGACTAAGAGAAAAGACATGGTTCGATGGTCATGGAAACTGATGGAAAACTTTCTTTAACCCAGGCAAGCCACAACACCTTTATGCCTTGTAAATTGGGAATTGAGTTTCAAACATCCATGGTACATGGTCTCAAGCATTTCCTTCATTGTTATATCAAACAATCCACGTGCTTGTGTTCAAACAGATGAGATAGTTTTGACTGAGTAATAACCTGACCTGAAGGCAGGATGGGCTTTTTATAAAGTCAACATCAACGGAATCAAAATACTATGTCTAAATATAGGCATCCTGTCTCCTCAACAGTATTCTGATCCTAGGGAGGCAAGGTCACAAATAATGAGCTCGAAAGACATGAGATGGAGTGCCTTTACAAAAATGCCACGTGTCTGTAGGCCATCCTGGAATTCCACTCCATTCCAGAACAGAAGACCAAGGCCTGTCCATTTCTTGACTAGCTAAAGCAATAAATTAAACAAATAAATAAAACAGGAATGAAAATGGCTGCATCCATAAAAAGACTAGTGGTCCTGCCATCGTGTAGGAACAAAATTTTGTTTTTAAGAAAAAACATTAATACTCTGAGTTCAGTTAAGTGCCATCCCTAATGATTATGGAACAATTCACGAATGGTAAATAAGCAAGTGCAAAAAGAGCAAGAACCAACCTCTGGCTGTTCTGACTATCAACCATTTCCAGACTATCATCCCGTGGTTCATCCTTAACCTTTGAAAGTGGTGAAAAGAACTGAAAAGGATATGATACACAGCATTCCGTAAGCCAAGTTTCCAGACAAGTTGTGAAATGAACTGAATAGGATATGATACACAGCATTCCGTAAGCCAAGTTTCTAGACAAGTAAATAATCCTTCTCCCTCGCCCTATCTTCTTACCCTCCTTCCTGCTCCTCCAAGCCCCTTCTCCGGTGAACAAAATAAATGAAATAAATGCAAGGTCTAATATTTACCTGGTGCATGGAGATAAACACAATAGAGATTCCTAAGATAAAATTCATAGTCAGGGCATGACCAAAAAGTACAGCAGATGCTATTCCTGTAAAAATTGTTGCTACTGTTGACGAGTACTTTTTCAAAATTGTATCTGCATGAATCAGAGGAAAAAAAAAAAAAAGCATAAATAAGATTGATCTCATTAACACAAACACTTGAGATAAATGATTCAAGTCTAGAAAGTACCCTCTTAGTCAGGTTCATAAATTCTTCTGGTCTCTTGTTCCAATTTCCACTAATTGTGAACAAGATATGTTTAAATACAATGAGGGCCTATTCATGTATGAATACTCAAACGTCATCTTTGTGTTTGATTAGTGACAGAAACTGGCATATTCCAGTATGAGCATTAAAATATGTGATTTTTCCAAGTACTATCAATTGTCTAAATTCTGAGTAAATTCTTAGTTATTGATTCTTCACAATCTTCTAAATGTTAAGACATAGTTGAATCATTATTTACCTCCACGTATTTTTGTCAATGAAAACTTTTGACAACAGCACACTTGTTGATGTTTTAAATGGTTGGGTGTTTTGGAAAGAAAATTAAGTGTAAAGTGTGAGGCCTCATCCTTTAATCCTCAGAAAACAGCCACCTTAGATTTTAACAAGACAAAAGGAAAAGAACAGTATAATGCTGTTAGCTCTGTTCTTAAACCTATCCAAAGATTATCTAATTTCAATGAATCAACTAGATAATTATCCAGTAAGCTTTTCTCTTTTAGCAAATCGGTTCTCTGGTTATTTGTTTACATCAATTCAACTGATGAAACATCTTAGACATGCATAAAACAGATGAAAGACAGGTATACTTACGAATGAAGAATATCAAAGAACAGAATGGAAAATCACCTGCATATTTGAAAAAGAAAGATGATAAAATCCCTTGTGCTGCATTGTTACATATCAACAGCATGGTAGCTCTTGAATGCCCATGTAGTATATCCAAGCTACTAGGACCTAAAATATAGAGATGGAAATTTAAGCAAAAAATTAAATTTACATAAACTTGTACAACCAAGAAGTAGCATTTCTGATTCATTAATACTCAGTGCTTATACTATTACTAACTTCCCAAATCCAACAATCAGGCAGTACATAAAAATCCACAGAGAGGAAAGGCAAACATGTGAGATAAGCAGAACCAACTAAATCTAGGTAATAATTGAAAGTTTGTTCTCCACCAAACAAAATAAACAGAAGTTCATGCAAATGGAATGCCTTGTTAGAACAAGCACTCATGAGCAACAAGCAGCAAATGCATACCTTTAAATATGGCAGTCACAAGAATGGCTAGGAAGTTGAATATGGCACCATATCCATACAGGAAAAGGTTCTGAAAACCATGGAACACAGACTTTCTTGTAAGGGAATGAATGAAATGGTCACTAAAGCTTTCAAAAAGAAAGAAAGAATAAACATTAAGTTTCTATCATGGAAATTTTCTTTATAAGAGCATCTGGTGGTGGAAGTAACCAAAAGGCCCTGCAAAGGACCCCCACAATTCACTCTCAGGTTTGGCTGAGATAAAGGAAGCAATCCATGAGGAGAAAACTGTATACTAAATTAAAGTTAAAGGTCAATATAAAACATAGCCAAAAAGCAATAAACATCATATGATATAGCACTGGAAAACACCTGAAGGTAAATGCTAGTCTCAAATTGACTCTTCAAAGCATACTCATTGTAGACTGATGCGAATGATGGAACACTAACCTGCATTAATCCAAAAGTTAGCTCCTATGATATTACATTTTCTAGAACAACTAGGTATGTTATTGTCAAAACCAATATTCTCGACGCCATAAAACCAAACTGCAATGGGAACTGGCAAAGCTGCTGGTGCAGGAAAAAAGTGAACAAAGAACATGCAAACTCACTGATTGACATCACTTGTGAAAATTTGTAGCTATGCCTCCAGCTTAAAAATGTAAACACTCCAGTATGTCCAACATATTATTGGGGGCAATGGCCTTTTGAAGGCAGTGCATGGAAATGTGTATTTGGGTAATTATCCTGCAGTTATTGGCTTTTACAGCCTTGTTGGGGCTATCATACTCATCAGCCAATGGAGGGTCAAGCCAATATGTTTCTAGGAACCTGATTGGTTAAGGAACCAAGGCAAGAGAAGAGGGTCAATCCCCAGCTTCTGTAATTAAGCAAATTTTAAAAAGCTATATTTCTGAAAGCCATAACATTTCTTGACATATTTTCAGTCCTGCTAAGTAAATTTATCTTAATCCTATATTTTAAAGCACAGATTTCATACATGTTCACCAAGAAAAAGTTTTTCCAGCACATGTGAGACTACATGATACATATATTTTTACAGCCCCCTCAATAAAGTAGATTTCCAGCCATTGCCCTGTATATATGTGAGCACGAGAGCATCAGGTGCATATTGTTTGTTATAACTCTATTTTGTTTCTGTTCTATTCAAATGAATTTCCTTTTCCCGTTAAAAATGAAAGAATGTATATCCGATGCAAACTTGCATCCAGGCAAATGCATGTTGTGCATCAATTACATTGTGGCTAGACATTCCAGCAATTCCACAGATGAAAACAATTTTGACAACAGTTTTAACCCATCCAGAGAAATGTTGTTGCACATGGACATTTAGTAAAGGTGAAAACCATCAAGAAAGAAGATAATTGCATACTATTAAAAAGCCTAATAACTGCACGGGAACCAAATATATCCATATCAACACAGGATAAGTTTACAGGATACTTACAAAAATTAGTGTGTACAAGTATGCTCCTGTTGCAACTGGAAGACCCATTGCAGAGGAGCCCTCGGGCAGAGTTCGTAACTGATTCACACTAATTCCAATGAGCAATAGAGCAAGAGCTTCCCACTGCCAAAAAAACGATGAATGAAAATATCACAGGTTTGGGTAAAAAAAAACACAACATTTCAGGCACACACCCTTTTTGGGCATCCAACTATCAGACCAACAATTCTTCCTCAAATTCAGAGTTAAATTTGATATGTATTGATGAGAAACAACATATTCACCTGAATGATCGAGAATCTCCGTTTCATGATCATCTTCAACAACACAGCAATCACCAGAACCTGACAAGTTTATAATCCACAATGGAAGATTTAACATCAAATAATGCTCAAGTAAAAAGCAACAAAAACAGACAAAATGATTAGACCATTCTATATTTCTATCCTTCCATGAAAAGAAGAAGGGACACAGTCAGCCTGACAATGACAGTTTTTTTCCTACATCTTCAACTTTCAAATCCTATTTTACAGACAAATTTATCAAATGAACTCACACTAAATAAGTCTAGACACTTATTGGAAGATTAAAGAGGTGTAGATAGAGTCTTAAACGACCAATCAGGAATTCTACACTATATTGAGCAGGAAAATAATTTACCATAAACCCGAAAGATAGTTGAAAGCACATTATTCATTATGTATGTGCTTCAATAAAGCATACACTATATATATTTTATAAAAATATCATAATTTTGAATGTCCTTTATGCACGTCATACAGTGAGCTACCTTCAGGTTGCCCAGCATCTTCACCGTCGCAGGATTAAAGTAAAGCTGCACAACAATTAGTAGGGAAATTAGAAATGAGAACTGCCACAACAATATGATCCAAAAAAACAAAATAACAGCAACAAATTATAGCTTAAAAAAATTTGTAATTCTACTGAGAAAAAATGAAGCATGAGTATCTTCCGAGAGTCAAGAGGAAGTTAATCACTACATGTTATGTAAAGAATATTTTGCAGATTGGTTCGTTCAACAAGAAAAATTATACCTGCATAATAAACTTTAAATAATTGCTAATTGCATATAGGAAAGCTGGAACAGCAAGAAGCACATTGTTTCGAGCAGCCTGCAGAAGAAAAGAAATACAGACAACATCTTAAAGTGAAGAAAATCTAATCCTGCTCAAGCAATATAGCACTCAGAAAGTTACAAATGGAAAATGTAAATATGAAAACTGTGCATGCAAAAGAGACAGATGAACCAGTAAAAACTCGAGGGGCTTTAAGTACAAAAACAATAATGATTTAAGCAAAATTGCAAGACAATGACCAGACAAGAAAAAAGGTGCACGAGAATACAAATAGCAATAGAAGAGACTCAACAATCTATTATGAAAAATGGATCACTTAAGGGCACAAGTAAAAAGGCCTAAACAAGAAAATAGTATTTGAACCACAGTAATGCATTCAGATTCACCATGTTGAAGAATCTTAAACTGTCCAAAAAGATACGGAGAAATGCAACTAAAAGACACCCTCTGTGAACTCACAAATGATCCAGAATTTTCTTTTAAAAAGAAAAAGAAACGCATACCCCCAGAACAGACAAGGTTTCCCATCAGAAAATGCAATATTACATTCAGTTTCATCTCACTGCCTTTAGCTCCATAGACAAAGATTTTTATAGCACAAGTAATGAAAGTCGACACTTTTCTTTTCCTTCAAAGCCATAGAAAAAAGGGTAAAATTAGTTTTACAAATCAGCAAAAACCATATGCCTTGACATCAGAACCAACCATATTGATCACAAAAAGCACAATTTTTTGGCCCTTCAGTAAGCCTAAAATACACTGTTTGCGAATGAATAAAAATCAATAGAAGGGGCGACATGCAATGCACCACTTTTGAAACTGATTTGTGATCCAGAGCATCCATAAGCCACAAGAAATCTTTTCAATGTTGAAAAAAAAATGTAACAGCTTTAACGAGTTTCCAAAAGCTAATAACATGATTTATTTTATAAGTAAAAGAAAAACAATGGAAAAGTGTAGGTAATTCCATATAAAAAAGTAAACTAGACAAGGAAAACTTATAAATATCTCTCATGATATTCACCAATCAAAACTGCAATCCTGATAAATACCAAAGTATTTTACCTGGACAAAGGTAGAGAGAGAAAGAAGAGATTTCTCCCCAACTTTTTTTTGCCGAGCCTAAGAAACAAAGATCAAGAAAAATAAAAATAAAGTGAAGAGATATTAAACATTTACAAAAAAAAATAACATAAAGGACGAGTCTACAACCATGATTCACGAGAAAGTCTAGGACACATCCATTGACATGTTTCTCACGCCAATGCTGGTTCCAAGCTTTTGAATAAACGCTTTTCTAGCATTATTGTCAAGGTACCTTTTCCTATATCAGTCCCTTCCTCAATTACCGTTTTACCAAAAGAAAGCATTGCTAATGTGGCTCTTCCCGTTCCTCCAATGTGTCAGCTCTCTATCCTAGTTTCATGTACTAAAACTCTAATTGCAAAATGGAAACAATAACTTCCAAAGGATCCTGATTTTCTGTGGGATTCAGTTAATTATGGAAAACATATCATTCTAATGTATGATATCATATGGCTAAACAACATAGATCTGTCCATGCTTACAAAAGTCTGTACCCCATCGTATTTTTCTTGTCCTTATAAGGTGTAGGGCCGCTTCATTGCCATTCTTTGTCTATGGCTTATGTATGATACACAACTAAGTTCCATTCTAATGTATGATACACAACTCACGAGGGATTAATTGGATTGAAGTATGTAAGAGCAATTAAAAGGTAACAATTGAGCAAGATGTAAAATTATTATTCCTCCCCGGTCTAAGATATATCTGCAACAGTAATTTCATCACCTTTTTTTTTATCATTTGCACCGTTAGTTGTCAATCACCACTACTTCTATATTATTACAAAAACACTCTCTTTTCTTTCCTTTTTCTCTTTTTCGATGGAGCCAGAACTTGTATGCCATTTAAGCCAAAACCCAACAAAGATAGCATTCAGTTGCATTGACAGAACAGAAGCATTGAATGAAAAGATTGATAATGAGCCGGTATATGCCTACCTGGATCAAGAGCATAAAAATTGCAAAAAAAACTTTTGCAGTCTCGGTCAAGAAATTAACACTTATAGGGCTAAACTCGAATTTCCCATCCTGCTTTGACATATACACCAATATTGGCTGCAGCATAACAGTAACAAAAATTAAGTAAAACTATTTTACCGGTATTTAACACAAAAGAAAACGAAAGAAAGAAAATCACCTGGAGACCGACTAAGATGCAATCGCCAACTACCAAAAGAACATTAAGAAAGCGTGTTTTAGACGACACATCGCTTCTATGTCTATCGTATGCTCTGGCCACTGCTTTGCTGTTGTTATTATTTGCTGATATTTTCGAGTGGCATACGCTGCATTCTATCATGTCTGCTCCTTCCATCACCAAATAAAATTAAAAAAATCACATTTCCACTCCAGAAAAAAGGCCGCTTTACAGCTGTTTTTGAAGCATACCTTGAGTGAATTGGATCTTGCAGAAGTGAATACGTCGGAGATCGCAGGAGTTCAGAGGGCGGGGAGGGGGAGGGGGAAGAAGGGAGTGAAGGAGGAATCTGTTTAATAATTTTGTTTTATATATAGAGTATATAATTATAATTAAAAAACTATAAAAAGCTTG
>Ga0307515_10024602_pt1 | contig 10484 bp, 10 predicted proteins | sample 17_EM_MG_FD_194513 | JGI IMG/M metagenome (GOLD analysis project Ga0307515, IMG submission 194513) | Populus trichocarpa ectomycorrhiza microbial communities from riparian zone in the Pacific Northwest, United States - 17_EM | ecosystem: Host-associated > Plants > Roots > Unclassified | place...
CGAGGTCGGCGAGCGGACGATCGACGTGCAGATCAACCGGCTGCGGCGCAAGATCGAGGACGATCCGGCCAATCCCGTCTGGCTGCAGACCGTGCGCGGCATCGGATACAGGCTGAGCATCGACTAGATTTAATGAAGTGGAGCATGATGTGATCCGAAAACCGCCCACAGTTTTCGGCATCATGCTCTAAAGCAATTCCAGCAAAAGTGTGTAGCGGTTTTGCGTCCGGAATTGTATGAAAACAAAGAGATAAAGGCCAGGACCGGCGCTGATGGTGACTATCGACAGCTTGCGGCGGGAAGACCGCACTCCCGCGCCCGGCTGGCGCTGGATCATCCGCTGGCTGCGCCGCCAGCTGCCGACCGGGCTTTTCGCACGCTCGCTGCTGATCATCATCATTCCGATGGTGCTTTTGCAATCCGTCGTGGCCGCCGTCTTCATGGAGCGCCACTGGCAGATGGTGACCGAGCGGCTGTCGCTTGCCGTCACCCGCGACATTGCCGCGATCATCGAGATCATCGAGACCTATCCGCAGAATTCGGACTATAGCGAAATCACCCGCATCGCCCGTGACCAGCTCAGCCTGCAGATCTCGATCGAACCTGCTGGAGACCTGCCGCCGCCGCGCGTCAAGCCGTTCTTCTCGATCCTCGACGGCATCCTCAGCGACGAGATCACCGACGAAATCCATCGGCCTTTCTGGATCGACACGGTCGGCAATTCGAACCTCGTCGAGATCCGCATCAAGCTTGAAAACAAGATCCTGCGGGTCTTGGCCAAGCGCAGCCAGACCTATGCCTCGAATACCCATATCTTCATCGTCTGGATGGTCGGCACCTCACTGGTGCTGATCGGCATCTCGATCCTGTTCCTGCGCGGCCAGATCAGGCCGATCCTGATGCTGGCGCGTGCGGCGGAAAGCTTCGGCAAGGGGCAGAAGGCCGACAATTTCCATCCCCGTGGTGCAGACGAGGTCAGGCGCGCCGGTCTTGCCTTCATCCTGATGCGCGAGCGCATCGAGCGGCAGATCGAGCAACGCACGGCGATGCTCTCCGGCGTCAGCCACGACCTGCGCACAATCCTCACCCGCTTCAGGCTGCAATTGGCGCTGGCCGGCGACAATCCCGACCTGCACGGCCTCAACGATGACGTCAACGACATGCAGACGATGCTGGAGGCCTACATGGCTTTCGCCCGCGGCGAGATCGAAGAGGATGTCGGCGAGCTGAAACTCAGCGAGACCTTCGCGAAGCTGGAATCCGATTTCGTCCTGCACGGCAAGGTGATGACCTATTCGATCGAAGGCGACGACGACATTTCAGTCAGGCCGACCGCCTTTATGCGTCTCGTTACCAACCTCGCCTCGAACGCGCGGCGCTATGCCGACAGGCTCGACATCGAGGCCAAGCACAATGCCAAATGGCTGACCGTCGTCTTCGACGATGACGGGCCGGGCATTCCGGAAAAGAACCGCGAGGACGTGTTCAAGCCGTTCTTCCGGCTGGACACGGCGCGCAACCTCGACGCATCGGGCACCGGGCTCGGCCTGGCGATCGCCCGCGACATCGCCCGCAGCCACGGCGGCAACGTCACGCTCGGCGACAGCCCGCTCGGCGGGCTGAGAGCAACGATCCGCATCCCGGCTTAAACGTCGGCGACAGCTGTCAGCTTGACGGCTTTACGCGCATCGAAATCGTCCAGATGCCCGACGATCCAGCGCCAGAGCGAGACGACCTGCATCAGGAGATCGCGGCCGAGCGGGGTCAACTCGTATTCGACGCGCGGCGGCACTTCGGGATAGAGCGTGCGGATGATGAGGCCGTCGCGTTCGAGAGTGCGCAGCGTCTGCGTCAGCACTTTCTGGCTGATGCCCTCGACCCGTTCCAGCACGCGCGAGAAGCGCAGGGGCGCACCGGCATCGGAGAGCACATGAAGGATGCGCAGCGGCCATTTCGCCGCCGCTCGCTCGATGAGCTCGCGGGCGCGCGCATCCTGTTCATCCGTCATGCTGCTGCAGAAATCGAACATGTCGCTGGCCACGTCAGTTACCTCGAGGTGAGTATGGATCGCTTGGGTACCTTCTTTCGAAAGGATACAATAGACCATACATGAGCCGGGAACCAATGAAGAAGGGGTTTCCGATGTCCAGGGTCTGGTTGATTACAGGAAGTTCGCGCGGTCTTGGCCGGGCGCTGGCGGAGGCGGTTCTAGCCTCCGGCGACAATCTGGTGGCGACGGCGCGCGATCCCGCCCAACTCGCCGATCTTTCCGAGCGCTACGGCGGCCAGGTGCTGACGTTGGCGCTCGACGTGACCGATGAGGTTGCCGCAACTGCGGCGATCGAGGCTACCGTTAAGAGGTTCGGGCGGCTCGATGTGCTGGTCAACAATGCCGGCTACGGCAATGTCGGTTCGATCGAGGATACCAGCCTTGCCGATTTCCGCGCCCAGATCGAGACCAACCTGTTCGGCACGATCATCATGACCAAGGCGGTCATCGCCTTGATGCGCGGGCAGGGGGCAGGACATATCATCCAGTTCTCTTCCGTCGGCGGCCGTATCGGTCCGGCCGGGCGCGGCGCCTATTCAGCAGCGAAATTCGCTGTCGAGGGCTTTTCCGAGGTGTTGTCCAAGGAGGTCGCGCCGTTCGGTATCAAGGTGACGGTGATCGAACCCGGCGGCTTCAGGACAGATTTCGCCGGCGCTTCGACCGTGCTTGCGGAAGGGCGCTCCGACTACGCAGAGACAGTCGGCGCCACCGTACGCTTCCAGCGCGAGTATAACGGTCGCCAACCCGGCGATCCCGCCAAGGCGGCCGCCGTCGTTCTCCACATCGCCGATCTCGACGAGCCGCCGTTCCGGCTGCTGCTCGGCAGCGACGCGGTTCGCAATGTCGAGAAGGCGGATGCGGCGCGTATCGAAGCCGATCTGATATGGCGCACCGTCAGCGTCTCGACCGATTTGGAGCCGGATGCCATGCCCCGGGAAACGAAGGCCGGCTGATTGATCGGCAAAAAGAAAGCGCCGCTGAAAAGCGGCGCTTGGCATCAGGGATGATGGAGAAATCAGCCGGCGGTGCAGAAGTGGCTGCGGCCGTCGTTGCCGATGTAGGTGCCGCTGCGTGGATCGAAGGACCGGTAGCGGTAGGAGCAATAGCGGGCCCATTGCGGCGACCACGGCTCGACCGCGGTGCGAACCGGACGTGCGTAATATTGCTGCTGCGGCTCGACATAAACGCGGCGCGGCGCCCGATAGACCGGAGCGGGTTCGTAATAGTCCGGTTCGTAGGCCGGGTCGATATAGCGGCGCTCTTCGTAGACCGGACCATTATTGGCGTTGGCGATAGCGGAGCCGACGATCAGGCCGGTGGCAAGGCCGACGGCGCCGCCGACCCATGCATCGTTGCGGCCGTGATGATTGTCGTGGCGCCAGTAACGGTCACGGGCCGAAGCCTCGCCGATAGCGGAGAGGGTGAGCGCGGCAGCCGTTGCCGTCAGCAAAAGGGTCTTGGCGAGCCTGTTCATAAGTACAAAATCCTATCCCGGGAACCGGACGCCGGTTCCTTTCTCGATGATCACAGTAGTACAGATTTGTTGCTGAACGAAGGCTGAACGACAAAACCCGGCATCGCTGCCGGGCTTCAACTCGAATCGACAGCCTGGTTAAGGGTTCAGCCCGCAATCTGCAGATTGACGGCCTTCGGGCCCTTGCCGCGGCGATCCGGCTCCGTGTCGAAGCTTACCTTCTGATTTTCCGTCAGACCGGCCAGGCCGGAAGCCTGAACGGCAGAAATGTGAACGAAGATATCGGCGCCGCCCCGGTCCGGCTTGATGAAGCCGAAGCCTTTGTCGGTATTGAAGAATTTTACAGTGCCAGTCTCGGCCATGCGTGAGGTCCCTTTCTCTCTGCCCGCCATCCACACGGGCAGCATCATAGCATTGCCCCCTTGCGGAGGTGTTGGCAGGCAATTCTTGATATTTGAGAAAAAGGTCCCCTCTACCTCGGCCTGTTCCAGGCAGGACTTTTCGCCTGCTGTTTTCGGAACCGGCTGACCGGAATATTAGCGTTTCCGGCGCGCAAATTCTTAAGGACTTCCCATGCTCGCAAAATGCCCGAACACCCTGAGAGTGCTGCGTTTAAAGGATTTTGGCAAGCAAAAGTTTTTTAACGTGTCGTTCGGGGCACACCCTTACGGATGTCCTATTTGCGCCAAAACGCAAAATTTCCCCCGCCGATAGGGAATGATTAACGTTTTATATCGTCAGCAATATAAGTTCCGAGCAGATTTTCCCAAAAATGCAACGTGAACGCGTCTTTTTGCGTCTGCGAATTTTTTTCCCCAGTACGAAAATCACCCATATTTGGACGCGTGTTCATGCGGTTCGCGGGCGCCGGCCGGTGAAGCCGGGCACGAGTTCGACCACAAGCATAGCGGTAAACATCAGCGCGCAACCGGCATAGCCCATTGCCGGCATCGTCTCACCGAGCAGGAGAGCTGCGAGCGAGGCGCCGAAGAGCGCCTCGGAGGAGAGGAAGATTGCCGCCTGCGAGGGCGTCGTGTAGCGCTGGCCGATTACCTGCAGCACGAAGGCGAGACCCGAGGAAAAGATGCCGACATAGAGGATCTCGGGTGCTGCGGCCCGCACCGCCGAAAGGCTGATCGGTTCGACGGCTGCGGCAACGGCGAGCGCGCAGACCGTGGTGACGGCGAATTGCGCGGCAGAAAGCGCAAGTGGCCTTCCCGTCTCGGAAACGGTGGTGCCGGCAAGGGTGATCTGGATCGCCCAGAAGATGGCGCAGACGACGGTCAAGAGATCGCCAATCGTCAGTGCCGACAGATGACCGCCGGAGAGGAGATAGATGCCGGTGACGGCCATCAGCGCGCCCGGCCAGATGACCCAATGCGGCGAGCGGCGCAGGAAGAACACGGCGATCAAGGGCACGAAGACGACATAGAGGCCGGTAATGAAGCTGGAATTCGTCACCGTCGTCGTCTGCAGGCCGACCTGCTGCGTGGCCGCGCCGCCGAAAAGGGCAAGGCCGATCATCAGGTAGAGCTTGAGGTGGCGCGCACTCGTCTTCGCCTTGGCCTTTCGCGCTTCGAGGAGAACGAAAGGCAGCACAGCCAATGTCGCGACGGCAAAGCGCAGGCCGATGAACCAGAAGGGTCCGATCGCCTTCATTGCCGTCGACTGCGCGACGAAGCCGCCGCCCCAGATGGCGGCTGCAAGCAACAGAAGGAGATTCGCCTGAACGCGCGTCATGTTATTCTCGATGTGAAGGCTGGCTCGATGAGGGAAGGGCGGTGATGTGCCGAAGCGGTTAGCAGTTGCATTTCTTTTCGGCAAGGGCGAAGACTTCATACGAATTGACGGAGGTGAAGGCATGCGACGCGAAGAAAGGCTGCGGACCGACGACATGGCGGCGCCTAGGGCCGCCGGGTATTCCGGAACGCCGCTCCCCAAGAAGCTCGGCCTCGCGAGCGGGCAGGCGGCGGCTCTCCTTGGCGTTCCCGAAACGATCGGCGAGATCAACGGCTTCGACGGCTTTGCCTCGGTCATTCGGGCACTTCCCGAGACGCCCGCACGCATATTCGACTATGTGCATCTGTTTACGACCGAACGGGCCGTGCTCGAGGAGATCGCGCCCATGCTTTTCCGCGTGTTGAGACCGGACGGCATGGTCTGGATATCCTGGCCGAAGAGGAGTTCGAAGGTGCCGACTGACATCACCGAGGACGTGCTGCGGGAGGTTCTGCTTCCGACAGGCCTCGTCGACATCAAGGTCTGCGCCGTCGACGAAATCTGGTCCGGGCTGAAATTCGTCATTCGCAAGGAGTTGCGCGGTTCGTTGTGACCTCTCAGCCGTTGCCGGCTTCGGCGCGCGAGACCCGCAGCAGCGCTCCATTGTCTTCGTCCGTCACCATCAGCAGCGCGCCATCGGGCGCGACGACGACGTCGCGGATGCGGCCGTATTCGCCCTCAAACAGGCGCTCTTCGGCGACGAAGGCGCCGGTTTCGTCACGCTGCATGCGCGAGAGCAGTTGGAACTTCAGCGCCGCGACGATGAAATTGCCGTCCCATTCCGGGAACATGGCGCCGCGATAGACCACTAGCGCGCCCGGCGCGATCGATGGGTCCCAATAATGCAGCGGCTGTTCCAGCCCTTCCTTGGCCGTGCCTTCGCCGATCTCGGCGCCTGAGTAATCGCGGCCGTAGGTGATGATCGGCCAGCCGTAATTCTTGCCGGCCTCGGGCTGGTTGATCTCGTCGCCGCCGCGCGCACCGTGTTCGACGGTGTAGAGCTTGCCGTCCCTGGCATCGAAGGTGATGCCCTGCGGGTTACGATGGCCTTTCGACCAGATTTCCGGCAGCGCCTTGCCGCCGTCCTTGAACGGATTGTCGGCGGGGATGCTGCCGTCAGCATTGATATGGATGATCGAGCCGGCATCGTCCTGCCAGTCCTGCGAACGGTCGCGATCGCCACGGTCGCCGACGCTGATGAACAGCGAGCCGTCGCCGGATATCGCGATGCGCGAGCCGTACTGGATATTGCCTGACGTGAAGTGCTGCATGGTGAAAACAGGCGTCACCGCATCGAGGGTCTTTTCGTCCGCGGAAAGCGTCGCGCTGAAGGCTTCGGTGCCGGAGCCCTGGCCATTGGCGATAGCGGCGGTGAAATAGAGCTTGCGGCTGGCTGCGAAATCGGACGCCAGCGCCACGTCCATCAGGCCGCCCTGGCCGCGGGCGCTCACCTTTGGCACGCCGCCGATCGGGTCGGAGACCTTGCCGTCGCGGATGATGCGCATGCGGCCCGGCCGCTCGGTGACGAGATAGGCGCCATCAGGCATTACCTCGACCGCCCAGGGATGTTCGAGACCATCGGCGAGCTTGTCGACCCGGACGGTGAGATCCTGCGTCTTGACGGTATCGGCCGCATCAGCGGATACGGCGCCAAGCAGGATCAGCGCTGCGGCGAAATGGAAGGCGGGCACTCTTTTCATCTTGCTCCCCGTCGGTTCTCCACCCTGAACGTGGAGCGGGCAGGCGAAGGCTTCAACCCTTGTTCGGTCTACAATAACGGCTTTGTGTTTTGCGGTTGAATGGAGCCGGTCGCCTGGCCGTCGATCAGTTCCGCCTCGACGATGTAGCGCAAGGGTCCGCGTTCAGTGGCGTCGAAAGGCCAGCACGTGGTCAGTACCAGCCGGTGGCCGTCGGAGGCGGGATCGATGCCGCTCGCATCCCACGGGGCGATGCGGCCCTCGCCGGCCTTGAAGGTCAGCACCTTGCCGTCGCGGCGGGTGACCTCTATCGCGTCGCCCGCCTTCAGATATTGCAGCCAGCGGAAATGCGTGTCGCGATGGGCGGCGATGACGGAGGTGCCTTCCTCGCCCGGCTGCGGCGTGTTGGTGAGCCAGGCCGGACCGAAGGCGAGAGCCTCGCCGGAGGCACCGGAAAGCACGATCGCCTCCTTGCCGAGCCGCGGCGCGCGCACCTTGGCCTCGGTGGTGAAATCTGCCCAGGGCCAGGGTTTCGCCTCTTCGCCGCGCAGTTCGGCGGCGAAGGCGCGTTTCAGCAGGACCTGCGAGAGTTCCGCCTTCGCCTTCAACAGGAAGCCGTCGCCGATCAGCGCCAGGCCATAGAGGGCAAGGCCGGCGATGGCGAAGGCGATCGTCTTTTCAATCGGGGAAAGACGCGAACGCTTCCTCTTCGCCTTTGGCGGATCATGGGCTGTGGCGGCGGCCATGGCGAGTTCCAGATAGGTCGGAAGCGGCCCGAATTCGGCCGCTTCCTCGTTTCTGCTTCCTATCCTAGAGGCCATCGCGCTTGGATCCCATGGTGACGATGCCCTTGAGGCGCCGGCGCCAGACGGCAAGCCCGCTTGCCGCCGTCAGCGCCAGGAGCAGCATGGTCAGTCCGCGCATGATCTGCTCGTCGGCGCGTGTCGCCGTCTGCGGCAGGTTCACGGTCGATGTTTTCTGCGCGATCATCGCGGCGGCCTTTGGCGTTGGGGCTGCGGCGACGAGGCTTGCCATCTGCAGCGATGCGGCAGAACCCTGCGTCACGGCCGCAGCTTGCTCCGGTTCGGCGTTTCCTGCGGGCGTAGCCGAGGCCTTGTGCTCTCCGCCACCAAGAGGCGCAGGGTTTTCGCCGACGATCTTATCGAAGTCCCAACCGTCAGGCAGGTTGAGCGGCAGCTTCACTGAGCCGAGCGGCTGATCGGCCGGGCGCGACGGGGTGACGTCGACGGCGACCAGGCTGGTGACGCGGGAGACGAGGTGGTGGGCGAGGGCCACGATCTCGATATCCTTGTCGAGTGCTGTGGGATCCTGACGCTCATAGGCGCGGGCCTCGAGATCGTCGATCTTGCGCTTCGCCCAGAGCTTGGAAATGCCGTTGCTGTCTGCGGCATTGGCGATGTCCATTTCGACACGCCACGGCTGATCGCCTGTCTTGCCGATGATCTGCAGCTTGCCGAAGGGCTTGTCCTGCGGCAGTTCGGCGGTCAGCACCACGGGCTCGCCGCTATAAAGATCCGGCATCGGGTTTGGCGTGATATCCTTGGCCTCGATGCCGTCGAAAGTCGCGGCAATGTCAGTCATGGCAGGGTTCTGCAGCTTGGCGAAGAGTTCGCCCATGCGGCTCGCCACCTGGTCGGTCGAGCCGATCTGCGTGAAGGTGCCGCGGCCCATCTCGGCGGCCTTGGTCATGAAATAGGTGTTCGGCGCCGAGCCGATGCCGACGGTGAAGACGCGGGCATCGCTGCGGTTTGCGGTGATTTCCTGGAAGAGCTGCTGTTCGTTGCCGATCGCGCCGTCGGTCAGGAAGACGACCTGGCGCAGCGCGCCGCCTGCGACCGGTCCCTGGTTGCGCAGCGCATCCTCAAGAGCAGGCAGCATTTCCGTGCCGCCGTCCGCTGTCAGGCCCCTGACATAGGCGATCGCCTTTTCGCGGTTGTCAGGCGTCGCAGCGACGAGACCCTTGAAATAGTCGGTCATCGTGTCGTCGAAACGAATGACGTTGAAACGGTCGTCGGGGTTCAGTCTGGAGATGGCGAGCGCCAGGCTCTGCCGTGCCTGCTCGATCGATGGGCCGGACATGGAGCCGGAATTGTCGATGACGAAGATGACCTCGCGTTTTGCCGGCGGTGCTGCCGCATCCGGGGCCGTAGGCGGGGTGACGAAGGCGAGCAGATAGGTATTACCATCAATCACCTCGCGGAAGAGGCCGGCGCTCGGCATCTTGCCGGGGGCGGCCTTCCAGGTCAGCTCGAAATCCTTGTCTGATGGAACGGAGTTTCCCTTCAAGCTGATTGTCCTGATCTGGTCTCCGTCCTGTTTGGTATCGACCTCATGGAAGGACGACTTGATGTCGCCAAGCGGGAAGCCGGCTTTCAGGTTGACCGTCAGCGAAACCGGATTGATCCTGGCGTTCTCGCGCGGATCGAGCACAGGGGCCTCGATGTTGCTCCGATTTTCGACCGGATCACGTGGCGCGGCGAAGCCGGCACCGTTGTTAAATTCGACGGTCTGGACGATCGGCGCCGGATTGTAACGCGGCGCGACGACCATCGGGAAGCGCAGCGAGAATTCGCCGCCCGACTGGCGCACCGTCTGCTGGTATTCGACCTGCACGATAATCGTTTCACCGGGGCCGATATTGGCGACCTGGTTGGTGAAGATGTTCGGCCGCTGCTGTTCGAGCAGCGCCGTCTTCTTGCCCTCGGCCTTGGCCTGTTCGTAGATTTCGCGGGCTTCCTGGCGCGGCTTGATCTGGCCTTCGATGAAGCGCTCGCCGATCTGCATCTTCAGCGCGTCGACGGCGGAATTTTCTGGCAGCGGAAAGACGTAGGTGCCCTCGACCCAGCCTTTGCTCGGGTTCTGGAAGCGCTGCGTCACCTTCACCCTGGCGATCGGGCCGGAGACATCGATTGCGACATCGGTCTTCAGCCTGGGCGCTTCGACATAGAAACCCGGCTCCTTCGACGGGAACAGCAGCGAGCCGCTGTTGACGTCGTTCGGCCGGACAAGCGCTGCGAGCTGGCCCGATGCCCGCGGCGTCTCGGCGGCGCGGGCGGCGGAGGCAAGCCCCAGCATCGCGGTGATGCAGGCGGCAAAAGCGGTGACGGCAACAAGGAGTGAAATTGATATTCGGCGCCAGCGCAGGCGCCTCGTTGTGAACTCGTCTTCCAGAAACATTGGCATACCCTCAATAACCAATTTCGGATGACGGAAGATGCGGCTTCGATCTCGGCGCGCTCACGACCGAATTGCGGCGTGGCGCGGCATTTGTTGCGGCTTATTCGTGGCGATGACCGAATCCGGCGATGTTCCTGTTTTCAGGGGATAAATCCCGGTGATTTCAGAGATTGATTCAAGATCTTCGCAACGGGATTCAGCGGCGCGCCGCAAGCCCATCGGGAGAGATCGGGCTGCCCGGACGCCGGTGCGGCGAATTGATCAATAAGAATCATGTCGCAATGAC
>Ga0307515_10024603_pt1 | contig 10483 bp, 12 predicted proteins | sample 17_EM_MG_FD_194513 | JGI IMG/M metagenome (GOLD analysis project Ga0307515, IMG submission 194513) | Populus trichocarpa ectomycorrhiza microbial communities from riparian zone in the Pacific Northwest, United States - 17_EM | ecosystem: Host-associated > Plants > Roots > Unclassified | place...
CTCCAAACACGATGCCAACAAGCATAAATGCCATTGAGGAGGAAGATGTTGAAAAACAAACCCTGAACTCAGCACCGGACGAGGAAGCGGATGAAGAAGAGTTCGAGATTGAGCGCATTCTTGGGTATGAGCCTAATAAATTTATCTCTGAGCAGACCAAAAAGGTATGTGAATCCCAGTGTGACGAATCTCAAAGTGTCGTGCATATGGCCCGTGGCTCTCTGTAGGAGAAATTCCACTCTCCAGACTCCCTTCAAGAGTCTAGTTGCTCGCAGACGCAAATTTACACGTACCCCCTAAGCAGAGGATTCCAAGCGCGTGCGGAATATCGCAATCTCTGCTGTTCGGGTTCGCGTCATCGTGTTGTTCCCGTGCCTCTTTGTTGTGCATCGCTAATGTGCTGGATTTGGTAGAAAATTGGTGGCTTTTTCGTGAAATGGAAAGGGTATACTTCTGATGATAACTCATGGGTATCGGTGGAGGACTGGTTGGTTCTTTAAAACCACCCTGTACAGTACCCTACAATCTCACTCTGCTCATTAGCCATGCAGAAGACCTCATCCAAGATTTTTGGGAGCAACACCCAGAGCAGCGCCCCAAACCCAAAAAGCAGGTTACGACCAAAGCTGGAAGGGGCTCGATAGATATCGGGTCCTCAAAGTCGAAGTCTCGTTCTCGATATGAAGATGCTATGGAGGTCGACTCTGACGAACATCCGCCAAGGAAAAAGCAACGGCTATCCAGTGCCTCGAAACATACCTCCTCCACAGGTGGGCGTGCGAACGGCAAATCGTTCTCCAAGCTTGAGCGGGAGGCCACCGGGTCAGCCGACGAGCGTGGCTCTGTTCAGGCGCAACTTGCTTCGGACTCTCAGTCGCACATGGTTCAACGATTTGACCTCATGAATATCCGCGACATGAAGAATAAAGTTGACTCTGTGCAGACGGTTGAGCTGAACAACGGGAAATTGTTTTATTATCTCACTTTGTGAGTCTGTCGAGGCATTGCTGGGGCATTTTCTGACCTTTGAATCCAATTGAACTTGTGTTTACAGGAAAGACGGGTCCAAGGGAGCCGTCCCATCCAGCTATGTCAAGAAGACGATACCAGATGTTGTGAGTGACTCGCGCCATAACACGGTGATGAACACCGACTCAACCAATGTCGTCGATAGGCCATACAGTTCTATGAGAACCATCTTAGGTGGAGGCCGGATTCTGATCACGAATGAGCCCTTTCACACCAAAGTTGAGTAGAATGCCGAGTAGTGTAGTATAACGAATCTCCTTGCTTTATGTTCTGCTTCTTGTATCATCTCATTTACCCCTCAAGCCCTTTGGTTTTATCAGTTGCCCATGAAGAGGAACTGTTGAAGCATTTATTCTCCGTTACCAATATGCGAGCCGCTACTATGTGAATGCTCCCTAGGTCGATAGGTCGTCTCAATGATTCTATCATTTGTTACACACCTGTATATGTAAGGCGATCGCATCTTGCATTATCATCACCAACGCCGCACCTGTCATAATGCAGAGTTGCCTTGTGCCCCCCTTTTACAGCGTTGGGGACGTGCTCTTGAACGAGTATGGGTGAGTGGTCGATGCAGCATCAAAAGCCCTTGCTCGTTTTCAGGGATAAAACGAGGCTTGTTCCGTATGCGTCCGTGGTTCTAGCGTCGGTCATAGCGCTCAGCCGATCAATGAGGCTGGAACGCGTAACAGCAAACGTCACTTGTTCCCAACCACACCACCACACCACACTCATAGCCAGAGCCGTAACGACAAACGTTATATCCGCACACATTTTGAATATTTGGATAACACCAACTCTCGCGCTCAACCGGTTGAGGTTTGCCGCACGAACACTTGAGTTCATTTGCTTACCCGAAGCCAGTCAGCGCAGGAGGCACACTCCTTACCCGACTATCTAAACCACTCTAACCATGGTCGTAACTCGAAAGGCGACCGGTTCTAATGCGCCACCTGCGCCAAGCCGCACAAACTCGTCCACTTCGACACCAAAGGCGGCAAAGAAAGCAAGCGTCAAAGGACCCTCCCACCTCAAAGAAAGCCATCTCGCTGCGTCTGGTGTCGAGGATAAACCCGTGGGACCACCGGCGCCCAAACCACATATACCTGCTCCACACCCTGCGGATGACGGACCCTTTGGACAGAACCCAACGTTTCTGGTGAGTCGAGTTGTGGAGACTGGCTGAGGTTGCACCCCGCATGCGCACAGCTGTGTATTGGACACGTCGTGTCTTGGTCCTGTGCGGCTAAAGGCTGGTAACAGTGCGTCAACCAGATGGACATGGCTCCACCCTTGTGGGTGCCGATAGAATGCAGTGAAGAGTTGCTAATGTGTGGATGCATTCCCGCAGCCGTCTCCATCAAAGAAAGACAAGTCCCCTTTGAGGAAGCATGTAAAGAAAGTCAAACCCAGAGACAAGGTACGGGATTGTCGCTACCACGGACTTTGGTTTGCTGAGTACTTGGTAGCCCTTGAAAGGAAGGAAGAGGGATCGGCGATCCCTGACCACCCTCGAGGTCCTGCTCCGTATATTATTCCTGCTCCTCTCTATCTACACTGTCTTGGTCTGTCAAGACACCAAAAGAGAATCAGCAGTTTGCCGCAACCTCTCTGTCGCCAGAGAGCGAATCTTCGACCCGTATATCCTACCCCCCATACTATTCGTCACCAACCATCCTGCCGTCGCGCCTCACATTGCGCATGCCAAACCCCATATCAAGAACGCATACGACGTTGTTTCGACTCAATGTGATGCACTCTACCAGAAGATTGAAGTCACCTCTCGTCCATACGTCGTTCAGTTGCAGCGGGAGTACAACATAAGGCTACGACCACAAATACGAGTCATGCAATACAACTGGAGGAGATACCGCAGACAAGCACAGCCTTACATCAACCAAGCATACGCTGCCGGTTTCCACCTTTGGATTAAGACGGAACCTTACGTTTCCCCGGTTCTCGCGAAGGTTGAAGAAGCACCCGCACTCGCTAGCCTTTATATAGTCAGACCCTTCGAAGAGGCAAAGCAAAAATGGGTCGATCCACAGCTGCGTAAAATTGTCGCAAAGGTCGAAGAGATGAACGCTAGCGTTGTGTCTGAGGAAGCCTCGACTGTTGCTAGTGCTACAGAGGATACTATCACCCCTACCGCCAGAGTAGAGAACACCAGAGCGGCCGATCCTCACCCCAACGAGGCTCCTGATAACCCGGATGCCGAGCTGGAGGCGTTCCTCACAGACCTCCTCCATGAAGAAGAGCAAGTACCAGAACCTGTTGCCATGCAACAAAACACCGACCTTAGCCCTGAAGAACTGGCGGAGCGCGCCCGTCTGGAGACGGCGCACAAACGGGCTGCTCTCGAAGCGCGGCACACCAAGTGGGAGGAGAAGCTCAAGGAGGCTGGCGAGGCTGCGAAGGAGCAGCTGGTGGACGCACTCACGGCCAGCCGCGAGTCTGCTGTGCACGACATTAACAACAAAAACGGTGTCATCCAGTCAACTATCGCGGACTTGAAGGAGGCGCTCAAGGCGAAGAAGCACCTTCAGCTCTACTTCGAAGAGTTGAAGAAGGACAAGAAAAGCGATGAGCATAAGTTCAAGGACTGGACAAAGGTCCTTGGGAGGGTTGATGAGAAGTTTAATGAGAAGGTGAAGGAAACTCAAGATAAAGTTCAGAAGTGGACCCTTGATTGGGCCAATACTGAGCAAAAGTTGGTGAGTCTTCTGGTTTTTCTGTGACCCAGAACGCGTACTCATATAAGCACTAGGTCGAGGATATTGCGGGGCGGTTGATCATGCTTGCGAATGAAGCCCAAACAGATATTGTGATGGATTACTCGTGGTTGGACGACGTCTCGACTCATGATTGGACACGGTACCATGAGCTGAATAGGGGTGGGTTCTTTTCAATACTATCCCAAGACGCGCGCATTCACTAATGATCTCTACGACGTAGAGGCTCATCGATGGAAGAGTGTATACTATGACCTTTACAATGGGGCAGACCTCGAGGCACCTGCAAATACCGTAAATCTCCGTCTTAATGAGATTCAAACGGATATTCAAGCGTGGGTCAAGGAGTTCGTCGAGGACAATGGCAAGCTTCACCTTATGGCTGAAGAAATGTGGCGACCACAAAACGAAGCGCCTACACCAGAAGCACCGGAGGTCACCATCCTTCCTATCGACGTAGAGGAGCCACCGGCAATGGTCGGCGGTGTACCCGTTGATTACATCGTGATTGGACGGGGAGAGGAAGAAGTCAAAGAGGCGTACGCTCGCGCAGAAGGGGTCATCGCGCCCAATGAGTTATAGGATATTCTTCACCCAGATAAGCCCGAGAGTTGTAGGAATAGGGACCAGCGGAATTCGCAGTCTGAGCCCCGGAGTGCTGGACTCTCCATCTCACCGAAAATTTATAGGGGTCAGTGTGTTGTGTTAGTTCGTTTCCAAGGATTGGTACGCATGTATTTGTGCCAAAGGATTTCCAAAACATTATTCCATGCCCCATTTGCCCTGCATATAGAACTGAATTCGAATCGAATCGAAGCTTGTTCCTCGCTTCATTGTCGGGATTTGGCCAACTACCATGGCGGAGGACATGTTAGTGGACCACACTCAATCATTTTCTTCGTTCTCGCATATTTTGGACGCGAGAATATTACGAGCGTTGGCGGAGCAAGGTTTTGCACGCCCAACACTCGTCCAAGCAAAAGCGATCCCGCTCGCGTTAGAAGGGCGCGATATCCTTGCAAGGGCAAGGACCGGTAGTGGAAAGACTGCTGCGTATTGCATTCCCCTTGTTCAGAAGATTCTCAACGTCAAGTCGGTGGGTCTCCTGAGTGGCTGTTCTTTTGTCGCTAGACTTGGCAATGCTAACGTGTATACAGGGCATTAGCACTGCCGATCTCTCAAAACAGGCCACCAGAGCCATTATTCTTGTGCCGACAAGAGAGCTGGCGGAGCAAGTTTCGAACCATCTCAAAACTTTACTAAAATATTGCGAAGGAATTACCAGCGTTAATATTGCTGCTGGTGCTACTACTCATCTTCAAAGGTGCGTCGACATTGTATTTGAGTGGAGTGGATGTACTAGTCCATACTACAATCAAACGTGGTTATGCCCTGACTTCATACCCATGGAGTTCGAGACTGCTCTTGTTTCCAGATAGAATTACAGAAATAAACTGACATTTTCTACACAGAATGATACTCTCCGACAAACCGGACATTGTCGTGGCCACACCCACGCGAGCTTTGATTATGTTACAGTCCAAGGTGGGCGGTGCATCGTGCGACATCTCCCGAAACCTACTTCGGCTTCTTATTGAACCTCGTTTATGACCCTGGCCTTTCTGAAGGCCCTAAATCTTTCTTCTTTAGACTCACTTGTCATCGACGAGGCGGACCTCATTCTTTCATATGGTCATGACCAAGATATGCGGTCGGTATTATCAGCCGAGAATGCATATCTTCCGACCGTCTTCCAATCATTTCTTATGAGCGCGACGATGACCAAAGATGTCGAAGCGCTCAAGGGTCTCGTTCTCCGCAATCCAGCCATCTTACGACTCGAAGAGGATGAGGATGAGGCACGAAACCTTGTTCAATATGCCACTAGGTACGATATTTCGAAACGTCCACCCGCTGGTCCAATTGCCCCACGTCTGGGGCATCTCGCAATGTGCGCTTCACCTCAGCGCCACAGTGACCCATCCCTCCAGGCACCTGATCGCACCAAGAAGCTTTTTCTTGCATGCAAGAGGACAGTTATGTCTGCTACCTACTGCCGGTAGAAATCTTTAACCGAGCGTGATATTGACGCATATAGAGATATGAGCACTCTTTCCTTCCATTTCCATAACGTGATCAAATTGAGCTTATGGCTCAGTATTTGCGTTGTCAGTTCCAGGGCTTCTCTGCCTCCCTGGACAGGTCCCCTCGGACAATTACCTTAGTATTCGGTCAAGCGATCATTTGGGCATTTGGGGTACCACACCAAACTATCCTGCTCGGCTTGTGTCCACAGCTGTGCGCTTAACAAGTTCCAGGTGCAACGAAACAGACAAATTTCTCCTGGTGTATGTTATCCTCAAACTTAAGCTGATCAAGGGAAAATGCATCTTATTCGTCAACGAGGTTGATCGGTGTTATCGCCTCAAGCTGTTCCTTGAACAGTTCTCCATCAAGAGCTGCGTTTTGAATTCAGAACTCCCATTGAATTCCAGGCGAGTTCCCTCCCCAACCGTCTATAAGCGTGTTCGCTTATCAAACACATGGTCCACAGGTTCCACATCGTTCAAGAATTCAATAAGGGTATTTATGATTACATTATCGCGACGGATGAGGGCGGAGGGAAGGTGGAAGTCGATTCATGTGACGAAAAGGAAGAAAATTTGGGTTATTCGGGTGCAGAAGCTGCAGAGCACTGTGAGCACCGTACCCTCGTTTTTGTGGGGGGGCCTCGCGTCTAACCGTGCTTCTCTTGGAATAGTCGCTGCAACCCAACGTACATTCAATCCTTCGGACTCAGAAGTAGGCCTTACTCAACCACCGGCATCACGCAAACGCAAACGGGAGTCTAGCCCGAAGCCAAAGACCGAGCCCGTCTCCTCCACGAAGAAGCGCAAGAAGAGAGCACCCGGCGCGAAGGACCGGGAATACGGTGTCTCCAGAGGCATAGACTTCGTGGATGTCGCATGCGTGATCAACTTTGATTTACCCGCCTCAGCCAAATCATACACCCACCGTGTTGGGAGGACTGCGCGCGCTGGGCGGTCTGGCGTCGCGCTGTCTCTGATTGTGCCGAGGGAAGAGCACGGCAAAAATCGAGTGTTAACCTTGCCAGGTGCCGTACGCGATGAGGAAGTGTTTACGAGAATCGAAAGGGAGCAGGCGGCCAGAGGAAGCAAGATCCAAGATTGGAAATTTGAGAAGGGACAGGTTGACGGATTCCGCTATCGAACGGAAGATGCGTTACGAGCCGTAACAGCCAGCACGATTAAGGAAGCGAGGATCAGGGAGCTGAAGCAGGAGATTTTGACTTCCAATAAACTTAAAGTGAGTTTGTGTGTCGCTCTCCAGGGCACAAGTGGTACTAATACTTGCTGCGGCCAGGCCCACTTTGAGGACCACCCAATGGATTTGGATTACCTCCGCCACGATAAACCCCTTCATCCGGCCCGTGTACAGCCCCATATGAAGTACGTCCCACAATATTTACTGCCTCGAAGTACGGCAGTGCCAGCAGAGGACAAAGGACGTGCCGAGAATCTCGGATTCGTGCCGTTCAAAGGGGGGACTGCGCGAGGGAAGGCTATGCGAGGACGTGGCGGCCTCAAGAGTCGGGCCAATGGAAGTGGAAGAAAAAAAAGTGACCCATTGAAGAAATTTGGTGGGTGAGCGGGACAGCCCAACCTTGACCTTGCTTGGCCTTGGGTATTTCAGAGTACAGTAGATCGCGCCATCGAATTACATTTGGGAATCAGGAAACATCAGTACAATGGAGTTGTGCCGTCAACCTTCATCTGACAGCTAACCAAGCAATCCCTGCTCTTGGTTCCTGGCCCTGTGGATTGACCATCCAAAACGTAAGGCGACTGGCCCGCTTTATCGCATTTGTTGAGCGGGCTCGCTGGGTGTCGCTGGTCCAGCCCGAGCGCCAGGAAATGTCTTCGGAAACTCGGAAAGATGGGGCCGTTCTCCCCGGAAGGCATTCATCATATTGAGACTCAAGATCAGTGCCATCGGTTGTCCTCGGCAGCTCTGAATACCTGCGAGATTTTGTCTGATGGCGTCTCTTCTTCCGCAAAGTGCTCTCCGCACTCGTGGTCAGGTACCCCCTTATCGTGTCAGTCAGGGGCTACAGGGCTCCGCCTTCAACGTGAACTCGGAGCCGGAACGCATGACATAGGAAGGAGTGGTGGTAGTGCTTGACGACCTCAAGGAGTCCAGGACTTGGTTGAGCCTTGCACTCTTGTCCTTATCCTTGTCCTTGGGCGAATCGGCCATGTGTGCCCGATCACGCCGTGTATCCAAATACGGTGCCGGACGTACTGGGTCCCAGGAGGATCAATCACCCACACAGAAGGGGTCTTATATTCAGTTAAACAGGGCTGCCAGTGCAGCGTAAGGTTAATACCAAAACTAATAACCAACAGGCGTCGGTATGACGATTCCGCTTCGTACAGGGTCATATCATGTCGGGGTCGGAGCCTCAATGCAATCCACCAGTTTCGTCTTCTCGAGAATCGAGGTTCCTTGCCCACGGACCCGAAGCGAGGCGCACAATACAGTGTAATGTGCCATGCTCTACAAAGCATGCGACGGCAACTCTATAATAAGGACAGAGTTGGAAGTTCGCTGATGGGGTCACCACAACGTGGCCCCGAAGATCAGGTCAACGACAGTCCCACAGAATTATCGAAGCATCATCAGAACTCTGACCTGCCAGGAAGAGCCCGCCACAGTGGGTCCATTCAGTTCACCTGGTCCTGCAGGATGTCGGCGTGGATGGATGTTGGCTGATGCGTTGATGATATCTGCGATCGTCCCCGGTGACACTCCGGAACAGAATGCAGGAATTTGCAAAGGGATCAAAAGGGACTGGACACCACGGCTTTATCACTTGCCACGGACGGCACCTGCGTTGGCACCTCTCTTTACTCCATCCTCCATCTTCAGCTTGCCGTTGGCCTGTGAGTGCCTCTGGTACCTCAATTTCCGATGCTGATGCTGCAGCCCAGTGCTTTCTTTTGTGCACCGTGTCGAATCGTGCGTATCGCCTCTCCCGCCTCCTCGCATGTCCCTCGAGATCTGGGTTGTGGGATTAACTGTGGGTCTTCTTTTACTCCATTTACAGGGTAGCCAAGTCTCTGAATCACTATTCAGAGTATCGTGGATTTGTTGCTGGAGGCAACCTTCACACGTCGATATCGGCAATTGACCTGATTCGTCCTTAACTGTTGTCGCTGGCAAGGCGCCTCACTAGTAGCGACTGAGGTCAGTTCCTTGTCCACCCCCTCTTCCTACCAAAGCGAGGCTTACACATAGGAACACAGAACCATTTGGCCGACCCAACTTCTTAAAGTCCTCACCGTGCCCACGCGTGCAGTACGGATCGACTTCCGAAGCAGGCTATAAACGCGGTCCATCTTTACTTCAATTGCCTTTCAGCTTTCCAAGTTAGCCTCTCACCGCGGCTCAGCGACCTTCCCTGCCAACTGCACGACGTCGAAACCACCCGTTCCTGGCGTCCTCGACTACAGCCGCGCTCAACGCTCTTATCCCCGCCCGTAGTCCGACCTATTTGCGCGTCGTCTTACCCCTGCACAGGGCGACAACGAGATTTGGAAGCAGCCGCCGGCTTCGACGTGACCACCCACAAAGGGATTTGATTGCCATGCACTACGCCAACGCGAGTCCGGTGCAACGGTTCAATGAGGCTGACAGTTTGATTGAATATGACCCGCCGGCCAATGGGATCCCCCAATATAATGGGATAGCTGATAGCTTGTCATTTCAGCCCACAGCTACTCGCTCTTCTTCCATCCCACCACTACCTTCCAGAGAGGGCCTCGATTCTTCCTTGAAGCTTCCAGAGACCATGCAGAATACAAACGCAAACGCACCGTCATCTATTCACCCATTCATATCGCCAAGTGTCGTTGGGGCACGCAGCAATAGCCTACATTCCTCGCCGGGCAGTTTTCCAACGGCCTGCTACATGGTTCACCATCGCTATGGACCTACCCCCAACGCCGCACACTACCCTGTTGCTCAATCCACAATTGCATATCCGACAATGGGCCCCCCAACTGCCCAGCAGGTAACTTATCCCACACTTCAAAGTGTCTCATCCAACGTTCAGGGAGTCGGGGATGACTCCGATCCCTATCCCCTTCCTTCACATGGCACAACTTCGAATCTTCTCTTGGGTGGATCATGTGGTCACCAAACCCTCCACTCTTCGTCCACTTCGCAGTCCAGTTCGTCTCATTTCTTGATTATGCGTTCTGGTCTCACCTCTTTATCACAGCCCTACCTTATCCAGAAGACTCCAGCGCGATAACGCCTGGAGCATCACACCTGCATGCAGCGCAGTATCCTACAAGCACCTTTCAAACCAATATTTGTTACAATAACGAAGGCTCTGCCCCTCCCTCCTTGTTCAATTCTACCCCATACTCACCCACCGTCGCTACTGCTGGTGACGCCGCCACGAATTCAGGCGACATAAATGCCCCATACTGTCAGCCATATCAGCAGCCCTACCCTGGCGCGTATAGCGTTCCTATTGGATCTGAAGGGCACCGTACTCAAATGACAAACTCGTGTCACGGTCGGCCACTCATGCAGAGCCCTATCATTCACAACGACTCGGCTTCCTGCTACCCGCCTGCTGAATGCAATCATAATGCCTTACCGCCAATGGGGCTGCTTGGCCAGGCTAGCCA
>Ga0307515_10024604_pt1 | contig 10483 bp, 3 predicted proteins | sample 17_EM_MG_FD_194513 | JGI IMG/M metagenome (GOLD analysis project Ga0307515, IMG submission 194513) | Populus trichocarpa ectomycorrhiza microbial communities from riparian zone in the Pacific Northwest, United States - 17_EM | ecosystem: Host-associated > Plants > Roots > Unclassified | place...
ATTAACTAAGGCCTCTATTAAATTAAGATATACGCTAATTAGCTAAAAACTAAAAACTTTATAAACTAGGCCATAAGTACTGCGAGTATAGCCTATAGTGCCCTAGTATAATTAGTAACTCCTATAGTTAACCTAGCAGCTAGCTGCGCAGCTACCCCTACTATAGGCCCGGTATACACCTGGCCTATATATAGCGACCCCTATATATAGGCCCTTAGCGATTAAGGAGCTTACTTCTTATATAGTTAAATAGGCTACCCTATAAGGAACTGCCTAAAAAAGGTAAAGATAAATAAGGTCTTATTAATTTAGGAGAATAGTATAGAGCTAAAAAAAGAGAAACCCTAGAGGAAGACTCCTCTCTAGGGTTAAAAGGGATTAATATGTTATATATTAATCTAGGTTAACTAGTTAGTAAAAGAAGCTACACTATCCCTTATACTTTATTTTATAATAGATATTAAGTTTTAACCTTTACTTTAGCTAACTTAGAAGTAAATACCTTTACCTTAATTAACATAAAGTGCGCTATTGTCAGATAATCTGTATTCTCGGTGGCGTAGGACGTGCACTAGTCACGTGCACAGGTCACGTGTATTATAAATATCTTCGTCTAAGCCCAGGGGCCCTAGGTCAACCAACCATCAAGACAAGATCAAGATCATCAATCAATCAACCCATTTCATCAATAAATAGCTCTATATGAACTATCTAACAGTTATAAGCCCGGTCCGCCGACACAAGAAGCTATTCAGCTATTACTTAATCATTTGAAGAAATTCTACCTCATCGTCAGACTCTGACACCTCATCGTCACAAGACGACCCTGATCGAAATCCTACCTCGATTGTCACAGGACGATTCGTCCACGAGATTCCACGAGATTCTACGAGATTCCACCTTAATCGTCAAAGGACGATCCTAACGACAAGGACGATCCTGCGATAAGGACGATCCTAACGACAAATTCCATCTCAATTCCCATCTGCCTATTAGTTAAATGACTCCACCGACGTCAAGTTCGTCGAATACGATCATCCTCAATAAGCTAGAAGACTGGGAGCAATGGATCTAGCAACTACAAGCCCTCGCGGATAAACGAATTTGGGCCCACGTTGACCCAGACAATACAGCACCTCAACGAGGTCTACTATAAGAACTACCCTATCCAGAAGTCACAGATTTTAACGAGAATGCAACCTTATATACACAGCTCTCGTTAAATCAACAGAAAGCGTACGAGAACAGCAGACGATACTATAACTAGGACATAAAGTACTTCCTAAAATAGGAAGAGCATCTGCAATAGATACGCACCCAAATCACGACTATAGTATTAATTTAGAAGAAGCTACTGCTTAACCCTTCCTTAACAGTTAAAGAATAGCTATCCCAATTAAAGGAGAACATAGAACCTACCTCATCATTTATTAGGAAGAAGGTATAACACTAATATATAGAAGCCCTTAAGGGGTTTAAACACTTGTCAAAATTAAATCAGTGGTTAGATTAATGGGAACACGCAATATCACTAGGAGAGAAGTATAAGATCCCTTAAATATCTAATAGAATCTAGCTTCAAGATTTAGCAGAAGTTATTTAACCTTTTAGCAACGCCTACTATATAAAGTACACTACCGAGTTAAATAACCCGCAGAAGTTAAGATCTTCTAAATACCGCAGAATAGCAAAGGAGCTATAAGAAGGACTTAGAATACCCTTAAAGAAAGCCAATACTACTATAAGAGGGAGTACCTTTAATACAGACTTCGTAGAGCAAGCTATTGAGGATCACTCTAATACTACTAAAGGTTTACGAAGAGGAAGAGCCTTAGTATATAATAGACGCTTAAAGAGAGCCAGGACACTAGTAGATAAGGAGACGTCCTATAAGAAGCTAATGCCTAAGTGCTTAGCGTACGGAATATAAGGATACTCCCTATGGGACTATTAGTATTTATTTAAAGATAAGAGACCTATAAGAGTTATAATAGGAGATGCGCGCATTAATAGGGCACTAAAGAAGGTAGAAAAGAATAAGAATCTCGCTAACTAAGTTATAAAGATTAGACTTAAAAAACAGGAAGACGAGGCTTAATAACAATAGGATAAGAGTTAGGAAGTTAAGATTAAGGGAGAAGCTAATGCAATATTCCTAGAATTGTATTATACCGGTTAACTCCATCCACTAAAGCTATTAACTATTCTTAACTTAGGAACCACTCTCCATATCTTTAATAACCTCTTTCATTTCTATAACTTTAGAAAAGCTTTAAGACACAAATACGTCATCGCCGGCAGCTTAGAAGCGCCTATACTAGGTTATAGTAACGTCACTATCTAAGTTATAAAACTAAACAAGAGTAAGGGAATCCTACGTCTTAAGGACGTTGCCTTTTATACGGACTTTAATACGAACCTTATGTTGTTCCATCTACTTTAAAAATAAGGGTATTACTAGAATAATAAAGAAGATAACAATCTTCTAGTTCGGAAGAATAATACAATCCTATATTAAATGGAAGAACGTTATAGATAATAGACTATCAAATACGTCCAACTAAGAAGTCTATCAGCGTTTAATATAAGCTAACTACTACGTTAACGGAAGCGCAGAGCATTATTAAGAGACGCTCGTCTAGATTTAAAAGGAGATGCACGTTTATAGTATTTGCGTCTAGGTTATCCAGGACCTATAAGCCTTTATTATTTAGGTCTTAACGCCTTAAAAGTCAAGCTTTAAGGCCCAAAGACAACGGAATATTAATATTATAGTCTCGCCAAAATTAAGCATTAGGTCTTATAAAGGTTCTTAAAACAGAAAATTAATAAACCCTATCTTAACCTCCATATTAACTAGACTAACCTTAAGGAAGCATATACTGGATTCGTACGAGTTATATTTATCTATAACACCTTCTTAGAAAGAACCTTCCCGTATTTTATAACAACGCATAGTAAAGAGAAGGAGACACTATAAGTACTTAAAGATTTTACCTAATAGATTCGTCTAAGGTATAACCTTAAGGTTAATACTATTAGATTAGACAACGAGCTAGGGAGAAGGAGAACCCTTAAATAGCTACAGACTTAAGGAATTACATTTAAGCCTTCGGCGCTATATACCTAAGCTTAAAACGGTACCGCCGAACGCTCAGGGGGTATAATTATTAAGAAATTACGAGTAATAAGAATTGCTGCTAATCTACCACACAACCTATAGAACGAGATAGTTAACTGCGCAGTATACCTTTAAGATCAAACGCTACTAAAAAGCAACAGTTAGAAATCGCTATATAAGAAGTTCTATACCTTCCTAGCCAATAGGTTAAGAAAGCCGCAACTAGCGTACCTAAAAGCCTACGGCTATAGGGCGTACGCGATAATATTGGACGCCCAGCTAAAGAAGAAAAAGCTAAGCAAGCTAGATCCATAAGCCCATATTAGCTACCTCGTCGGCTATAACTCTACCAATATCTACAGGATCTAGATCCTATATAAGGGTATCATTATCTCTATAAGGGATATCATCTTTAATAAAAAGACGTTCTTTAATAGTAGGTAAAGGGACATCTTAAAGGACCTACACGCTGAATTAGACACGCTAATTAAGAAGATTTAACTCCCTAATAACCAGACTAAGAATAAGGTCCTTTTAGAAGACGATAAAGAAGTATTTAAACCGTTAATTTAAGAGGAAGATGATGACGTTAATAAGCTAGTTCAAACCTTTAATAAGTTAGCAGACCTTAAGCTTGTAAGAGCTCTCGAAGATACGTATTATACACCACCTCCAACGGAAGAAGACGAAGAATCTCTATGTGCCTTTCACATTAAGTATCCGATAAAGTTAGATATATAAGATTAAGACATCGCTTAACGAGCTAGAGACGGGTTTAACACTTAGGGGGTGTTTAACAACTCGGCCAAAGACTTATTTAAGGAAGCCTGCAATAATAGGTTTAAAGACTTTATTACCAAAAGGATCACCTTAGCCTATTACGGCGCCTTCTTAGCAGGAAGGAAGTTTAACCTTAATAGTTAACTTAACAACAGCAAGCTAAAATTAGGTAGAATACGTAAGGTTAGATTATAAAGGAAGAACTTACCTCTGCTACCTCAGTTAATCCGCGACCTTAATACGCATCCTCTTTGAGATCATTTCCAAGAGGCTTAACGAGCCCATCTCTAATCTCATTATCAAATAAGGTCGTTTTAAGAAATAGATAAGAAGTACGCAAAGGGACAGCAGGTCCTTAGCTTAATATAGGTGTTCGTCTATAAGACGGACAAGTATAGATTTCTCCAGAAATATAAGGCACGCTTAGTAGTCTACGGAAATCAATAGGCCCCAGGAGACCTACCTACGAGAGCTACTATATTAGCTAGTATAACCTTCCGAACCCTAATAGCAATTACCGCAAAATTCGACCTAGAGATAACACAGATAAATATAATTAATGCGTTTGTCTAATACGATCTTAACAAAGTCGTCTATATAAAGCTACCGCTAGGGTTTAATAAAGGAAAGACAGACAAAGTACTGCGCTTAAGAAAAGCCCTATACGGACTACAATAATTACCACTATTATAGCAGAAGAATCTCACAAGCTTATTAAACGAATTAGGTTTTAAAGAAGTACCCTAGGAGCCGTATATCATGCTAAAAGGTAAAATAGTTGTCTTCTTCTATGTCGACGATATTGTCTTCTGCTACCAAAAGATAGATAAGAAGAAAGCTTAAGAAGCAATTAAGGAGCTAAGCAAAGAATACCAGATAAGTACCCTTAGCGAGCTAAAATGGTTCCTAAGAATCCACGTACTACGCGATTATAGATAGAGGCTCCTATAGCTATCCTAGGAAGCCTATATTAAGAAGATAGCTAACTAGTATAAGATAGATCTTAGAGGGCGTCTTTTAGACACTCCTATAGCAGAATCGGAACTCCTTCCTACCGATTACTATATAATCCGTCTAATGCGTCCGTCCCCTAATATAGACCTATTAGTCCGTCTTATATCCCTACTAGCTTTTATAATGCTATATTAAAAAAAACTGGGTTTAGTACTTTATACAGCTACTATAACGCGTCCGGATATTACCTTTACAGTATTACGGCTAGTAAGGTTTAATTAGGACCTAAGCCAAGAGCACTATTGAGCGGTAGATAGAGTTATCCAGTACCTATATAGCACGAGGAGCAGAGCAATCTACTATAGAGGAGATAAGGAAGGAATGAACGGTAGAGGGAAAGATAAAGGAATACGCGACCAAGGACGAGACAACGGAGACGGTAGAAGTAAAGCGCAATTATTTATCTATACTAGCGACGCATTATTTACGGATAACTTCGTCAACAGAAAGAGCTCGTAAGGATATATTATAAAGCTATTTAGGGGGCTAATCGCCTAGAGAGTAAATAAGTAGGGTATGGTTATAACGTCAAGCATAGAAGCCAAGTTGTTAGCCCTATTACAGACAGTAAAGGAAGCTATCTTTATCAGTAGGCTGTTTAAAGCAATAACGTTACAGCTAAACGAGCCCTTAATTATCAAATGCGACAACACCCAGATGCTCTAACTAATCACAGAAGACACGGTAAAGCTAATCACGAAGCTCCGACACGTTAATATCCATTAACACTAGCTACATTAGGAATACGCAATGAGACGAGTATAATTTCAATAGACAGTGACGAAGGAGATGATCGCTAATAGACTTACGAAGGCCCTGCCCAAGTAAAGGTTTAAGAGCTTCGTTAATATAATCGGAATGGTGGATATTAAGGAGCAGCTAAATAAGGAGAAGCAACTAGAGGACCTAAGGGAGAAGGTTAGGGCGAGAAGGAAGGATTCAGATGAGATTATAATTCAATTAACGCATAAACGGACACAAGAAGGTAGCTAGCTTTATCCTCGACCAGGTCAAAGCTAAGGGGGTATATCAGATAATCTGTATTCTTGGTGGCGTAGGACGTGCACTGGTCACGTGTATAGGTCACGTGCATTATAAATATCTTCGTCTAAGCCCAGGGGCCCTAGGTTAACCAACCATCAAGACAAGATCAAGATCATTAATTAATTAACCCATTTCATCAATAAATAGCTCTATATAAACTATCTAACAGCTATAAAACTGGCTGACTTTTTAAATATACCCCTTAAAGAACTGCCTAAACTAGTTTCTATTCGCGGTTTTAACGGACGGATAGGACTACCTATTATAACTATCTTATAGATTTACCTCTACGTTAATAAATAAAGGTAATATAATATCCCCTTCCTTATTACGGACCTTAGAAGCTATAATATAATCTTAGGAAGAAAATAGCTAGCCTATTTAGGCTTATAGCTTAATATATAGAATAGGTAGCTTATCTAGCCTAAAACTATACCCCTAACGCCTTCCTTTATAAAAGAGATTAGTATTATAATAGAAAACCTTATACGGCCGTAGATAAACACCGTTTACTAGGCTGATGTAACGCGTAGAGACTAGGCTTTTAAGAAGGATATATAGCTTAATCCACAACAGATCCGTATACTACGCCGCCCCTAAACTGCCTATATTATACCACCCGCACTAAAGACTTAGGAAGTTAGTAGTAGCCTAGCTAAGTCCCTAATGGAGAACTTAGGCCCTACGCAGCTATAAAGAAAGGCTAGGGATATTAGATAACATACTAAACTAATAAACTAGAAGGATAACTTACGGAAAATAGAATGTAAGCTAAGGAAGACTATAAACCCTATACCGCAAAATATAGCCTAATAAATATCCGTAAAGAAACTTATAGACCTCCCGTTAGTTAATATCTACTATATTAGCGCTATAGGATTCTACTAAAACCTAGTTTAGCCTAATACCGTTACCTTTATAACTAGCTTATATAAAATTAATTAAATAATTAAAGAGAAAGAAGCCCTAACTTAAGAGAAAGGCGAGCTTATAAATAAGGAGCTAGTAGAACAGAAACTGCCCTATTAATACTAGAAATTTAAAGATACTTTCTCTAAAGCAGCATCTAATGTACTCCCGCCTTACCGACTATACGACTATAAGATTAAAATTAAGCTGGATAAGGTAGTTACCCTTAGCTATAGCCCCCTCCGACAGCAATTTATTGCTAAATTATAGGCTATAAAGCAGTATCTTATTAATAACCTAGATAAGGGCTTTATTAAGCCTAGTTAAGCCCCTTTTAACTTACCTATTCTCTTTACTAAAAAGCTAAATAGAGAACTTTGTTTCTGTATTAACTACTATAAGCTTAATAATTTAACCCTTAAAGACTACTACCCACTGCCTTTACTTAATAAGACTTTAGCCTAAATAAGTAGAGCTAAGATCTTTATAAAGCTTAATATCCGCTAGGCTTTTTACCGGATTAGAATGGACCCTAAATTAGAAAACCTTATTACGTTTTGGACCTATTACAGAATATATAAATATAAAGTACTACCTTTTGGACTGACTAATGGACTAGCTATATACTAATGATATATAAATGACGTACTATTTAACTACCTTAATAACTTCTATACAGCATACCTAGATAATATTATAATCTACTTTAAAAACAAACTAGAATATAAAGAGTATATCTATAAAGTTTTATAACGGCTTTAGGAAGCTAGCCTTTAAGCTAATATTAAGAAGTTAGAATTTAGTGTTAAGCGTATAAAGTATTTAGGGTTTATTATTAGTATAAACGGGATTAAGGTAGACCTAGAAAAGACGGCTATAATTAACTAATAGGTAACCCTAAGGACCGTAAAGGGGGTATAATTATTCTTAGGGTTCTGTAACTTCTACCAACGCTTTATTAAAAATTATAGTAGGATTACCTAGTTACTAAGCCTACTTACCTATAAGGACTGGCCCTTTTACTTTAATACCGTATATAGGCAGGCCTTTAACGAGCTTAAGAAACGACTGGTCTCTGCTCCCTTACTCGCCTACTTTAACCTAAAATGGCCCTTAATGCTAGAAACCGATGCCTTAGATAGTGTTATAGCTGGCGTTTACTCCTAAAAGTAGATAAACGGAGAATGGTACCCTGTTGCTTACTATTTAAAGACTATAGTAGATACTAAGCTAAACTACCTAATTTACGATAAAGAAATGCTAGCTATTATCTCTAGCTTTTAGTACTGGCGAGCCTAACTAGAAGGTACCTCTAAGTTTATCTAGATAGTTTCTAATTATAAGGCCTTAGAATATTTTATAATAATAAAGGCCCTTATAGCTTAATAGGCGCGCTAGGCGGATACCCTATTTTAGTTTAACTTCCTAATTATATATAGGCTAGGCGCTACTAACTGTATAGATGCTTTTATAAGGCGTGAACAGGATATAAATAATTAAATAGCTGTAAAGATCTTATTACGGACCTAAGCGCTACTATAACTAGAGCACCTTAACTTTTAGATATAGGCAGAAATATAGACTCTGTAGATGCCGAGATATGCTCTATTAACTCTATGGAACTAGACCTTATTAATAAACTGCTATAAGTAAACTATACGGCCCCTTCTTTATAGGAGTACCGCGAAAAGGCAAAGAACGTTTCTAGCCTATAGTCTCTTAAAAGTGGACTACTTAAGTACCGCGAACGGTTAGTGGTAGTAGAGGAATAGAACTTACGGACTTAGCTTATTGCCGAAGTATATACCTAGGTCTCTATAGCTTACCCTAGAAAAAATAAGACCTGTAGGATTATTAGCAACCGCTATTACTAGCCTAGAATAATTATAGATATTAACTGCTATATATAGAACTGTAATAACTACTATAGGTCTATAATTCCACAAGATAAAACCCTAGGACTATTAAAACCCCTTTTAATACCTAACCGCCCCTAGTAATATATCTCTATAGACTTTTATAAGCTACCTCTAAACCGTAACGGATATAATATAGTTATAATCCTAGTTAACCGCTTCGGCAAGCGCCCGTTCTTAATTCCCTATTATAAAAATATTAATGCTAAAGAGGCAGCCTAGCTGTATATCTATTACGTTTACTAAATTTACGGACTACTAGATACTATTATATCCGACTATAGGCCGTAGTTTATATTAGCCTTTTAGAATAAGTTTACCTGGATCTTAGGTATTAAGCTAAAGCTTTCTATAGTATATTACCCCTAGATAGACAGTTAAACGGAGATTGTGAATTAATACTTGGACTAGAGACTTTAGCCTTTTATTAACTACTTTTAGAATAACTAGGCTAAACTATTGCCCTTAATAGACTACGCCTAAGCAACCCTACCCTACGACTCTACCGGATTTGCCCCTATTTAACTAGAAATAGGTTACCTACCCTATATAAGCTTTAACTGGAAAAGACTAAAAGGGCCCTAAACTGTACGCGAAAAACTATCTTATAAGGAAGCCTAGTAGTACGCTAAGTGCTTAGAAGAAGCCTAGAAAATAGCCCATATAAACCTAAAAAAGGCCTAAAAATTAATAAAATAGTAGGTAAATAAGTATAGGCGCGAGCCTAACTTTACTATAGGTGATATAGTTTAGGTTATAATAAAGAACTAAAAAATAGAACGGCCTAGCTATAAGCTAGACTATAAGATAATAGAACCGTATAAGATTCTTAATAAAGTAGGCAACTTATATAAGGTTAAGCTCCTAGACTTAATTAAAGTTCACCCTATTTTCTTACCGGATAAGCTATAAAAAGCTATAAATAACCTACTGCCTAGATAAAAGAATAAGCCTCCCCTACTAATTTAAGTTAATGGCGATAATAAATAGGAAATTAAAGAAGTGCTGGCTTATAAACTTATAAAGGGAACGTTAAAGTATTATATTAGTTGGAAAGGATATAACTTAAACCCTACTTAGTACCCTATATAGAACTTTATAGGTAGTCCCTATAAGCTCTAAAAGTTTTATAGCCGTTACCCTAATAAACCCAGACTACTAAAGTACCTAAATAAGTGGATAGAATACTAGTATAATAAAGATAATAAGCTACTAAAAGAATGTAAGGACAAAAATGCCCTAGAAATTTCTTAGTTATATAAGGTGTTAAGATATCCAGGAACTTTAACCAGCGGTTAAAGTTATCTAATTAGTTGGATTCTCTTACTAAGACTTTTAGCGACAAAGCCTAAGGGTAGGCTTTTTTAGAGGGGGGGGTAATGTTACGGCACTTAGTAGAACTTAGCAGAACTTCGCACCGGCAAGTTGCCATAGATTGCCGCATATTGCGATTATATAACGCGAAGATCTTATAAAACACCAAACGGCGCTACTCTTCTTCTCCTTTCCTTTCCCTAGCTTTAGATTCTCGTTTATAGACAATCCAATCATATAGGCTTACGCGACCCTTTTGCTATGCTTATGTCTTAATTAACTGAGTTGCTAATATATTTCCTATAGCTATCTAACGGTAACTAGTTAAGAGTTAGTATCTATTATACTAGTATTGTTACCTAATCCTAAAGTAGTTACTACTATT
>Ga0307515_10024605_pt1 | contig 10483 bp, 11 predicted proteins | sample 17_EM_MG_FD_194513 | JGI IMG/M metagenome (GOLD analysis project Ga0307515, IMG submission 194513) | Populus trichocarpa ectomycorrhiza microbial communities from riparian zone in the Pacific Northwest, United States - 17_EM | ecosystem: Host-associated > Plants > Roots > Unclassified | place...
GAAGCCATCACAGCTAAGCTAGCAAAGCTTCGGGGAGCCTTGGTCAATGGCTTATCCCACGAGCGCTGCTTGCGCCGATGGAGTGCGTTCATCCGGGAGCGTGATGGGCACAGATGCGTCGATTGCAATTCGCGCCACCATCTGTCTGCCCACCATATCTGCCGCAAGTCGTTCCTGTCTGAGGCGCGATCTGACACTGGCAATGGCATAACACTGTGCAGTGCATGTCATCGGGAGATGCACCGAGGCTTCAATGCGCGACCGGACCTGACATTGCCGGTAGATGCACAGCGCGGGGAAAACCTCGCCTCTATGGAACGGCTCTACAGCATCCTTACCGACGATGCTGTTGAGCGTGGGGTAATGCAGGAGGACTTCTATTACCTCAGCGACGAATTTCTCATTTCGCTCAAGCGAATGCAAGGGTTCGACGCTGCGACCTATTTTCCCGGCTCGCGGGTCGAACAAGCATATTAGCCGAATGCGAGTTAGGCATGCGTCGAGCGATGGCGGAAGCCAACGGAGTGCAAATAGTTGATCAGCCACTTCTTCCAGGTGGGCTGTATCTCCTCTTGACGGACGAAAAAGGACTGCCGAGTAAGAGCATCATCGTTCAGACTTACGTGCCGCGCTCCAAGCTATCGAACCAATAGTCGGCTGTTTTGTTTCTAGCCGCCCACCCATGACTTAACAGGCTAATAGTGTTCTATCGTTATCGACTGCAGATGATTTGGGATAAGCAGTCAGGCCGACGCCAGAAAAATGAACGTTTGCCGACTACAGAATAGAGCGCGCCGCTTTTAACAGGAGGGACTGTGACCAACACAGCACGCAAGGTTTTCAGTGACTGCGAGATCGCACTCGATCTACTCGAAGGCGAGTCAGATATGGGGCGATGGCGCGTACATTGGGCCGGCGCTTTGGCGCTAATTCGTGCCGTGGGGCATGTGCTGCATAAGGTTGATGGAGCGAATCCGATCGTCGGGACTCTAGTTGGCCAAGCATAGGGTGATGTCAGCCGGCACAGTCGCGCTTGAGCAACACTCGCCGGCGGCTGGATGCCATAAATCATGCCGATGACCGCGATGACCGGTAAAACCAATGCAATCAGCGAAAAGCCGAGATTGCCGAGCTGAATGGCAAAGAGATAAAGCGGATAGTGAAAGGGTTTCAGCAAGTGAATGGCAACATCGCCGGTCTTGACCGCCTTGCCGACCTCGTTGATCAGATAGCCAGGCTCCCACGCACCGAGCACCGTGCCAGCGATCAGCGCATAGGTGATCATTTCGGAAAGACTGATACCATCCACACTCGGCTTGCCCGTGAACACCGCCGACCAGATTGCTATCCTTGCCAGCACTTCGACAAGTCTGCCGAATAGGCTGGCCCAGACTTCGCCGCGATAGGCCAAGCGCGTCTGAAACGCGGTTGCAGTGAAAACGAGATACAGTCTGCTCACGCTGCCTCCACGGCCAGACGATTTTGGTAATAGGTACGGATCACCTCTTCGATATCCGGCGCGTCGAGAGAAACATCGTGCAGGTCATAGCCGTCGCTCAATTCCGTGAGCACTTCGACCAGGGATATCTGGTCATTGTCGAGCACGAAGTGTCGCGTCATGCCCTCGCTGCCGACCGGCGTTGCACAACTCAGCACAATATCGCCTGGGTCCGATTTGAATTCTAGCGTCAAGCGCCGCCGCGCGCCGAAGGCCGTTCGCAATTTAGTCAGCTCGCCGTCAAACAGAAGCTTGCCGTCGTCCACCATAATCAGCCGCGGGCAGATCTGCTCGATGTCCTGCAGGTCGTGGGTGGTGAGGATGATGGTGACGCCGCGTTCCTTGTTGATCTGTGACAGGAACTTGCGCACCACATCCTTGAACGAACCGAGCAGGCCCGGATAGCGGCGGCGCTGACGAAAGGTTTTCGACGTCCTGTCGGCGACAATGATATCCGTCATGATGAGGAAACCCCGTTAGAGCTGCACTTTCTACCCGCCGGCATATTCCTCGGAAGGACTGAGATGTCGCCGGCTATCGAATCAAATTATCGATCAAGGATTGCCGATGCACTAGCCCCTGTTTGCCAAGGCGTCGCCGGATGCGTTTTTCAGATCGATGCCGCGAGGCTCGTAGGTCAGCTTTTGCAGGCAGCGAAGGATCCGATCTTCAGCTAAGCGCTGCAATCAAATCGTCCGCTGAAATCGACAAGAGCGATGCCAGTGCGGGCTTTACTTTGTCATTTCAAATAGGAAAATGTCATAAGCCCGTTAGGTTTAGGCGCTAAATTCTGGGCAACTCTCCGCTAACGATTTCAATGAAGCACCTTGCCAAAGCGATTTTACGATCGAACCTTGCCGGCGGCGCGCCCGATCTCGGACGAGCACTGGTCGATGGCGCGTCGCGTGGCCCGCGAGCTGGATAAGATCCTCGACGGCAGTGATCCGAGACAGGTCATCATCAAACGCGCGGCGGCTGAACTGCGGCTGACCACACGGCAAATCTACAATCTCCTCGCGCGTTATCGCGGCGATCGCACGGTGACCACCTTGCTTCCTCGCGCCGCTGTCAGTCGGCGCAAGCGGCTGCCGGAACAAGTGGAGGCGATCATCGCAGCGACACTTCGCGAGAAGTGGCTGACGCTCGAGCCGACCCCCCTTGCTCCCGTCGTCGACGAGATCCGCGCACGGTGCGAGGAAGCCGGTCTTGCCGTCCCGTCTTATGTGACGGTCGCCCGACGCATCCCGGTATTGTTTTCGCCGCAAGAGATCGCGAAGAAGCGTTCGGCCAATCCGAAGCACCTGCTGCGGTTGAAGCCGCGACCGGGCTATATCCATGCGCCGCACCCGCTCGCGGTCTGCCAAATCGACCATACGCCGACCGATATCAATTTCGTGGAGGTAGTCGACGGCGCCGGTGTATTCGTCGGCCGCCCCTATTTGACGATTATCACCGACGTGGCGACTCGATCCATCCTCGGCTTCTGCCTCACCTTGGAAAAGCCGTCGGTTCTCTCTGTCGCGCTTTGTCTCGCCCACGCCATCTGCCTGAAAGATGCTTGGCTTGCAGCCCGCAATCTCAATCATGCCTGGCCGATGTTCGGTCGGCCGCAGTTGCTCGTCACAGACTCCGCGAAGGAGTTCAAGGGACACGCCTTCCAGCGCGGCTGTGACGACTACGGGATCCGGATCCGCTACCGCGATCGAGGCCGTGTCCATCAAGGCGGGGTGGTAGAACGGTTGCTGGGAAAGCTCAATGCGACTCTCGCCGCCTATCCCGGTTCGTCGGGGCGCTCGGTGGCCCACCGTGACGAATATCCTTCCGAGCGGCGCGCCTGCCTGAGCTTTACCGATCTGGAGCGCTGTATCGCCCTCGCGGTCATCGATCACAATCTCCAGGAAAATTCCAAGACCCTGAAGGTGCCGGTGACAGAATGGCAACGGAACAGACCAGAACTGCCGGACTTTGGTGACGATCCGCAGCGCGTGCTGCTGTCGTTTCTGCCGGGGACGGAAAGACGAATATCACCGCAAGGGATCAGCATGTTCGCCATGCACTATTATTCGCCGTGGCTGGGCATCCTCGTTCCCGAGCGTGACCGGCTCGAAAAGATCGAGGTGCGATACGATCCCCGCGACATCAGTCATATCTACGTCCGCGACCCGGAAACCCGTAACTTTCGGCCGGTCGAGCGCCGGGACGGCCAGCTGACGTCCTTGACTCTGTGGGAACACGAGGCAGAACGCGACCGTCGGCGCGCAATCAATCAACGCTCCAACGTCGAGAAGGTAGCGGTCCGCCGCGAGATCGCAGCCATAGCGGAGACCGCAAAGTCTTCCAAGCGCCAGCTGCGCGACACCGTGCGCAACGCCCATGCCGCTGCGGCGGAAAAGCCTTATGCAATTATGCGGATGCCGACGCCTCCTTCCGCGGAGCATCCCCCGCGCCAGAAGAGCCGGCTGCCGGTGGAGGACTGGTAGCCATGGCGGGTCATTTGCTCGAGCATGTCCGGCCATACCTTGACCGTGATCAGCAGGAAAAGATCGCCTATATCCGCGCGCCGCGGTGGATCGGGCATCATGTCGCCCAGGACAGCCATCGGCGGTTGGCCGAGCTGCTGGATCGACCTCCCTCTTTGCGAACCCAAGGGCTGATGTTGGTCGGCCCATACGCCAACGGCAAGACGATGATCGCCGAGCGGTTTGCCGTTGAGCACCTCAAAACCTCGCCCGAGCAAAAAGTATGGATAGCCCAGACACGCGAAGGCGCCGGCCTCGGCCATTTCTATGCCAGCGTTCTACAGGCGCTACGCGCTCCAGGCGGTGAGATGTGGGATCTTCGCCGCAAGGCGGAACAGCTCGACCATTTGCTGTCCAGCCTCAAACCGAGGGTGCTGATTTTCGACGAGTTTCATAATGCGTTGCGGGGCCGAGCGCGCGACGTCGAAGCGATCTTTGCTTTCCTGCGGCGGATTGGCCGCCAGTACGACATCTCGCCGGTGCTGATCGGCGAGGTGGCGGTCTGCGATTTTATCAACGCCACCAGCGAGATGGCGAGCCGCTTTGATCTGGTCGCGGTTCCCCGGTGGCAATATGGCGAGAGCTATCTCATGCTGCTCGACAGCCTTGAAGCCGCTTTGCCGCTCGCAAAAAGCTCGGATTTGTCGAACGAAGCATTGGCCCGGCGGATATTCGGTCTGTCGGAAGGCTTGATCGGCGAGATCGTCACCATCGTCACGAAGGCTGCCATCGCCGCGATCAGATCCGGGACCGAACGCATCAGCAAAGCCAGCATCGACGAGCTGCGCCACGTGCCGATCGCGCAGCGGCGCAATTCGGCGCTGCGCGAGAGCCTTCTATGACGACGGCGCGCGCGCCGGTCATCAGCATCCGTGAACGATATCGCGATGCCGTTTCCGACCGATGGCCGGTCACCGTGATGCCGCAGCCAGGGCCGGACGGGGAGTCGATCATTGCTTCCACGCTACAGATATCGTCGATGCACTGGTCAAGCGTTCTCGTCGCTGGACTGAGGTAAGGAATGGGTGCGCGGCGCAAATCATAGCCGCATGCAACACAATAATGTTGCGGCACGAGTTCGGCCTGGTCGAAAACCGCAATGTGGCCGCGGCAGGATGGGCATCGGTCACGCAATCTGCAGCCATGCCTTGTGCATGAAACTCGGCTGGCAAGCCGCCATCGCTGCCGAAAGTATGGCTGTGCATCGTCGGCAAGACAGCGTGAGCAGAACTGCAGCCAAGTTGAGCCATCGCGCCGCCCGCTGTTGCGCAGCGGCAGCAGGAGTTGTTTCGGCAAAGCGGGTGACAACGTCATTGCCGAGAGCTGATCGGACGAAACACCAGTGCGCGCGCGGAGCAGGCTGGCGACATCACTCGGCAGCCTCAAATCAAGGGCTGCCGACCACATTCCCGGATTAAGCCCGAGTACACGAGCGAAGGCCTTGGGGGCTAATCCATTGGCATAGGCAAGCCGGTGCAACCAGCTCGACAGCAATTCGTCTGTGCTTATTCGCCGATTGTTGGGCATGCCCAGCGTTGGGGGCTGCTACTCGACGATGAGCTTGACCAGCCTGTCGACAGCGGCACGGGCGTATTGCGCCGAACGTCTCAATCTCCCAAGTGAATGGCCGGTGGACGGTGCTGAGGATGACGATGAGCAACGCAAAGCACGCCGTCTCCGAAGTCTCATACCGCCGCCGAGTGATCGCCGCACTTGGATCGAGCTACTGGCGAACGCTCTCGGACGAAGAAGAGGACGGCCGGTTGTCTCGGAGGGCAACGAACCGGCCATAACGCTTCCAGACCTGCTCGGCGCCTATTCCAGAATGAGCCCGGGTACCGGTCGTCGCCTGGCGCAGGAACTGACCGGAAGGTAGGGAAGGCCGCCGGCGGGGGCGGCGAGAGCGGAGCGGGAGCGCGAATCCAAGCCGCCGAGCATAGTCGGACGCGTGCAGTTTATACTACTATTTTCGGCCAAAACCGCACAGCCCGTCAACACGGTTTTATGTCCGGTAACCTTCCATTACCGGACATATGATGATAACCTCCCAATCAATGCAAAATCCCCCGGCAAACACGCCCAGAATCGACGATACCGCCCATGACGATCGACCCGACGTCGTCGATGGCGTCATGGAAAGGGGCGGCTCACCCTCCGCTCCGCCGGCGACACCCCGTGTCCCGGCGCGGCTGGAAGCCCTGGTCGAGACCGCGACCGCCTACGCCAACGCCGCCAGTTCCGAAAACACGCGAGATGCCTACGCCAAGGACTGGCGGCATTTCACGGCCTGGTGCCGGCGGGAAGGTTTTGATCCGCTGCCGCCCTCCAGCCAGGTCATCGGTCTTTACATCGGCGCCTGTGCCTCAGGCAGTGTCATGGACACCGCTGCCGGCGATCCGAAACGCAGCCCCCCTGCCCTCTCGGTCGCGACAATCGAGCGGCGGCTCTCCGGCCTGGCCTGGAACTTCACCCAGCGCGGCGTGCCGATGGATCGCTCCGATCGGCATATTGCGACGGTGCTCGCCGGCATTCGCCGCAAGCACGGAAAGCCGCCGCGGCAGAAAGAGGCCGTGCTTGGCGACGACATCAAGGCAATGGTCAACACGCTCGGCCACGATCTGAGGGGGCTGCGCGACCGGGCCATCCTGCTGCTGGGCTTCGCCGGCGGCCTGCGGCGCTCCGAGATCGTCGGGCTCGACGTTGTCCGCGACGACAACAGCGACGGCAATGGCTGGATCGAGATTTTTCCTGACCAGGGGGTGCTGGTGACGCTGCGCGGCAAGACGGGATGGCGCGAGGTCGAGGTCGGCCGCGGCGCCTCCGACCAGACTTGCCCTGTTGTTGCTCTCGAGAGTTGGATCCGCTTCGGCCGTATCGCCAGAGGCCCGCTTTTCCGGCGCATCTTCAAGGACAACAAGACGGTCGATGTCGAGCGGCTCTCCGACAAGCATGTCGCCCGCCTGGTCAAGCAGACCGCACTCGCCGCAGGCGTCCGTTCCGATCTTCCAGAAGGGGAACGTGCGCTGCTGTTCTCAGGGCACTCGCTGCGCGCCGGTCTTGCCTCCTCGGCCGACATTGAGGAGCGTTACGTCCAAAAACAGCTAGGCCACGCCTCGGCCGAGATGACGCGCAAATATCAGCGACGGCGCGACCGCTTCCGCACCAATCTCACCAAGGCGTCCGGGCTCTGAACCGCGCCCGATATAAGCCAAGTTCTCGGCAGGCTGCTCCCCGTTTCATAGAGAACGGGCGCGCGCCGCGCCAGTGGGCATCAACTGTTCCGAGCGACGCATTCGGACCTTCCCATGTGGAACATGCTATCGACCGCGAAGGTGCTCAGCTGCGGGTTTTGCTCGCATTCGGCTTGAAGTTCACTAGTAGGGATTTCAGCTCAATTTCGCGAACGCGCCTCGCCGCCTCGCTCGGGCTCACCCAGTCCAAAACGCGTTGCCCGCGCTCTTTGAAATCGGTCTTGATCTCCGTCACTTCAATCTGAAACATATCCACGATGCAGAAAGCAACATTGCCGTCATCGAGTTCCTTCAGGTAGGTATAACGACCCACCGGCTTCTTTTTCGCCCTACCGCGCACGCCGGCTTCTTCCCATGCTTCGATCGCTGCCGCTTCGTAGGGCTTCTTGCCCTTCATTGGCCATCCTTTGGGAATGATCCATCGCCGACTTTCGCGCGAGGTGATGACTAGGATTTCGATCTCGGGACCACACTCCTTGTAGCGAAAGCAGAGAGCACCGTATTGCTGGCCAAACGCTTTTCCGAACAGCTTGTCCGGGGTTCGAGCAAGCTGCTGGAGCAGCGTCTGTAATTTGCCCGCCGCGGGCAGGCTGCTTGGTTTCTCTGACGTCATGACAATTGAGCGTGTCAAATTTTCTTTTCCATCTCAATTGCCTGCGATGTTTTATGACAGTGATCCACACCATAGTGAGCACTGCTTCTCCGGGACCCACGACCAGCTGGGTGAATTTGAAAGCGCGAGAAAAATCTGGGCATCCGCTGTGCGCCGGTCTCGCCTGCGCGGAGATATTAGCGGCGACGCGACCGCTTTCTGGTCAATCTGGCAATGACCTCCGGGCTTTGAAGCGCCCCCTCCCCTAACGGCGTGAAGCCGTTAGGTTAAAATTGGGTGCCAGATTTTCAGCTTACCGCTTCAATTGAAGTCGGGAAGTAAAAGCCACAGTGGCGAAGTGCAGGACGTTGAAGTAGGAGAAGTGATATCGAGGTTTTGGGAGAGAAAGATAAACCGTAAGTTCATCGACGGAGTCTCAATGTTTGCGACATTGGGAGGAGTATGTTTAGGCTTTGACACCCTCGCAGTTGCGTTGAGGGATGAACAGTCTTTGGCTTGGGCGATCGTTGGCATTCTCGTAGCTGGCGCGAGTGCGTTCAGTATGCTTGGCGATCTGTTCTTGTGGTTTAGCAACGACCCAAAGACACGGTCCACAGGCGCGCTCACAGTCATGGTGCTTTTTTGATCCTGGCCGCGACGCTTCCTCTCTTCAGGTTTGCTCTCGAAATCTGATGGGAGCGAAAGCTTGCCCTTTTCTCCACACTCCGGGCAGCAAAATCAATGAATTCGATGAACGGCGCGAAACCCGCTCCGGGTAAAGATGAGCAAACGGAGCGATCAAACCCGCATCACAAGCTCGTTTACTGGTATCTTCCATACTCGCACAGCTCGCTTGCGAGATCCGCAATGTGTCGATGTCGCCGATATATCCGGCCGAAATGTCGATCACAAAAGGATTGATCGACATGCTGTTTCAGCCAAACCGTCCGTGCAATGACCGCGCTGGCCTGCCTCCAAGCGAGGACGTCGAGACGAAGGCCGTGTTGAAAGCCTGCATCGCCGCCGGGGCGGTGCGGGCGGAATTGCGCGTGTGGGGTAGATTATTCCGAACCACGCAGTTCTGATCAATTCGATTCCGCTGATCGAGACACAAGCGAGCTCGGATATCGGGAATATTGTCACGACAGGGCCGCGGAGATTGTGAAACGACAGACCGCATCGGTCTATCTAAAATCCCTCGGCGAGTTGGGTCTACTGCAGGAGATCAAAGCAAGACGGGAAAACCTCTACGTCAATCCGGCGCTGCTTGCTCCTCTCAGCGGTCAGCCGACGGCGAAGCCGGATCGATGAAACATCCGGACACCAAAAAGCGGTTGATCGGCTACGCCTGTGTTTCCACGGATGAGCAGGCCACGGAAGCCCAGGAAATCGAGCTGCGCGCCGCCGGCCGCGAAGAGATCGTCGTGGAGCACGGATCAGGCGCCTCTTGCGCTCGACCGGCGCTCTCTCGGCCTCATCAACGATATTGCCGCTGGCGATGTCCTTGTCGTCGTTCGCCTCGATCGCCTGGCGCGTCCGTCAGGCCGTGATCGAAGATCTGATCGGCAAGGGTACCCATTTCCCCTCCGTGATCCCATTTACACTTCGACGGCACAGGTCGTGTTTTCCCTGCAGGTGCTCGGCGCCATTGCCCAACTCGAACGCGCGCTGATCTCGGAACGAACCAAAGCCGGAATCACTGCTGCCGGAAAAAAAGCAAGCTGCCCAGCAATCCGGGATGCGGAAACGCCGCCCGGAGTCCATAGCAAAAACGGCTGCGGCTCGAAAGCTGGCGTACGGTAACCGGACCCAGGCCTTCATCAACGACTGGCTTCCGACCGTCCGGCGGCTGCGGCCTCGACCATTCGTGGAAGGATGCGATCCGGGATGTTAACCAGAAGGGCGCAAGCTGGACGCCGGAGCGACTGCGTCGCGCCGTTCAATGGCCGGTGAGCGAGCATCTCGCCGACGAGAACTTGCTCAAGAAGTCCTCTCCCCGGCCGCCGGAAGATCGACTGATGACACTGGCAGCAGGCATCGTCGGCTCAAATTCCAACTTGTCGCTCCGCAGCTTGAACGTCTGAACGAGCGAACCCCGCGCGGAGGCGCCCGCTGGTCACCCTCCTCGGTCAAAAATTTGCTCGACCGAGTGAAGCGGGCGAAGTTGATTACATCGAAGGTCTCGGTGCGCCACGGTCCCCTCATCGTGGCGAAACTGCGCAGCAGCGCTGGCGAAACCGATGGGGCGCTATCGTTGTCATCAGCATCGTTGCGATCCCGAAGTCCCCCTGTCGGCAGCCCTCCTCTTCTCAAACCGGGTTCCGGTTTCGACTCTTCAAATTGTGCCCCCAACAGGGTCTAACCATCGGCCATGGCGTGCATTTGCCGTCTCGGTACGAACCGAGCTTTGGGCGGGCGAGTTAGAAATAGTGATCCATGACAATCCGAAAGTGCCGCGACGCTGCGCAGCGCTTCCACGCGCAGATCGTGGTCCGCCACCCGCTGCATTCTGGCAGGGTAGTTTTCAATGTCGCCTTCATCGTCTCCAACTCGGGGCGACGCACGTTTTGAAGTCAAGAGGGTCGAGCAGCATGCAAGCGTGGGGTAGGCACCATCTGTGAAA
>Ga0307515_10024606_pt1 | contig 10482 bp, 12 predicted proteins | sample 17_EM_MG_FD_194513 | JGI IMG/M metagenome (GOLD analysis project Ga0307515, IMG submission 194513) | Populus trichocarpa ectomycorrhiza microbial communities from riparian zone in the Pacific Northwest, United States - 17_EM | ecosystem: Host-associated > Plants > Roots > Unclassified | place...
AAACGCGTCGCCCTCCGTAATTATAGTCGTTCTGGCTATTCACAGGGCCAGTTGGCAAGTTTCGTCCAAATTTTGTCGGTTTTGTCGACTTCTCTTGAAGATCTGACCATTACATGTGGCCGGGGGAAAGGAGAACCTCTGAAGGATGTGATATCGTCCTTTCTTTGTCGATCCGGGTCATCGCTGAGAAAATTTTACTCCAACCTGCCTTTGTCGGAGGCAGCTATTCACCACCTCATGCAACTTCCAACTCTACGCTCTTGGGTTATCGCCCAGGGACCCCCTCCGACCGCTCCACCATCCATCTTCCCACCCCTCGAGGAACTCCACCTCCGCGAACCAGTGGCCCTACTGTGGCTCCACCTTCTCGCGTCACAATCCATCAGAACAGCTCTGCACCAGCGACATCACCCGTGGGCATCAGAGAAACGCTGAGATCCCTCAGCTGCCCCCTGGCCACCATCATCGATTTAACCTTCTTATCTTCTATCTTGAAGTTCCGGAATCTGGTCACGCTATGTGTGGGCGCCCATTGTTTTAAGGTGGAAGGTTGTACCTTTCACCTGACGGACGATGATGTGGAGAGCCTTGCCGCTGCGTTGCCTCGCTTGAAGTGCCTGCAGTTCAGGCAACCTTGCGGTTCCAATTCCTGTAACACCACCGTCGCCTCCCTCATGTCAATGTCCATCCACTGCCTGGACCTCACAGATCTGGAGACACACTTCAATACCCTGACGATCGTCAGTGATATACAACGCCTGCTCGACGGGGGCTATGGTCGCGACAACGCCAAGTGCGAGCTCCGCGATTTGGGGGTTGGGCGCATACCACTTACAGTGCACGGGGGGGATGTTGGAACCCTCAGAATGGTGTTCAAGGCAATTTTCCCATGCCTGACGGATTTTACGGATTACAATGGTCATTGGTGCGAGCTGGGATCTAAGCTACAGGATTGACGGAGATACATTCATGTTGTCGCTGCTGTACTTGTCCTTCGATTCTTTCCCTTTGTCCAACCGCGCGTCATTATCCCGCTTGGTGTGTACAATGTATAGAATATTCTGAGATACGCTCCATTTCTGTAAAAAGCTCTTTCCCCCGAAAAAAACTCCCCTCAACTGCAGCACCCAGCATTTCACCGGGGCCCTGGCTTCAACCTCTTGCAAAGGTTGCTACTTCACGGGCGCTAAGTTCTCAGCTTGAATCTACATTGGTCACCATGATCCGTGACAACACTCCCCATCGCATTTTTGGGATTAGCGATCTGACGAGACTTATCGCCGGTCAGCTCGTCCTTATCAGCCAACAAACCGCCGTGAATCTCGCTTGCGCGTGTCGGTGCCTTGAAGAACCGGTCCTCAGCACGTTATGGGAGACCCAGTACGGGTTGTGTACTCTTCTAGGGGTTCTGCCTGGCGGAGTTTGGGATGTTGAAAAACCGGGGGTGAATGATTATGTGGTATGTGCTTGATTTCATATCGGAAGAATCGAACGTTTAAGTTTTGGGTTATGTTAGTTTCGGATCGTGGGGGACCCATCGCCAGAGGATTGGAGCAGAGTCCAGCGCTATGCGTCTTGGATGCACCAGCTTCACGTAGATGAGTGGTCGCCCCCCGCGGAGGGTACCTTCAACAAATTGCGCCTCAATTCACCTCCCGGTGGATGGTTTCCGGCGTTGGAAGGTTTATATTGGTGTATCACCAGATCCAATTTCCCCTACGCCGACCTATTCTTCTCCCCACATTTGAAGATAATTTCCATCGTCGCGCAGTGGTCGTGGGACATCTCCAGTGCTCCACCTGATGTCCTGCAAACTTTGGCTTCGACCATCTCCGCATTGCCGACCTCAAGTCTTCAGCGGATAGTGGTGGGCGCCGACCACGACACGATGTCCTGGGCGTATTTCAAGGATTCGCTCTCCTCTGTCGTTTTGCGTTGCGGACCATCATTTACGGACTACGATTCCTTGGTCCCATTGTCGGATGCGGCGGTAAACCATTTGATTCACCTTCCACACTTCCGTTCCTGGCGCATCCATGGCCCTCCGCCTAATTACTCTGCTACATCTCTATCCCCCATTTTCCCGCCACTCGAAGAACTGATGCTTGGGCAAGGCGCTGCACGTGAATGGCTTTTACTGTTGGAACGTTTGGAGGGCGGGGTTTCCACCACGCGAGGCGCGACACCATTCTCCAAGGCGAAGGAGTCGTTGAAAGTCCTATACATCAATGACTCCTCCGTTCCCATCATCGACACTTCTTTTCTCTCCCCAATCCAAAGATTCCAGAACTTGGTCCATCTCAACATTGAGACCTACTGCCACAAAGAAGACGACGAGGGCCAATGCATCTTCAAACTGGACAACGACAACGTCGCCGGGCTCGCTATGGTCCTAACTCAGCTAGAGTTTCTCCTCCTCGGACGCGCATGTTTCGAAAACACCTGCTCCACGACTGTCTCCTGCCTCCTTCCGATTTCGGTTCATTGCGCCAAGCTGGAAAAACTGGAGGTCCACTTCAACACCACGAACATCGTTGACGATTTCAAGAACATGTCAGAGGACCCACGATCCCAACATTCACGCTTGCTCCCGAGGTGCCCACTCACGTGTTTGGATGTCCATCGAATACCGCTCAGCCTCGATGGCCCTGGTATTGAAACCGTAGCAAAGGGAATGATCGATATTTTCCCATCCCTGGAATGGTGTGACGGGCGCGAGGAAGTTTGGGATGTGCTCTCTGAGAGAATAGGGGGGCTTCAGGATATGTGAACGCTATCAGCGCGTGAGTCATCGGGTAGCGTAGGCTTGTGTTTCCCCTTTGCCCGGTATACTCTTGAACCACAGTTGAAGCGCGAACGATATCACCACACTCGTTCTTACACCCATCGCATGGTTCCGAATCATAGAGCAACCGATACAACAAACAACTGCCATTATTAATACACGAGAATGGACCTCACTCTGGGTGTCATACATAGCAAGTGTCATCGTCATACACCACGGACTCGTTGTAGTTCAAACGACCATTGACCTCCACCAGGACCTGGTTCTTCATTAGCACCTCACCGAGCAATTGTCAGGCAACAGCGCTCACGGAATCGTGGTATTGAAACAAAAGAGATTGTATTGTCCTGTGGTCGGGTCACACGATTGCAGCTGGGCCATGCATTTCTGCTTCGACGAGGATGAGGAGAGTTGGATGACCGTGCTCACAGACCGTGATACCAACGTGACCCTGCACACACAACACAACCCTGGACCCGAATTCGAAGTGACGGGGATCGACTGGTATGAGGGATTTGGACCCCAGATAAAATCATTCAACGCCGCAAACCTCGCTCGAACGAACGTTCCTCGTCCTTGACCGAGTAGAGAGTATGGCATCCTATCAATTCGGCGGTGAACCACGCAGCTCGAGACGCGCCGGTCGTGGCTGGGGTCCGGTTTGAATGCTGCGCATCTCAGTTCGTGACACTGAGAGCGACCAATCACCCGGGGGTATTTAGTGCCAGCTTGGCGATTGCTACCAGGTCCATTCTCTCCTCAACGTTCACCCCCGTGACATCCCTCCCCCACCTCATGCCGCATCTAATCCTTGAAATCGACGAACTTCTGAGACTGGTCGTTGACGCGTTGGTCGAGACCAGTCCACGATCAGCTGTTTCGTTCGCTCTCACTTGCCGGTTCATCGAGGAACTAACGCTGAGTTCCCTTTGGAAAGAGCAGCATTCGTTGATCAACCTCATAAAGGTGCTGCCAAATCACACCTGGGTCGAAGATGAGTGTGGATTTGAAAGCATTGTAAGTGGTTGCGGCTTCATTGCGGATTGTATCTGATATGGATTCTCCCAGGCGATTAAGCACGACCCTTCACCGGAGAGCTGGACCAGGTTACGACGATACGCTTCCTGGATGCGCGGTTTACACCTCGGTCCCTACGGAAAACCTCCCGACAGCACCCTTCACCGACTTTCATCCAAATCACCCGGTGGGGTATTACTCCCCAGGTTGGAATGGTTGCACTGCGCCGTGTATGAAACACCTATCACCTTAACCCCCTTCCGCCTCTTCCTCTCTCCCCATCTGAAACGCGTCATCCTCTCCGCTTCTGAGTTGTCTTACGTTTCACGGGGTCAGCTAGCCGGCCTCATCCAGATTTTCTCGTTTTTGCCGGATTCCCTCGAAGATCTGACCATTACGTGTGGCCGGGGAAAAGAAGAACCTCTGGAGGATGCGATGTCTTCCTTTCTTTGTCGGTCCGGGTCATCGCTGAGGAGATTTTGCTCCAATTTGCCTTTGTCGGAGGCAGCTATTCACCACCTCCTGCAGCTTCCATATCTACGCTCCTGGGTTATCGTCCAGGGCCTCCCTCAGACCATTCCACCATCCATCTTCCCACCCCTTGAGGAACTCCACCTCCGCGAACAAGCGGCACTACCTTGGCTTCACCTTCTCGCGGCGCGCGAGGGAAAACCTCGGATTGGCCTCACGCCGGCAGCAGCAATAATGAATACGAACATCAAAGAAACGTTGAAGCACCTCCGTTGTCCTGAAGATACTCCCGTTGACTCGACATTATTATCTTGCGTATCACCGTTCCGGAGTTTGGTCACGCTGTACGTGGGGGGCGGTTATTGCGAGATGGTGGGCATTTGTACCTTTGGCCTAACGGACGATGATGTGGAGAATCTTACCGTTACGTTACCCTCTTTGGTGAGCCTTCGACTTGGAAAAGCGTGTGGCCTCAATTCCTGTCGCACCACCATCTCCTCCCTCTTGTCGATATCCACCCATTGTCTCGGACTCTCCGTCTTGGAGATCCACTTCAATACCCGAACCATTGCCGGTGATATACGACGTCTGCTCAATGGGGGTTCTGGACGTGACGAGCCGAGGTGCGCGCTCCAGAGTTTGTTGGTTGGCGGTTTGCCGCTCCGAGTGGGCGAAGAGGCCATTGGAACCGTCGCGATGGGGTTCGCGGACATTTTCCCGTGCCTGGAGGGTTTTTCGAGCGTCGGTGACGATTGGATGAGTTGGAAAAGGGTGACGTCTAAATTGCGGGATTGATTGACCTATGGCCTGAGTGTACCCAACATGTCCTTTGTTTCTTCAGTTCTATGCAACATCGGTTTTTATTTTGTGTATTTTAAGAGTAGAGATGCTTTCGCACAAGTTTTATTTGTTGACGTAACTCGTCGAAGGCGTATTGGCGTTGGGTAAGGTCAGGGCGGTGGTCCTGTCAAGTCTGCCAGCCTGGCAACTTCCGGTTCTACTCGATTGAACACGGCAAGGACGACTCATGCCACCCCCAATCTTTGAGATTGACGAACTGCTGAGGCTGGTCATCGATGAATTGGTCGAAACCAGTCCACCAACAGCCGTTTCGTTCGCTCTCACTTGCCGGTCCCTCGAGGAACCTACGCTTCGTTCACTCTGGAAACAACAAACTTCGTTAATCACACTCTTGGAGGTGTTGCCGCAGATTAATTGGGGAAATCACTACGCCAAATCCTTCGTAAGTGGATGCAGTTTTCGCTTGGGTCATATCCTTTACCAATTCCCCTAGACGATCGAACACGACCCCCTACCGGAGGACTGGGACAGGTTTCAACGATACGCTTCCTGGATGCGCAAATTGATCATCAACTGGAAGATAGATATTACCAGTAGCACCCTCTCCTGTCTTTCATCCAATTCACCGGGCGGGGTGTTGTGTCCGAGGTTGGAAAGACTGGACTGGGATGCCGACCACTCATGTGCTCCCCCGTCCATCTTCCGTCTTTTCCTCTCTCCCAGCTTGAAACGCGTCAATCTCCACACCATTCTCGGTTATTTTTGCCCTTCGTTGAATCTCATCAAGGAAGTTATCTCGTGATTACCCGGTTCCCTTGAAGACATCTCCCTTGCGTGTGGCCCGTGGGATGGGGAACCCCTGAAGGACGCGATATCTTCCCTCATTTTGCGATGTGGACCATCACTTAGGACTTTCGGTTCCAGCACACGTTTGTCGGAGGAGGCCATTTACCACCTCACGCAGCTTCCGAACTTACGCTCCTGGACCGCAGTTGGTGAACTGCCTCCGATGTTTTCACCGACCACTTTTCCATCCCTCGAAGAACTCCGTCTCAAATGGGGGGGCCTGCCGTGACTCCATCTTCTCGCGGCGTGTGAGGAGGGAAAACTTTGGAGTGGCCCCACGCCAGCAATAATTAACACGAACATAAAAGAAACGCTAAAACTCCTCCATTGCCCCGGAGACACCCCTGTTGACCCGACGTTATTATCTTCCATATTATCGTTCCGGAATTTGGTCACGCTGTGTTTGTGGAACGACTATTGCGTCTTGGGGAGTCGCTGCATCTTTGACCTAACGGACGACGACATGGAGGACCTTGCCGTTACGTTACCCTCCTTGGTGAGCCTTCGACTCGGAGAACAGTGTGCTTTCAATTCCTGTTGCACCACCATCTCCTCCCTCTTGTCGATATCCATCCACTGTTCCGGTCTCTCGGACTTGGAGATCCACTTCAATACCCAAACCATTACCGGTGATATACGACGTCTGCTCAATGAAGGTTCTGGACGTGACAAGCCGAGGTGCGCGCTCCGGATCTTGTCGGTTGGATGTTTGTCGCTCCGAGTGCATGAGGAGGACATTGGAACTGTTGCGGCGGGGTTCGCGGACATTTTCCCATGTTTGGAGAAAAGTTTGGAGAAAATTTCGAGTTACCGTAGAGGTCGGGGAGCCTGGTGGGAAAAGGTGGCATCTAAATTACGGGATTGATTGTTCTCCGGTTTGCCAACGCCTCTCCTCTGTTACTTCCATCAGTTTTTGCTCTATGTAGTTTATGTGCAAACATGTACACAAACCCCCTTTGTTGACCGTTCTCGCGTTAGGATTGAAACCCCTTGGAACTAAGCAAATCATAGGGAGTGTATCGACCTTGGGTAAAGTCAGGGCGGTAGTGCCGGGATACTTACCAGAGATTTGCCACCTCCCGGGCCTGGCAATTGCCGGTTCCACCTTACTGAACGCCAACCTCCTGATCAATCGTGACACCTCTCCTCCTGCTCATGCCACACCAAATATTCGAAATCGACGAGTTGCTGAAGTTGGTCATCGAAGAACTGGTCGAAACCAGTCCACGATCAGCTGTTTCGTTCGCTCTCACTTGCCGGTCCCTCGAGGAACCAACGCTTAGTTCCCTTTGGAAAGAACAACATTCGTTGACTGACCTTATTAAGGTGTTGCCAAATCACACCTGGGTCAAAGATGGGCGTGTGATTGAATTTATCGTAAGTGGTTGCACCTTTTCTGCGGATTTTATCTGATATAAATTCCCCCAGGCGATCGAGCACGATCCTGTACCGGAGGACTGGGCCAGGTTGCAACGATATGCTTCCTGGATGCGTGGATTAGACCTCATTCCCTACGAAAAAATTCCTGACAGCACCCTTCACCGACTTTCATCCAATTCGCCCGGTGGGGTGTTATTCCCCAAGTTGGAATGGCTGTGCTGGGACGTCTATGACACGTCTATCGCCTTAACCTCCTTCCCCCTTTTCCTCTCCCCCCATCTCAAACGCATCGCTCTCTGCGGTCCCGGTATGTCTGACATTCAATTGTATCAGTTGGCCGGCCTCGTCCAGATTATCCTGGTTTTGCCGACTTCTCTTGAAGATCTGACCATTATGTGCGGCTGTGATGAAGAGGAACCTCTGAAAGATGCAATATCCTCCTTCCTTCGTCGATGCGGGTCATCGCTAAGAAGATTCGACTCCTGCGTATCTTTGTCGGAGGCAGCTATTCGTCACCTCATGCAGCTCCCAAACCTACGCTCCTGGGCTATCGCCCAAGGACCCCCTCGGACCGTTCCGTCATCCATCTTCCCACCCCTCGAGGAATTCCGCCTCCACGAACAAGCGGCCCTACCATGGCTTCACCTTCTCGCGTCACACAAGAAGGGCGTCCTCCAGAACTCTTCCACATCAACAGCATCACACATAAACATCAGAGAGACGTTAGGATCCCTCACCTGCCCCGAGGACACCATCATCGATTCAACATTCTTATCATCTGTCTTGGAGTTCCGGAATCTGGTTACGCTGAAAGTGGACAACGAATGTTATGGGGTGGGACGCTGTACCTTTCACCTGACGGATGACGATGTGGAGGAAATTTCCGCCACTTTGCCTCGCCTGAAGTCCCTGCAGCTGGGAATAGTGTGTGACTCCAATTCCTGTCGCACCACAGTCGCCTCCCTCATGTCGATATCCGTCCATTGCCCCGACCTCACATCCTTGGAGACACACTTCAACACCCTGACGATTGTGGATGATATAAAGCACCTGCACGATGGGGGTTCTGGGCGTGGCAACGCCAAGTGCAAGCTCCGGGATTTGGACGTTGGATACTTGCCACTTGAAGTGCGCGGAGAGGACATTGAAACCCTTGTGGTGGGGTTCAAGGCCATTTTCCCATGCCTAACGGGTTTCGGAGCTCGCAATAGTAGTTGGTCTGGGCTGAGATCTGAACTGCGACTGCACCTTTGATGTTGACACTTCCACACTTGTGTTTTGATCCATCCCCTTTATCCAATAGCACGTCACTATCCCACCTGGTGTATGCTGTATGTATAGAATATTTCAAGATAAGTTCCATTTCTGTGATACACCCCGCCCCGAAAAACCCTCAACTGCGGAACACGGGGCGGACCCAAGCGCTTGCGGAGGTGGCGACTTTATGGGCGCTAAGCTCTCGGTGTGAGTCTACACGGGCCACCATGATCCACGATAACACACCCAATCGCGTTTTCAAGATCAGTGAACTGACGAGGCTCATCGTCAATCAGCTCGTCCTCATCAGCCAAAAAAGCGCCGTGAATCTCGCTTGCGCGTGTCGGTGCCTTGAAGAACCGGTCCTCAGCGAGTTATGGGGGACGCAGCATGAGTTGTGTAATCTCCTAGGGGTACTGCCTGGTGGGGCTTGGGAATTTGGTCCGCGGGTTAGTAGTTATGTGGTATGTGTCCTTGATCTCCGTTGGAAGAACTGAATATTTAATTCCGGGTTATGTTAGTTTCGGATCGTGGGGGACCCATCGCCAGTGGATTGGAGCAGAGTCCAGCGCTACGCGTCTTGGATGCGCCACCTTCGAGTGGACGAGTGGACGCCCCCCGCGGAGGGTACCTTCAACAAATTGCGCCTCAATTCACCTCCCGGTGGATGGTTTCCGGCGTTGGAAGGTTTATATTGGTCCATCACTGAATCCAATCTCCCCTACGCCGACCTATTCTTCTCCCCACATTTGAAGATAATTTCCATCGTCGCGCAGTGGTCGTGGGACATCTCCAGTGCTCCACCTGATGTCCTGCAAACTTTGGCTTCGACCATCTCCACATTGCCGACCTCAAGTCTTCAACGGATAGTGGTGGGCGCCGACCATGACACGATGTCCTGGGCGTATTTCAAGGACTCGCTCTCCTCTGTCATTCTGCGTTGCGGACCATCATTTACGGAGTACGACTCCCCGATACCGTTGTCGGACGCGGCGGTAAACCATTTGATTCACCTTCCGCATTTCTGTTCCTGGCGCATCCACAATCCTCCGCCTAACTACTCTGCTGCATCCTTGCCCCTCACCTTCCCTCCGCTCAGAGAACTGACACTCGGGAAAGGAGCTGCACGCGGATGGCTTTCACTGTTCCAACGTTTGGAGCACGGGGTTTCCACCACCAAATGCGCGACACCATTGTCCAAGACGAAGGAGTCGTTGAAAAACCTAAACGCCAAGCGTTTCTCCGTTCCAATCATCGACGCTTCCTTCGTCTCCCCGATTCAAAGATTCCGGAACTTGGCCCATCTCAACGTCGAGATCTACTGCTTTGATGGAGACGACAAGAGCCAGTGCGCCTTCAAGCTGAACAACGACAACGTCACCGAGCTAGCTATGGCCCTAACTCAGCTACGGTCTCTTCTTCTTGGACGCACATGCCCCAAAAACACCTGCTCCACAACTGCCTCATGCCTTCTTCCGATTTCCGTTCATTGCACCAAGCTGGAGAGCTTAGAGGTCCACTTCAAAACCACGAACATCGTTAACGATTTCAAGAACATCTCGGAAGATCCCCGATCCCAACAGTTACGCTCGCTCCCGAGGTGCCCACTCATGTGTTTGGATGTCCATCGAATACCGCTCAGCCTCGATGGCCCTGGTATTGAAACCGTAGCAAAGGGAATGATCGATATTTTCCCGTCCCTGGGATTGTGCGATGGGCTCGAGACAATTTGGGGTAGGCTCTCTGAGAGAATCAAGGAGCTTCGGGAGATGTTACGGGAGATGTGAACGCCCCCAGTGGGTCATCGGCGGATGTAGGCTTATATTTCCCCTTTGCCCCCGGTACACTCTTTTACCACAGGTGAAGTGCGAACGGTACCCCCGCGCTTGTTCCCACACCCATTGCATTGTTCCGAATCGTAGAGC
>Ga0307515_10024607_pt1 | contig 10481 bp, 19 predicted proteins | sample 17_EM_MG_FD_194513 | JGI IMG/M metagenome (GOLD analysis project Ga0307515, IMG submission 194513) | Populus trichocarpa ectomycorrhiza microbial communities from riparian zone in the Pacific Northwest, United States - 17_EM | ecosystem: Host-associated > Plants > Roots > Unclassified | place...
TCTTCTCTCGGCTGCGCCAACCTGAGCCAGCCGATTCAGCAGTTTACAAGATAATATAGCAGTTTCGTTGGTCGTAAATATATTAAAATAATTTTTTTATTTTTAGTATTATTTTAATGTAATTTTAGCGAAAAAAATTTAAAACGCAATCTCAATTATACACTGTCAAACAATAATTTAATATAAAACCAAATTAATTAATCATTAATTTATATTTTTAATACCATTATAAATCATTGAATCATGGTTTTAATATAAAACCAAATGGTAGATTCACGGATTTAATTTCATAATTTCACGAATTATAAAATGAAAACAACATATACTATCCAAAAAACCATGGTTAAGTTTATCATAATGTTTTTATCATATAAATTGTCTTAACTTTGATATTTATAGTTTCCATGTGTGGTGAGGTTGGAAAATATCCCTAGTAGAAAAATTAGGATGCTTTTCATTAGTTGATAAAACTAGACCTAGAAGACTTTGTGGGCCCGGCGACAACCGCAAGAAAATCACTCTAAAGCTTAGGTCATTATAGTGTGTGTACAGATGATGGAGATAATGAGTATTCTCTGGAATTAAATGTTTCTTAAAACCTTATTTAAGTCTTATATCAAATATGTGTTGTATTGAGTTTTGTGTTGTCTATAGATATAAAGTCTATAAAGATAAGCTCTGCCCTTTGATCCCCTCCTTTTTATGTTTCTAGAGATTTGTTTATATAAACTTTTTTAAAATAAATATCTAAAATATTTAATATAAATATATAACCTAGACATCTATGAGATATTTATGGAGATGCGTACAATGTATATGACACCATGTAGGTCCAATTAGATTCGGTCCAAGAATTAATATTACTTTGTAGTTTTATCATGTATCATCAATATGTTATCTTGAAAAATTATAATTAGTTTGGGTATAAAAAAAATACCATGTAATTATCAACTCTCATTTCTCATATAATTCCTTTGATTTAATACCATATATATTTCCCAAAAAAAAGAAAGAAGAAGAAATGGCAGCCAAAACAATCACCAAGCCAAGCTAATTCCAAATTAATAGCCGAACCCCCAATTTAGAAGTTCCGAACGGCTCAGTATTCTCTCAAAAAGCCAATAAGAGAAAAAGAAATAAAAAAGAAAAAAGAAAATAGAATATACTCTTTCTTCTAGAAGAGCTTTATTATATTAATAATCAAATAAATACATATTAAATTCCATGTCAGTGCCCTTAAAAATCTCCTGCAAAACAGGCATCTGCCCCCACACTCGCGCTTGTTTTCTTTTCTTCCTATAATTAATTAATATTTTTTTATTATTATCTTAGACTTTTCTCTCTTTGTATATATAAAACAGTCTTTCTCCTCTCCATCTATCTTGCTCACCATTTCGCTTCCAAATCATCTTCTCTTATTCCCATTTTGCACGCAAAACCTTCTCTTCCAATGTACACTACGTTCGCTCCCTCCCCTCTAACCGCTGTGACCTCCGTAATCACCGCCGCGGCAACCTCCAACACAGTTCAAAAGCCTATCCTTTTATCACCGGTTAAAACAACCGCCGGTCGTTCTTGTCGGGGGTTTCAAATCAAAGCCTCGGTCTCAACGTTTCCTGACTCGACCCGAGTCGACTCAAGGTATTCAACGCTGAGTCTGTACGATGTACTCCGGGTGAATCCAGCTGCGTCGCAAGTGGAGATCAAGTCAGCGTACAGGAGTCTTGCGAAGATTTACCATCCTGATGCTTTTTTGAGTCATGATCGTGATCATGATGACGAGCAATCGGACGGTGGAGATTTTATCGAGATTCATAGTGCTTATGAGACGTTATCCGATCCGACTGCTAGAGCGGTTTATGACCTGTCTTTATCGGCAGCGGCGAGGTGTTTTTACAGGAGAGCGGCCGGGTATTCGGGCGGGGATTATACGACCCGAAGATGGGAAACAGATCAGTGCTGGTAAAGAGAATGGAAAACTGACCAGGTTCATTGAATCTTATAGTTTAGGATTGTTCTTCTGTTTTTTTAACATACAGTTGAAACATGTCACTGTCGTGGCAATGTGTAAGGCGGTAGATTTCGTTTTTTTTTTTTTTTAACGAAATGACAAAAAGAAGAAGAAAGGAGTGAATATAATATTTTCCAGTATTTAAATGTTTGCTAATTTTATCAAATGTTTTATTGGATCATAAAATTAAAATGGAATCTCCATGGATCATGGATACCAGTTAAATCTTGATCTATTTGAATGATAGCTACACAGCAGGAGCTTGTTTTTTTCACTCCATCGGTGGGTCAATCCACCGAACTCTTTTTCACTAGATAAGTAGATCAATCTAACAAACCTTCTACTATTCAAAGATTGGATTAATGCCCAACAAGGTGAGAGCTTGGTGAGTCAATCTAATCTTATCTGGGTTGAGTTTCATGTTAAAAACCAAGTGAAAGATAACTTGATCATTGATCCAAAACTTGATTTGCATCGAAGTTAAGTCATGTCATATGACTACGAGGTTGATTTGGTGAAAAGGGAAGAATCTTGAAGCATTCACAGACAAATTGTACAAATTGGGAGAAGGAGAAAATCTAAGACACTATATGTATTTGAACCACCAAACATATGTACATAGTTTCTCCTACTTCAGAACTCTGCCTTGTATTCTGCACGGTGGTTGACAATGGGATCATCGTTTACAGGTCACCAGCAAGTAATTAATGACATGCATGAGAACGCGGATGCTTGCAAGCTCGGCACCAGTGACGGCAGGTGAGGTCCTTGCACGGTTCACAATCTCAACGACTTGCTCAACAATTGGCCGTGCGTATAATACAATCATTTGGTCAGTTGGCAGTATTGCAGCTGCCACCGCCGTCATCCACTCAAGCTTTCGGGGAGTATCATTGTTTATATCACAGGCCAGCTGCTGTAGCAGAGAGAGTAATACTCCCTGGCTTAGAGGGAGGGGAGACAGAGACATGATACCCTGCAAACCAACCTGGCAAAAAAAACACGATCAACTCTTCTCAGGTCCATTTCAAAGTTGAGATGAAAGCCACAAGCCCAGCAGGTTAGCAAGGGAAACGAGAGCAAGAAAATCACACATCTTCCATTACCACCAAGTACCAAGACTAGATAGAGTGAGAAATACCTGACTGCACAGCCAGGATACAATAGCCACGTCACTTCTTTGGAGCGCAATAGTGAAAGCCTCGTCGTATTTGCATTCAGATATTAATCTTTTTAGCTCTTTCGTTGGATCCAACTGTGTTTCAACCTGAGTCATCAAAGGGGGAATGCTTAGAATTACCTCCATGATAACAAATGGTTTTTGACAGTCATGAGCAGCTGAAATAGTTAAGATCACGAAACACAACAGACCTTCTCCTGGAAGCTAGCCAAGGGTCCATCGCTAGGTTGCGTGGCCGATGGATTTGTTGCACCTGAGTTTGCGGCAATAGCTAACAGCTGTCTTTGACTATCAGCCAACTCCATGCTCAAGGTTTTTGTCAATGACGATGCTGAGGTGATTGAATCCTGCATTTAACACAGAATAAATAAATGAGGAAATATGGGGAAAACAAACAGCATAGAACTAACTGTAAACCAATTTGGCAGGTTGCTTAAAACATTTGGATGTTGTTAAGGCGAAAATATAATTATTTAGCGCATAAGAATCCAAACGGACATCTCTCGTCCAGCATCCATACAGCAAAACCCCGACATTTTAGTTTTAAATAAATTAATGAAGAGGGCTGTGTTGTAAATGGATTTCATAATGCAGCACAAGAATACACACCCTTAAAGTGAGTGCCAAAGAAGAATGGGCAGCTTCAAAATGCTGCTGTGCTGCAGCTGTATGCTCGACCATCCCTCTCTGAAAGGCAGCATCTACTTGATCAAACATGGCTCTGCATGACATCTCAAAGGCAGGAATTACTGAGGCTTCCAGACCAGCCTTCAAAGAATCCTGCATGAGAAGATTTATTTATTATCAACAATGCCTGACACACTCCCTAGATAAGTTATATGACGTTACACTCTCTAGAAAGATAAAGTTGGGAAATCTCATTCAATAGAAAACCATTAACTTGGACCCACCAAACCAGTTCTTCGTAGTATTTTGCAAAAAAGATAGCCCTACCCTTCAGCAATTGTGTGTGAAGTGGCTGCACTTGCAGCTTGAACCTGAAACATCTTGACTGCAAGCCCAAGACTTTTACCATTGATTAATGGGCCGACAGATGCTCAAGCATTCTAAAAAATTATGATGACTTCTGCATACCTGGAGAGCTTGCTTGCCAGAAGTTTGAAACTGTGCTTGAATTTGCCTAGCAACAGTAGCCTCAAGTTTCGAATTAACTGATTTTTCCAGTTGATTCACTGCCTTATCACCAACTCCTCTCTGGAGAGAGAGAAAAAAAGAGCATCAGCTAACAGTCAATTTCTGAAAAAATGCATCCGATTATCAGATCTCTTACCTGGAAAGACTCAACTATAACTGAAGATACTGTTTTATCAATGACCGGAGATATTGTGCGAACTGCACCTTGTACAACTGAAGCCAATTCTTTCTTCGGTGCTTTCTCTAACATGGCTGGCAAGTCCTTATTGATAAAATTCAAGACCAGACTTGTTATCTGCTGCGTGTGATCTTGCAATAACCTCTCATTTTTTGCATTCTCTTCTTGAAATCGAGCACACGGAGCATCAGCATTCGCTTTGATGGCTTTCTCAATGCTCCGTCCCAAAGCCGTCTCTAGTCTTCTACATTCTTTAGAAACAGGGACTGCAACCATATTTGACATCTGCTTATGCATTTCCTTTTGTGTGATCACTAGCTGGAAAATAAAAGGAAAGAAAGAAAGAAAGAACACCAATGTCAAAAGTGGATGACTGGATAATACAAGGATTAAAGCACAATAAGGTTCTGTACATTATTCTTTTAAGATGCAACCCTAGAAACTACAAAACCAGAATTTTTTTCACAAAATCTATTTACCTCTATTGGCAAAGATTGTGCTATATAGCACAGAGAATTATGCATGGTGAGTGCACAGAAAAAATACCACCATTCATTGGCAAGACCCACATGTATGACCCACAAAGTCAATGGAATATGCTGTAAGAATTTATTCATTGGCAAAAACAAAAACAATAAGGAAAATGAAAATCTTAATTAATTCCCAGCCCAGTCATGCACAAGGACTAACTAAGAGATTGCAGCCAGATACAGTAGCACAAGGTTGTTGCTTGTGATCACATATGTTCCTTGTCAAATCTTTAAGTTCAAGACAACATCTAGCAAGAAAATAACACATGATGCATAAGGTAGGGTATTTTCCAAGGGCAGAGTCTAAGGAATCACCTGATTAATCGATTGCTGCATAGCCAAAATTTGAGAAAAAGCACCATCCATAGCAAGGAGATTTGAAGCCCTGACAGGTTCGTTCAAAGACTCTGCTGAATTAAAAGTGCCTGGAGGTTGAGAAGATGAACCTGATGCTTGAGAATTTCTCCCCTTCTGCTTCTTCCCTTTTGTACTTGGAGTAGTTGACAGTGGACCAACTGTTGACACAGAAGACTCAGAAACTTTTCCAGATACATCTTTTGTTGAGTCATGGACTTCATCTTTGCCAGCATTAGAAGGTGGGGAAAGAGACTCACTAACACCAACGCCATCAACTTGTCCCTGTTCCTCCACAATATTTGTTTCTGGTGGCAACGCACAGCACTCTCTTGTCATCTCAATATCAAGATCTGAAGCCTGGGAGCTAAAGATTTTTTCCTTGTTTTCAAAAACAGGCCTTTTGGATTCTCCTCGAAGACTAAATTCACCATCTTGAATGGATCTTGTTTCACCCACTATTTTAACTTCCACCTCAGCATTGGCAACATCATTATTGACAACCACATCCAGAAAATTTGAGTCAACCTCGCTTTTGCCCTCATTAACTTTGGTAATTTCAGAGGATGAAGCACCCATTAAAATCTCAGAAGGGGTTATTAGATGAGTTGGATGTTTAAATGTAACAGGAAGATTAAGAGTGGTAGAATTATTATCTTGTACAATTTTCCTCTCATCATTCCTCAAGTCACTATCCAAGGAAGGCACATTGGATGAATTTGAACAAATAGGGTCCATTTGCTGGTCAACTGAATGATTGATAGCTGGTTGGTTGCTGGATGCAGGACTTGGCTCAAATCTTCCCCCAACTGCAAACTCAGTAAGATCTCTAGTTAAGCGAGGATGAGGAGGCGAAGGAGCACAAACAATATTAGCATCACTAGTTGATGAGGCTAAAGCAATAGTTCTGGATTCCATATTTGAAGTGGGAGCATCTTGTTGCAGAGTGGCCACATCAACTGATGCGGAGCTCACAAGAACATCAGAATATTTACTTCCACGTGACTCCAAGGCAGCATATCCATCAGCATTGGGTACATCATGCATTACACTGGAATCTGACCTCTCTGAACCCACATTCTCCATCAAAGGTGGCAGGCACTGGCATAATTCCAAAGTATACTGTTGAATTGCCTGTGTCTGTACGCAATAAACTTGAGCGACAGATTGGCCATGCAGGACATCACTCATCCCGGTTAAACTCAAGATAGGCATAGTGACAGTAAACTCTGATATGCAATCCATACGAGTTGATGCTGGATTAGGACCATAATCTAAGCGCACAGCATATATAGCATTCCTCTTTGCGTTTGCAAGTAAAATAAGGCCCATTTGAGACAATGCTACTACTTGATTGAAGAATGCCTCCTCAACTCGAGGTTCAGCTGAACTCTTCAGCTCTAATGTCTGGGTGCAATTCAACAAATCAGAATCATTAGGCAGGAGCCAGCCTTCTTCACTGGCTGAGACCCAAATCTTCAATTCCCTAATCTGAGGCCCCTGTAAAAAATTTTGGGAGATGAATTAACAATAGGTGTAAACAATAGCTTTGGAAAATAAAAAATTAAAACCAGACTCTATAGTGACTTGGGCTCAAAATTAAATTTCTGAAGACTCCAAACAATCAAATAAATGCCAACTTGCTTGGCAATCTAACTGAACAAAAGCTCAGGTTCTCAACACCTGGCTACCAAAGTGCAATTGCAAGACTATGAAAAATGAAAGTAAAGATCTCAGTATGTACTGCTGTGACAAGTATGATGTGATCTGGCTGGTCAGTAGCAGTCAAGAACATGGCTGAATAAACAGGTTGGCCATCGTGCGGTCTCAAAACCACAAGTGGTGATGCCTTGAGATCATCCCAAATCTTTATCTGTCACATAAAATGAAGTTCATTAGAAACTTCTTTTAATTTCTGAGAACAGTGAAGAATCATTAGAAATATGCGTAAGGCACACCCAAATGGGGTTACATTTGGGATGTGCAAACGCAACATGCAAGGAAAATGTCTCTTGAATTGCTATCAGTTCAAACTGAAATAAAAGCTCCATGACCAATAAATCCAATATAACACTAAGCAATATCATAGAGAAAAAACTCAAAGCTGTATTTTCTTTATTAGACTGCAGTTTGAGCTATGCAGAATTTACTTCTTTTGACTATTGTAAGAGCTGGGTTTTCTGTAGGATTACCAGCAATTTTATTTCTCCAATTCAAATGATCGATTAAAGAGGCCCACTCCATGGCCTTTCTACTCATAACTCCACCAAGGACATCCATGAATTTGCTTCTCAAAAGCTGTCTCTGCTTTCTTTTAATCAAATTTCTTTTATATATTGGAGTGATTGCATAGAGAAATTAGACATGTAACTACAGGAAAGCACAACTTCAAAATTCCTATTACAGAAGGATACAAAAGAACTCATGTGTGCTGTTTAAATAACTAGCTTGACAAAAGAAATTAAAAATGATAGCTGCACATAGAACTATAAGTATCGAGTGCATCCAAAGATAAGGAGAAATGCAAACCGTGCCATCCATAGAAGAAGAAACCAAACGGGTGGTCATCCATTGGCACATTGACAAAGCAGTGACTTCTCCATCATGTTTACCAATGAATCGGATCCCATCAATCAGCTTGTCAACAGGACATTGAAGAGGTGCCTCAGAGGAATAGACCTCACCCTTTCCAACTTTGTTAGTATCAATTCTCAGAACTCGTTTACCAACTCCGACCACCAAAATTTCCTGACAAGAAAAGGAAAGCAAGATGGCATAAGCAATATGACAAAGCAAACTTCATGAACAAGAGAAACAGTAAAAGCACCACCTACAATTGATGATATTATAGAAATTCTAACATTGATGATAAGCAGTCAAAGAATGCATACCTGTTTATAACAATGCCAACAGACTTTTGGGTTCTTTATTTCCCCCTCACCAACTACTTGGATAGCAATAATAGTCTTTCCTGTAATCTGTGGCTTATCTTCCTCATCTGGACCTTCAGAGATCTTCCAGACATTAATCCGTCCATCTATTCCAGCACTGCACAAAAGCATGTCAAGTAAGCCAGCGACAAAAAAGAAGAGGAAATGATGGTATACAAATAGAAAGCTACCTAGCCAAAAGATGAACATCCTCAGCAAAAAAAGCCATGCAAGTGACCCTCTGAAAGAACAAAACACAGACTTAGACAATAATAATAATCAGAGAAAATCAATAAGCAACCTTAACAAATCTTCATCCCCGCTTCAAAAACAGTCCATTCAGCAAAAATAAAAACATAAAAATCAATTCTTCTCACACATTCATAACATCCCGTAAAATCCCCAAAATCAACTTCGCTTTCAAACATTGATCATATCACATCATGCTAATGCACAACTGTGGCAAGAACACCACTTACGGTAATGAAGTCTTACAACAACAGCAACTACAACACTAATGACTGCCAACAACACACCCAAAAAATCAATGAACAAGAACCAACAGCATCCACATTGCATTCCAATCTCGCAAAAGCCATAACTTTAATCATTTCCACAACAAAACAGAAAAAACCCACAATCATTACATCACCGAAACACATAAAAACAAATTAAAGGGACACAAGAATCAAGGAAAACTAACCTGAGACTGAGTCCGAAACAAAGACCTCAACGCAGTATTGATATTAAGAATCCGAATAGTCCCTTGCTTCAACCCATAACAAATATAACTCTTATTAACAGCAATTTGCCTTCCTAAACACAGCTGAGGATCCGAAATGTACTTGGTTATCGGCGTAACTTCAAGCTGCGGCTGTGCCTCTCCTGGCAACCTAACATCCACATCATACACTACATCTTCACCAACCACCCTCCTGCCCTTAGGCATCTTACTGCTAGTACAGCTAGGCGTCCTAACAGGACCCATAAAATTATTGCTAAGAGCCCCGGATAAGTCTTGGGCTGGCGGAGGGAGTGGTGGTGGTTCTTGATTTTGAGGGGGGCGGAGGAGGGCCATGATTTCGGCACCAGAACGGTCTTGGAGTTGTTGGTTCGGGGTGAGAGGGGGTGTAGGATAGGAGAGGGAACGTTGGGGGTGCATGTTAGCAAGAGGTGGTGGGTTGTTTGGGTTAGGGTTTTGTTGGGGAGGGTAAGAGGGTGCGAAGGGGAAGGGGAAGTGTTGGGTCCCAGTGGGGGGAGGATAAGAAGAGGAAGGGATTTGTTGGAGTGGAAGAACCATGAGGTTGGGAGGAAGAGGGCGTGAAGGGTTTTGGGGTGGTGGTGGTGAAGTGGGTGTGGGCATGAAGAATGTGTGCATGTCAAGAGGAGGAGAATGTGATGGTGATGACTGCTGTTGGTGATGATTTCGGGATGCCATGATGAGAGGGAAATGAAGGAAGTGAAGAGGCGGGGACGAGGGAGGAGGGAGAGGGAGGGGGTTTTTGGGTTTGATAAAGTTATTTAAACCCGTGTTAAATAACGTTATAATTAAATTAGTGGGTCATTAGTTCAACTAATGGACGATTGATCTGATTTAAGATTAGTATAAATATAGTTTACGAACATTAATGATAAATGATGATGTGATAACGGCATTATTTCAGAACCTAAAAGTACGTGACCCATCATTACAGAGAGAGAGCGCCTGGGATGATTATGATATATATGTTTTCCCCACTATTAAAGCACACTTGTTCAGATACGTAGACCATAGTAGAAAACAAAAACTAAATTATTATTTTTTTAAAAAAAAACATGAAATGGATTTTTAAGTGTCATTGGCTGTTAAAAACATTATTTACCATGAAAATTATTTTTATTATTTTATTAAAATTTAATAGTTTAATATATCAATGCATTTCATATTAAAATTCTCTTCTTCTGGCTAAAAAAACTCGGTGAAAGAATGACCGATATAAAATCTTAATAAAAAGTAAAAACATGTGAAAAGAGAGTTTGATATCAGCTTTCTCGAGCTTGGCTACACGCTAAATCCAAGCACCTATAAATCTAGTAAGATATCAAACTCAATGTTCTTATGCTTAGGATTATTTTAAATCCAATCACCCAATATGAAAATCTA
>Ga0307515_10024608_pt1 | contig 10481 bp, 5 predicted proteins | sample 17_EM_MG_FD_194513 | JGI IMG/M metagenome (GOLD analysis project Ga0307515, IMG submission 194513) | Populus trichocarpa ectomycorrhiza microbial communities from riparian zone in the Pacific Northwest, United States - 17_EM | ecosystem: Host-associated > Plants > Roots > Unclassified | place...
TTTCTAATATTGTCATATTAAAGTTGATGAAGCTCTCCAAATATTTTTGATTTGCATCATATACTTTATAAATTTTTGGTATTATATAAGAGAATTTTTGAACACTATAATCAATTACAAAATAATTTATAATTTTATAATATAATTTTTTTTGGATAATAGATGAAAGTGTATGAGATTTAAAGTTTTATCAATATTTTATTATCTTTAGATTTTTCATGCAATAGTTTTGAATTATATATATTATTAAATATATGTAATATTGGATAAAATTACTTTGGATCCTGACATGTGTAGGACGTAATTGGGTGTTGGGTCCGGATGCATGACAAACAAATATATGTTTGAAAGTGTAACAACATTCTATGAATGCATGGCATCTTTATTACATTTTATACATGTGTTGTAACTGTAAAAAACAAAAGAATTACACAATGCAATCTAGGATACCATGTGTGTGCATGAAATCTTTATTCAAATTTATTAATTTGCGTCTAATTGATTTTCTGGATAATCTAGTGTACGAAAAAAAATCAACAAGATGAAATAAGATGCCATCCTATACATTCAAACGTGTGGGGATTTTTTATTATACATGCCAACACCCAATTAGATCCTGCAGCTAGTAGATCCAAAGCTATTTTGGGTCTTGCACTCACTGGACCCAACAACCCTGCATACAGCCGAATCTAAATTTTACTTTCATTTCCTCTGCTATATTTTCCTGCCAAGGCATGTTCCATATTCGGTAGCCTGTCTCAGACCATGTCCCTCCACACGCTTGTATGGTCTCACTTCTCTGTTTTTTTGGCTCCCTCCATGAAAAGAACAGTAACCACATGGATGCGTGATGTCAGGGGTTAGGAAGTCGCCTCCTAATTATTAAATATAAAATATATACAAATATATATTTTTTAAAAATGCTAAAACACATCAAGTATTTTTATATTTTTTAAGCAAAAACATGATTTTTGAATTTTAGAGATACTTGATCGTACGTTGTTAAAACATTTAATTTTTTTTCATGAGAGCAAAGAAAAAAATTTGCAAGCATTGGGTTCTGACAAAAACAAAATAGCAAAGAAAAATACCCAATTGAATCTTGCATACGTTAGGACCCAAAGCAATTTTATCCAATATTACATGTATTTAATAATATATATAATTCAAAACCATTGAATAGAAAACCTAAAGACAATAAAATATTGATAAAACTTTGAATCTCATACACCAATGTTATAAAATTAACATATCTTCTATTATCCAAAATAAAATTATATTATAAAATTTATAAATTATTTTTTAATTGATTGTAGTGTTCAAAAATTCCCTTATATAATACCAAAAATTTATAAAGTATATGATGCAAATCAAATTTTTTTTGATGATGCTTTGCTTAATAACCGCTCGTAGAGCGGCTTCTCCTTTTTCTTTTCTTCATAATATTTTTAATATTAATAATAATATTAAATTTGTCTGCCCCAAATTTTTATATTTTTTAATCTCTTGAAATAAAATTTATGGTTTTTCTTCGATCGTAATAATTTTTTCTCTTTGAATTTATTAATGATAAAAATAATAACAACAACAATAAAATAATAATAATAATAATAATATTTCCTCTTTACCTGTAAAAAAAATTAGAAAAAAAAACACACATTACAATATTGGGTCCTGTTGAAATAGGACCAATGTTTTTTGATGGGTCATGCTTGCCGCAGGACCTAAAGCTGATAGGTCTCATAAAACTTACACTGGCTAAATCCTCATTGTGTTAAACTCATGCAGAATATCTTCAGCATTGCTTCCATTGCCATTCAACCTTACTGCATTTCCGACAATGGCTTGAAAAACATCTTCAGGTGCATCAAACTGTTCAATCCTCTGAGCCACTTTATGAAGGTTGATCAATAATGCACAGAAGATAAAATCAGTCACAACAGGGACAGTTTTCCCATTCTTTGAAAGAGATTCCTTGATTAAATTAAATTAGAGAAAGAGGAGAGAGAACAGAGCATTCTCTTGTTCCTGTTATAGGATTTCATGCTAATTCACATTTCCTTTATTTCCTGTCTGTCCTGTTATCTTTAAATGGCTTTACTGCTGTGTAGCTTAATTTCTTACAATGAATTTTTATATACCAGCCTGGTGCAGTGTTTCTTAATCCTAAATTTTTTGCAGCCCTTTCCTCTTCAAACAAATTCCCTTTTTGGTGGTTCCCTTTTTTTCTTTGAATTTATTAATGATAACAATAACAATAACAATAATATAATAATATTTTCTCTTTACCATGTGAAAAAAAAAAAAACACATTACAGTATTGGGTTCTTCTTAGGGCAGGACCCAACGCTTTTTGATGGGTCTTGCTTGTCGCAGGAGCCAACACTGATGGGTCCTGAAGGATGGCCCATCGCTGCTTTAAAAGCATTGGGTTTTGCTACGGACAGGACCCACACTGACCTGAAGGACAGCCCACCATTACTGTAATATCTCACATCGGCGGGTGAAGACTTGAGGGAAGGTCTTATATGAGCATGCTCACCTTGACTAGTAAGACACGTTATGAGATCATGTGTGGTTGCTAAGAACAAATCCGTGAGGTCCATGGGCCAAAGCGAACAATATCTTGCTAGTGGGGCGGGCTGTGACATTTGGTATCAGAGCCGACCTCACTAGCTGCCCGATGGTGCCGACGGGGTTATCGGGCTCCTTAAGGGAAGTGGATTGTAATATCCCACATCGGCGGGTGAGGAGTTGGTTGCTGCCCTTATTAGTAGTGCTGATTGCTAACTTGTCAGACGCGTTTTGCGGCCATGCGTTGCTGCCAAGAACAAATCCGTGAGCACGGTAAGGCCCAAAACGGACAATATCTTGCAGGTTGGGCCGGGTTATGACATTTCCATGAGGGTGTTAAGGCCCAAAGCAGACAATATCTGGCAGGTTGGGCCGGACTATGACATTTGGTATCAGAGCCCGACTTACTGGCTGTTCGATGGTGCCGACGGGGTCGTCGGGCTCCTTAAGGGGGTGGATTGTAATATCCCACATCGGCGGGTGAGGACTTGAGAGAAGGCCTTATATGAGCATGCTCACCTTGACTAGTAAGACACATTTTGGGGCTATGCGTGGCTGTCAAGAACAAATCCGTGAGGTCCGTGGGCGAAAGCAGACAATATCTTACTAGTGGGGTGGGGTGTTACAGCTGCTTTGAAAGCATTTGGTCCTGCTACGGACATGACCCACACCGATGGGTCCTGGAGGACAGCCCACCACTGCTTTGAAAGCATTGGGTCCTGCTACGGACATGACCCACACAGATGGGTCCTACTTATACCAAGAGTTAAGGCTGATGGGTCCAGCCGCAGGAGCACCCAAAGCGATTTTGGGTCTTTCTGGGGTAGGACCCAGCTCGACTTGACTCTACTTAGCAGGACCCAACTGAATATGTTCTCCTTGGGTCTGACAGCCTAGTCATACCCAATCTCAATATTAAAAAAAATACAAAAACATCAAAAATATTAATTTGAAGTAAAGAAAACAATAAAAAAATTTCAAAATTTTTTCAAAGCATTTTTGAAATGCAAAAACAAACATGCTTTAATAAGGAAATTTAACCCAACCTGAAATAAAAAACAAATATCATCAATAAAAGAAAAAAAACATATCAAGAGGAAAAAAAATTGGAAATATCTTAAAATAATTTTTAAAAAATATATTAAAATATTTATTTTTTATATAATCACATCAAAATAATACAAAAACATTTTAATATGAACTAAGGATGAAATAATAATTTGAAGTAAAGAAAGAAATAAAAAATTATCAATTTTTTTTCAAAGCATTGTCGAAAAACAAAAAAAAACATTATCATCACCTCATTTTTTTAGAATATAAAAATAGGATATTGGTTCCAGCTGCCCTGGCAAACCCAAGCCAGACCCAACAAATATGCATAGAGAAGGAGCAAAGCAGTCCCAATGCCCACAGATCTGCTATTGGGTTGTGATAGCGAATCAAATGAATAGATTGTATCTCTTTTATTAATCAGAATTAATAGATATGAAAAAAAAAATATTATTTGAAGTAAAGGAAAAAATTAAAATTTAAAAATTTCTTGGGTTTAGTTTCACAGTCGGACACAATCTCAACATCTTTTTTTTAAAAAAAATAATTTAAAAACATTAAAAAATATCATGATTTAATTGGAAAATTCAACCCAACTTGAAACGAAAAAAAAAATTATCATCACCCAACTTTTATACAATATAAAAAAAACTCTCATCAATTTATTTTGGAAAATAAATTTAAATCAGGTGTAAGAATTCAAATCTATTTATTTTCTATTTACCATATGAAAAACAAATTAAAGTCTTAGGTCCTGCTGGGGACAGAACCCAACTTTAATACGTGCAGCAGGACCCAAAGCCATTTGGTCTTGGTGGCAGTAGGACCAAAAAAACAATTATGGTTTTTCTTCCATGGTAATAATATTTTTTTTCAAATATAATAATAATTTTTGAAGTTTACCCTTCAAATATATTAATGATGCCCGCGCGATGCTACGAGCGTTTTAAGTGAAATTTAATTCTAATTAGTATAATGGACAATGATAAATTGGATCCTAATATGTGCAGTACCTAATTTGGTGTTGTGTCCTGCAGGATGTAAGACTCGTTTGGGTGTTGGGTCCAACGGGTGTAGGACCCAAAATAGCTTTGGGTCCAATGGGTGCAGGACCTAAAATTACCCCGCAGGACCCAAAGCTATTTGGGTCCTGAATCCAGCAAGACCCAAAGTTGTTTGGGGTCCTGCACCCGCTGGACCCAACACCCAATTGGATCCTGCACATGTAAGGACCGAAAGCAATTTTACCCAATATTACATGTATTTAATAATATATATAATTCAAAACCACTGCATAAAAAATCTAAAGACAATAAAACATTGATAAAACTTTGAATCTCATACACTAATGTTATAAAATTAACATATCTTCTATTACCCAAAATAAAATTATATTGTAATATTTATAAATTATTTTTGAATGGATTGTGGTGTTCAAAAATTCTCTTATACAATACCAAAATTTTATAAAGTATATGATGCGAATCAAATTTTTTTTGAGAGCTACATCAACTTTAATATGACAATATTAGAGAACAAAATTAAAAGTAATAAAAATCTTAATTTGAAGTAAAGGAAAAATTTTTTTTTTGACTAAAAACACAGGAAAGGAACGCCCCCCAGGGTGTTACAGTGTCGTCTACAGTTAATTGTATCTTGGTCCACAGTGCATGTAGAGTAAAAAATCCCCATACATTTTAATACATAGCAAAGCAATTGTGTAAGTCCATAGTTAATTGTCTCTTGGTCCACGGTGCATATATTTACAGTAAGTCCACAGTGAATTGTCTCAGAATCTAAATTATGTTGTAAAAATATTGTTCATTAAGACTCATGGGACTGTGGATTGTAACATTCCCTTGAGTTTTTTTCGCTTTCGTTTAGGCTCACGATTGGGTTGGCTATTGCAGACTTTGGCTGAGTTTGTTGGGGATTTGTTTGGTTCTCTGTTGTTTTTATTAACCTGCGTAAGGTTTGGCTTGGCTAGTCTTTGTTCATTTGTTTTCTTAGGTTAGCTACAATATAGGGAGAGCTGTTTGCTGTCAATTTGTACATTAACTAAGCGGGGTTGTAGCATCAATAATGACACCTATTTGCTCTCACATTGGGTCTCTCTATAACATTGGGAGAGCTGTTATGGTTTGCTTGAGAAATAGTATCACGTTTATTAAATACATGCAATTTGCTTTGGGTCCTGACATGTGCAAAACCCAATTGGGTGTTGGGTCCTGACGTGTGCAGGACCCATTTGATACCTTTAACGGGGTTGTATTTTTGGTTGAAATGAGATGATGTTCAAACTCCTAAAATGCAATCAGCAGGCCTTCCCTTTTATTGACTAGACTGGCTCGAGGAAGGGGTGATCTCCTCCGGAGCATGCTGCACGCGAAAAAGAAATGAGATTCCCTTACCTAGTTGTGCGTTAACCAATTGCAATCCCCCCCACAAGCGCTACAGTGTCTGTGAAGTGTTTCGGGTCTGGCTTGTCAACCAGACCCAACGGATTTTGGCAAAGATGCCCCCAACCACAATTCTTGACTAAAATCACAGGAAAGAAACGCCTTTCAGGGTGCTACAATATCGTCTACAATGAATTGTATCTTGATCCACAGTAAAAAAATCCCTATACATTTTAATACATAACAAAGCAACTGTGTAAGTCCACATATAATTGTCTCTTGGTCTACAGTTCATATATGTACAGTAAGTCCACAGTGAATTGTCTCTTAGTCCACAGTGCATTCATGTATAGTCGAAATCCTTATGCGTTAATTGATTGTCATTCCGCCCCCCATAGGCGCTATAGTGTTTGGGAAGTGTTTTGGGTCTGACTTGTCAACCAGACCCAACAGCGTGGGGTCCGACTACCAAAGCCAGACCCAACGGCTTTTAACAGAGATGCCACGCCCTCAGCCACAATTCTTGACTAAAATCATAGGAAAGAAATGCGGGGGTGCTACAATGTCGTTTACAGTGAATTGTATCTTGATCCACAATACATGTACAATAAAAAAATCCTCATATGTTTTAATACATAGCAGAGCAATTGTACAAGTTCATAGTTAATTGTTTCTTAGTACACAATACATAAATATATAATAAGTCCACAATAAATTATTTGGTTGAACGACAACTGTCAATATTAAAAAAATATTTGAAAGTGAATTTCAATCTACTTTTATAAAAGCGCATGACACACTAGCACACATACATAGATTACTTTATCTCATATACATCCAAGAAAAATTAATTCATGAATCAGTCTATGATAGAGAACTGTGCATCTATTAAAATTTATTTTAAGAACTTGATTATGTAAGATGATTTGTTCATTGATTTCATTCATTCTAATAAGATGACAATATGTTTTGCATATTGGCATGATTCGTAGCTTTGTCCAATCAAGGAAGGTACTCCAGCCATGAAAATAAAGAAGTTCAATAAAACCATCTAGGTGGTGGCCTAGTGGTAAGAGTTTGGAATCAAGAGGTTTGCTTCCTCTATAGTCTCAGGTTCAAACCCTGTGGTTACTCATATAATGACTACTGGAGGCTTACATGGTCGTTAACTTCAGGGCCTGTGGGATTAGTCGAGGTGCGCGCAAGCTGGCCCGGACACCCACGTTAAACTAAAAAGAAGAAGAAGAAGTTCAATAATTACCATAGGCGGGTCAACACATACATTGTCCAAGGCCGCTGTTTATCGAAATTTAAAGTAATTTAGAGTTTTTTTTTAAAAAAATTAAAATTAATTTTTTTTATGTTTTAAATTAATTATTTTTAAAATTTTAAATTATTTTAATATACTTATACTAATACTAAAACTAAATTTAAAAAATATTATATTAATATAATTTAAATAATTTATGTTTAAAAAGTAGTTACTCAAAGTTTTTTTTACTTGAAAATATATTAAAATAATAATTTTTTTTAAAGAACGGTTTTTAACATTATTACATGATTTAAAATAAAAAAATAATTTAAAGGAAAAAAATAAAAAAAATTAATTTGTTTTTAAATAATTTTTAAATATAAAAATAAACATGCCCGTAGACTCTTTATGGCGAGGTCGTTGGAGTCTTTCCTTTATAAAGACTAATCGATCGCTTAGATGCATATTCATACCCAGCAACCAGTACTGGAACATAACTAGTACTGTTTTGTTAAATTGAGCACCCATCTCTCTTGAAAGTTGAAACCGATATGGCTACTGGTTTTGTTAAGAGAAGGGTGGCAACAGTGCTAAGCATTGATGGAGGTGGCATTAGAGGCATAATTCCGGGTTCCCTTCTTGCCTTTCTTGAATCCAAACTTCAGGTAGTTAATTTACTAACCAAACCATGTCCTTCCATCTCATCTTTTCGTTTATGCTTATGCTTGGTTATTTGTTAGGAGCTGGACGGGTCACAGGCAAGGATTGCAGATTATTTTGACATCATTGCTGGGACGAGCACTGGTGGACTGGTAGCCACCATGCTTGCAGCTCCTAATAAGGAAAACAGACCCATGTATGCAGCAAAGGACATCATTGACTTCTATTTAGAGCACAGCCCCAAGATTTTCCCTCAGAAAAGGTGAATTCCAGTACTGGATCCATTCTTTTCTCCACATGGTTTAGCTGCCAGTACAGGACTTGTAAGAGAAAAGTTCCATATTAGCATGATGAAGCATTGTTTCGAAGTATTTTGACTGTTACTAATTTGGTTTTTTTTTTCGTGGATATTCACTTCGATCCGTTGAATAGTAACCTGTTAGGTCCGCTGTCAATTTTCTTTGGGGGGCCAAAGTATGATGGGAAGTATCTGAGGTCATTGACGAACAATTTGCTAGGAGACTTGACTATCACACAGACCCTCACAAATGTTATTTTGCCTACTTTTGACATGAAGCTCCTTCAACCAGTGATCTTCTCCACCACTGAAGTATGATGCTAGTAACTATTAAGCCAGTTAGAAAAAATCTTTCTGTACTTCGAAAGTCACAAGTTAACTGATCTTTAATTTTTCTTTTGTTTTACAGGGAAAGACTAATGCTTTGAAAAATGCTAGGCTAGCAGACATTTGTGTGGCCACCTCTGCAGCTCCTACGTACTTGCCAGCACACTTCTTCACGACCAAGGATCCCAATGGAACGTCCACTCGCAATTTCGACCTGATTGATGGTGCGATTGCCGCAAATAATCCTGTAAGTATCTAGCTAGGTTACATGAAAAAGTACTTGCAGTTTACAATAGCATGGCTAAGAGAAACCAATTCAATCCAATTATCCACAGGCATTATTAGCCGTATCTGAGATCCGCAACCAGATCAGGATGAATACCGGTGAATTTGCTGGCGTAAAACCCACTGAGAGAAAGGGTCTAGTCTTGTCGCTAGGAACTGGAGAAGCCAAGTCTGGAGTGACATATGATGCACCCACAGCCGCTAATTGGAGCATGATCAATTGGGTTTCTTACAGTGGCAAAACACCAATTATAGACATGTTTAGTAGTGCAAGCTCTGATATGGTTGACTATCATATCTCCACCCTCTTCCAGTCTCTGGACTCAAAGGAATGGTACCTACGTATTCAGGTATATATATAAAAGGGATTATTTTTTTGCGACCATAATATTTTTTTGAATTAATTAGTCCAAAACAATTCCAACAAGACAGGGTGACATGATTATATGACAAGTCAATCGTAACTAAAATGGAGTTTGCTGGTGTGGGATTAACAGGATGACAAATTGAGCGGGGATGCAGCATCTGTTGACATTGCAACTCCCCAGAACTTGCAAAGGCTTAAAGAGATTGGAGCTGCACTCCTAAAGAAGACAGAGTCTAGAGTGAATTTGGATACTGGCAAGTATGAAGAAATTGAAGGAGGACGTACGAACGAAGCGGCTCTTGCCAAGTTTGCTCAGTTTCTCTCAGATGAAAAAAAGTACCGGCAAACCAATTAATGGTGTTTTTTTCTATGGCAATGTACAAGAAGCATTATCTATAAGTGATAAGAGAAGGGAGTTTTAATTTGCTTTCATATATATATATATATATATATATATAAAGGAACAAAATATCTCTTGCTTTATGGCAAGAGAAACCTATGGACGTGTAAAATATGTGTAATGCAAAGGTTTGATCCCTTGTATAAGCTAATTAAACTGCCAAAATTTCTGCATGTAGATCAATTGATCCCATCCCCATGGCGAATTGCTCCTCTTCTTTATTCTGTAATACCGACAGTGATACGACCAACCTCAAGCGGAAGTACGTAGTTCGGAGCGTCTCTTTCTGTGCTGTTATGATTCCATGATCTTCTCTGAGGTAGACCTGCTTATCTACTCTAACAGTTCGCCTTCAGCTCACCTTGGATACTCCAACCTTGGTCAAACACTTGAAGATAGTCCTATCAACACGAGCTATTGCCCTTTGATGCTGGATACGCTGGTGTAGATTTCTTTTCTGTAATTGGATTAGAATAATATAAGTAGTGCTAAAGTCGATGCGCTAAATGAGAGTTCGAGGTGGGATGAGTAAATTAGCTCGAATTCATTAGTGCATCTGCTTCTATTTTCATAGTGAATCATAAAAAAAAAATTACCTAAAGATTAATTTTTTTTCTTGTTTAAATTTTAAAGTCATTTAAGAGAATATTTATTAAATTTATTTAAAAGTGTTAGATAGATGTGAGAAAGGTGTGTTTTTTAAATTATTCAAAAAAATTAATTTTAGTTAATGTAAAGACTATTCCGAGAATAAGTTTATCATAAAAAAAAAAAAAATAATTACCAACCACGTCGAAAGGAATACATGAATAGTGTACAACCAAGACACGGTAGATATTGACTTTTGTAGTCAATCTAAAAAAACCATC
>Ga0307515_10024609_pt1 | contig 10481 bp, 6 predicted proteins | sample 17_EM_MG_FD_194513 | JGI IMG/M metagenome (GOLD analysis project Ga0307515, IMG submission 194513) | Populus trichocarpa ectomycorrhiza microbial communities from riparian zone in the Pacific Northwest, United States - 17_EM | ecosystem: Host-associated > Plants > Roots > Unclassified | place...
AAACAAGAAAAACTAAAAGCCATGGTGAGTTTACTGTGCACATGAACACATATTAGTATTCACTGCAATAGTGTAGTACCATTTTGTCATTTCAACAAAAAAATATTTATGAATTTAAGGGTCCATTAGTCGCCTGGATTTTTTATTGTATTTTTTTCTCAATTTAACTTTTGGTATCTTGATGGCTTATAATTTTGCTTTGTTATTTTTTAGGATTTATATTTTATGGGGTTAATTTCGGGTTTATGACTAAGATCACAAGTTTTAAAGGTTATCACGAGTTAATTTATATTATTTTTTTTATTTTTTTTAAATTGATTTTATTTTTAATTTCATCTTTCAATATTTGATTTATTGGAAATTGATCTTAATGTTTTTTTTTTAAATTTTTTTTATATGGCATTATATCAATCATGTGTCCATGGTTATAAAGTTAATATGTTATCTTAGATTGACTAGAATTTTTTTTCTCTTATTTTTAAATTTTAAATTTTTTATAATTTTAATATTAAATTATTTGATGATTAAACAAATAAATATTTAAAAACAAAAGTTACCGGGGGCTGTTAATTAATACACAACCGAGTCCAAATTCTCCAAAACTATACTTTTTTATGGGGAAAAAAAACTTTAGGTACGTACCGCATGAACACAGACGAGTGTACGTGTAAAATGTGATTGTGGTATTTATGTTATCGAAGCCAAATAAATTCAAGAAATTTAAAATTCCCAGGAGAAGATATAAAAAAAAAAAAGGCTATTCCTAATTCCTCAGCCTTTCCCAATGACCAAACTGACAATTTCCTCAATCTGTGATTCGTCTTTATAACGTCTGAATTCTGACTCTTTTCACGTCTTATTTGAGTGAATTTCTCCACCAAAACCACCTCTCCAGCTGACCCAATACTTCTGACTCTGTGTCCGAGTCACAAAATCGGCATGTGTACGTTGTTGTTTTGCGCCACCCTTTCCATCTCCTTCTCATTAATGCTTGGTTTTTGGACTTCGAATCATTTTACATTTGGGACTTGACAAACCTCCCAGTCCACCCTTTCCGAGCTCTCTCGTCACTTCTTTCCATCTCTCTTTGTTTGATTTATTCTATGAGAGATCTAGCCACTATTGATGTATTACTTCATTTTTCGTTTCAATCCTAAAATTGAATCTTTATCCTATCCGGGTCCTTAACATTCAGATATCTCTCAATTAGGCCCCTTCATATGTTATTCACGTCGTGATTGAATGGTATTGACGTGCTTTTCGAAGACAACTATTTTTTTCTTATCTTATTTTGATCTAAAAGCAATGCTTGTTAAGGTGTATTTATTGTGACACTCACTATTTTTTTAAATATATTTTTTTAAAAGCATCATATTCAATTGCTAAACACTGTTTTTATTGATATCATTTTTATTTGATAAATACAATACAACGATACCAAAAAAACCCGTTGTCTGTTAAGGTTTTTTTTTATAATATAATTCAATATGCTCTTCAAAATGTTTTCCAAACACATTTTTACTTGAATTGATGTTTTTATGTGTTTTTTTATGATTTTAATGTATCGATATAAAAATATCTAAAACAAATTTAAAAAAATATTTTAAAATATTTTTAATTGAAAAACACTCTTACAAAAGCAGGCACTATGTATTGACATAAGGACTTTATCATAAATGTGAAACATTAGCAACTCAATTGACAAAACAATTTATCTGGGGATGAAATTGAAATCTTGGTAATATGCTAGGGAAAAATTTGAGGTTTGCTCTTATTTGTCTCACTCAATTATTTGGTTTTCATTTAGTTCCTTAATCACACCATTACAAACAAATAATATCCATAAATCCCCATTAATTAATTACAATCAAATTTAATAAGATCTGGTCAGTTTTTGAGTCTCTTTCTCTCCTACTATATATAGACAATCCACGGATTCTTTATAATGGTCTCCTTCAGCTAAACCAAGGAAAAAGAAAAAAAGAAAGACACCAAAGCAACATAGAAGGCAAAGCATATGCCATTAAAGAGAGGGAGCGCCTACAGAGAGAGAAAAAGGTCATGCACCTCTTCTGATATAACAACATACATGAACCCTCTAGCTTTTAACCTACCCTCGTTTCGTATCCGTTGAGAATTCATAGTGTTATTATCTATTAATAGCTAGGTCATGAAAGCTGTGAATTGAAGGGGACGTTTTTGGTGTTTGTTGTTTTCTTTCTCAGTTCTTTCAATCTTGTTGTTGTCATGGCTGTTCAAGCACAGTTGTATCCAGAAAGACTTGGGCTTTTGCCTATGGGTGGCCAACAGGATTGCATACTTAACGATCATGTTTCAGAGTTCGATGCTGACTGGGGTTTTGCTTTTCAAGAGCCGCAACAACAAAATCTCTTTCTTGATCAAAATAACTCTCAGAACTTTTGTTTTGATTGTAATATTGGGGCTTCTTCTTCTTCTTCTTCTTATTCAACAACTTGTGATAGTTCTTTCTCCATGTTTCTTTCTCAATGTTTGGATGTTCAGCTTGACATGCAAAGGCGAGAAGTTGATTGCATGCTTCAATTACAGGTAAAAATGCAACTGGGCTTTGATATTTTATCTCCTTCTCAGGTTTGGTTTTTGTTGTCTATTGGTTATTTTTATTCTGTAGGCTTTGGTTTTGGTTGCTTTCATTTTGTGTTTTGGTCTCCAAAAATCAAGGTCAATTTCTCTAAAACAAATGCAGGCTGAGAGGCTAAGATTTGCTTTGCAACAGCAAAGAAAGCAGCAGTTGGGAATCATACTGAAGAGTGTAGAATCAAAGGTCTCCTCTTTGATAAGGCAAAACGAAGAGGACTTGGCACAAACAACAAAGAAAACCATGGAGCTTGAGGTCTGCCTGAGAAAAGTAGAGCAGGAGAGTGAACAATGGCAGAGACTAGCAAGAGAAAAGGAAGCTGTGGTCGTTGATTTAAGCAACACGCTGGAACGAATCAGAGAACGACTGGTCACACCCAGCAATAAAGTCCAGGATGCAGAGTCCTTTTGTTGTGGCTCATGTGATATAGAACAAGTGGAAAGCCAAAAAAAGGTGGTTTGTAAAGGGTGCAATTCTAGGACCTCGTGCGTTATCTTTCTCCCTTGCAGGCACCTCTGCTCGTGCAAATCTTGTGAAGCTTTTCTTGGCTCCTGCCCTGTCTGTAAATCAGTAAAGGAAGCAAGCATGGAAGTTTTCTGGGTCTAACAAGAAAGGCACAAAGGAGGCAATGGAAAAGGAATGACCAAAGGGTAAGTTTTTTGAAACATCACATGCTGATGCTTGTAGTGACCCACACTATCCATTACGATGTTTATGGCTTATTTTGTTCTTTGGCTTTTCTGGGTCTTTGTTTACCGAATTTTTGCTGTACTGCTAGTGCTAAGACCCGTATATATGTTAAAATCAAAATGTGATGATAGCTAGTACGAATCACGGCAAAGAATCTCTGCGTTTATCCTTCCTAGGTTAATTACATATTGCCTGATTCGAGCTTAAACAGAAAGTAAATCTTCTATGTTCATATTATAATTTGTTTTGTCGAGAATTTCTTATTTGGTTCTTTTCGGTCACAAGAAATGCCAGCTCTTTTCAAGCCGTAACAATGTCCGCTGCTTTAGCTGACAGAAAAAGATTTCGAAAGCCAAGTTTGACACACATCAAAACAGAAGAATCGAACTGTCACCGCCACTATTTACATGCGTTTTTCTCTTTCTTCTTTGCTAATTCCAAAAAAATCATCCATTAAAGCAAAGGTAGCAGCAGCTAGCTAGAAATTGACCACCCATCTGCCGTACCATAAATGAATCTGATCTGCAGAACCTTATGACTCACCAAGAATTAAATAAAGAAAAATCTAGCCCTCAAACGGGCACCTTGAGAAACCAAGGGGAGTCCTTCTTGGGCATATCGAGTTACCAACAAAACAACAGAACCTACGCATAGCCCCTGTGAGCTAAAAAAAGTTGGCCCAGGACTGGAGATGCGGACTTTGATGTTGGTTATATGCATCGTAGCTAGCCCCTGTGTGGGGTCCTACAATGTTCCTCCTCCTTCTATGCATAAGGAACCGTTTACGAGGGAGTGTAATGACTGTTGTCGAGATCTTGTGAATCGGAAATCGTGATGGGACTGTAGTATGCATGATTTGCTCTCTCCCATACGGGAAAGAAGAAGACAGGTTTGACATGCACACAACGGACCAAGGATGGGATGCTTTGGAGTTTTTGGACTCCTAATTATAGGGGTCCCATTTGGCTTTTGACGGGAATCAGAAGACTTGTAGGGGCTTGTCTCTTGCTTGAGGAGGTCAGTTGGCCATATCTGGTTCGGCTGGTGTAGGATTCGCTGACTTTTCTGAAGTGGCGTACGTGTAGGCGAACCGTATCTGGAATTCGCCACGTATATTATCATTACCCAGCTTTTCAGGTTGGGGCTAGTATAAGCCCAGTTAGATTCCCTTGTTCGGAACTTGTTTCTTCTATGTGGGTACTATATGAACCACAATATCAAACACAATAATTAGCGGTTTAATAAATATCTAATTATAGTTTTATCTAAGTTCTGCCTCTCAATTTTTTGCACGTAGTTATAAATAAAATATATCGGGTGAATTGCCCTTAATTAACTTTAATTTTTAAAATTTTTTTATTAAAACCTCATTTTAATTAAAAAAAATTAGTCACTAACTCGGTAGTGACGTGGACTTGGATCATTGAGTAGATTGACTTGCCAAGCTATAATGATTCTTCAAAATATGGACAAATAACCCTGTTAAAAGGTGCATTGTTAAATTTGTTTAGGAAACCTACTTATAAACTAGTTTGAAAATATCTCTTGCATTAAAAAAAAAAGTGAATAAATAGAAAAAAATTGATGTTTTTCTTTGAATGTCGTTGGATAACTTTATTGTATAGATTTTGATATTTTTAAAACCCAAATATTACTTTTATAAAGACATTTTCTTTATATTACCAGTCTAGCACTTTATATTCTAAATGATCCGGTTACCCAGACTACCTGCGCCAAGCTTTAAAAAAATCGGACTTGGGCTTGGAGTGTCTTCGGCCGAAAAAAGAAATGGTGGACGGCGACCATGCCGTTGAGGTTCTAGTTATCGGTAACAAGCCACCTTTTCCGCCCGTTTCCATGGTTTTCTGCAATTCCCTTTTTTTTTTAATTTGCAGTAAATGAAAATCATGAAATTGTAAGGAAAGTATTGCACACCGATAATCATTGTACGGGAATATATGGCCACGTAACATACAAGGACTTCTCTTTTTCCAATTTCGGAAGTGGACAGTTACCTGCTGTTCCTTTATCTACATAAAGATTGCATTATCTTTTTTACTCAGTATCTATATGCAGGGGCGGAACCAGGGGGACGGCCCGATCCTGTAAAATATTTTAAATCTTTGTATTTTTTAATGTTTAAATATAAAATAATATAATATATTTTTATTTTAAATAGATAGGTTTCTTAATAATAAATTATATCTTAAATTTTAACCCTCTCTGTTATATAATTTTAGCTCCGTCCTGTCCATGTAGTGTAAAATTCATGACTATAGGATGAAAAAATAGTGCTAGAAAATATGATTTTTTTTTGCTTTTTGTTTCTAGTGTGACTAGGTGGTGATGATAAATCTTATATGAAAAATGTTAGTGTCTTGGAATATGTTTTTTTTTTTGCCCTGGTTTATAGTGTGATTAGGTGATTGCCATAGCAGGAGAAAATTGATTTTTTTATAAATGTTTCGTGTAAGAATTTGCATGCAACATTTAAAAATATTTTTATTATATTTCTTGATTTTTCATTGGGATTTACTGTTTATCGTGAATATTAAGATAACATGTACATCACACCACTTTATAGATTGTGATGTATTAACATGTTTTGAAAAAAAAAATGAGTATAAGTTCTTGTTTAAAAGATTCAAAGACATTGTGATAATTTAATGATAGGTGGACAAGACTTACATTTATACTTGACATCTTTAAACTTGATAAAATATCAGACTTGTACGATATGGATCTAACTTGCTTTCAGGCCTAACATCCTTAGACATGGCTACAAGCTGAGTCGAAGTGGGCACATGTCTAGCAAGTTGTTAAACTCAATGTTCTTAAGTTCAATTATATACCAAGCTCAAATAAACACATGTTTGGCAAGTTACCAAACTCATTGCCTTTAAGCTTGGATGCATATCAAACCCATTTGAACATGGGTCTAGAAACCCTCTTAACCCATCAACCTCGTGCTTGGCTTCGTGCCAAGACCAATTGACATGGATGTATCTTGTTGCCATGCTCATTGATCATGGACTTTGTAATGTGTCAAACACGAGGGGTTAAAGGTCTATGGATCCTTAAACTTCATTAAAAGAAATTATATTACAAATGCCAGATTTTTTACCACCAGTCATTCATTTTTCAAGCTCTAGAAAATGAAATATTAATATGAACATACGATCATTCATTATTCAAACACTAAAAAATGAATATATTGTATTTTAGATCATCATCATATTGAGCTATGAACATATATTAAAGAAAAGTCAATAACTCAGGGAGATAAAACCAAAGGTGAAGCATATATATATATATACAAAATAAATATAAAATAATTTAATAATATAATATTTAAATAATTCTAAAATATATAAAAATAAATCTTTTTAATAGAGCGATGTTAGTATTTACAGTGAAAAGAGAAAATCATATTATAAAATCATATTATCCTTTATTAAATATTTATTTTCAAGTTAAAAGTTTGTCAGGTATTATGGTAATGATTATTTTATAAAATTTATTTTTATTTGGAATGTATTATAATAGTATTTTTTTATATTTTAAAATTTATTTTTTATATTGAGATATTAAAATGATATGAAAATAAAAAAAATTAAAGTAAATGAAAATTTTTTTTTAAATTATTTTAAAATACAAAAAGAAACGAGCTTTCTCTCGTAGGGTGGACTGCTTCAACTTTACAGAAAATACGAAAGAAAGTAACAATCGAGCATCTTCTCAGCGACCCTATGTTGAGCGAGCCTATCAAACGAATTTCACTGATGCATCATAAAAACAATATATAGACATTGACCCTACCACTGTATTCGTGTCCATCTTGCATCCATGTCAAGACAAGAAAATAATATTAGCTAGCATGTAATTAATTAAATTACTCAATTAATTCTATTGACAGATTGAGCATATATACACAAGTTATTAGAATTATAATGTATTCAAACATTTGAAATAATAAAAAGACTTTTTTTTTTATTGATCACATGCTCAATTTTTTTTTGTAATTTATGTAATCACAAAAAAACAACTAGTTAAGTCATGAAAAAAAAATATAATGTCTAATTAACATTTTGCAATCATTTATTCATTACGAAATTAATATTATTTATTATATTTTTGGAAGTAACAATATTCTTTTTAAAGAATAACTATATACAATAATATTAGCCACCGGTGTGATTAAAAAATAGTTAATTAAATCAAAGAACGATACAATAGCAATAAAACAATAAATAAAAATACTTAATAATTTTTAATGTACTAATTAAAAATTTATAATTATAATGTAATCAAATATTCATAATTTTTTGTTGTAGTTATTACTGACCAAAAGATGTCTCAAGTCATCCACATTACACGAGGTCACAAGTGTGTTTGGCAACATTGTTGACCGTGTTTTTGTTAAATTTTTTTATTTTAAATTATTATTTGGCAACATGATTTTATTTTAGATTAGCAAGGCTGCCTTGATCAATTCAGCAACAAAGCGGGTCCCAACAGAACCTCATACCAGATTACCGCTAAGAAGCATCGTAGCCACTAATCAAATTCCAGGCACATGAATTCTGTGCCTGAAATCACACCCAAAACACTTTCCACTAAATTATCCACCCCCCTCTCCCTTCTCAACCTCATCGTCATCGCTTTGAAAAGAACCCAAATTCCTCTCCAATTCCCTCCTGTTACTTGGCCAAAATCCTATCAAATCAAGCGATGCAACAGGGAGATTACACTTCTTATTATCAATACCCACACCTCCAAAACCCTAACCCCAACCCCAACCCCAACCCTAATCCTCCTATTGATCATCACCAAACCCCTTACGCGTCCGCACCTCCTTTCTCCTCCGGTTACACCCCCTCTGATTACTCCATTTATCCTCCAAATTACCCTCCTTATCCCCAAAATCCCGATCCTGTCCCTCCGCCTACAGCCCCTACATTCACCCCAACACCACCACCACCACCACCACCAAACCCTAATAATTCACAACCATCCTTTAACCCACCACCTCCACCACTACCACAACAGCCACAGCAACCACCGTCTTTTCCTCCGTACGATTCTCATGGGTCCTACCAACCTCCAGCAACTAAGCAATCTTATTTCCCACCGTTTGATCAACATCAAACGGTTCCCAATTACGCTCCTCAACCACCGCCTCCTACCTCACTAGCACCGAATCCCTCCGCAACAACCAATTCTCCATACTCCTCGATGTACAGTGCGCCTTATAATCCAAGAGGATCATCAGTGCCGCCCGTATACGATGCTCCATATGAGAATCCGATAAAATACGATCAGAATTTCGGGTATTTTGACGGTTATAATCGGAGCAGGTCCGATACAGGGTCGGATCTATATGGAAAGCGACCTGAGAGCAGATATGATATCGGTGGCGGTCGTGATGATGGGTATGGAGATGGTGTTTATGCATATGAAGGAGGGAAGGTGGAGCCTTATGGCGCGCGAGGGACAGCGCCAAAGTCATCGACCTGGGCCGGGTTCGATGATTATGGGAGATCGATTAGTATTCCTTCTGGAAAGGACAATTCATTGCGGCCTGGTTCCGGTTCCGGTTCAGGGAAGATTGTGAGGGCAGTACCGAAGGCGGATACTCAGGAGGATGCTAAGAGTGGGGTCCAGAAGTTTAGGGTCAAGCTTTTGGCCGAAAGTGGAGGGCAGAGTACCATGGATGTGCTTTGCCAGGTAGATGTCCGAGTTTATCACTTGATTGGTGGCAATTTTTAATCATGTTATAATGATTTGTAGCGTGATTAGAATTATTAATTTGATGGTAGAGTGGGGTTGTGTTGATATGGTTACCATCCAGGGGCTTTTTTTACATGCTTGGTAGCGGTAAGACGTATTCTGTTCAGCTGTTGCATTGTGTATCATTTGAGGCCAAACGTGTGAATTTATAAATATGGCTAATTGCGAATGAAGCTCAGTCTAGGAGTGTAGTTAGTTGCTTGGAATGCCTCTCCTTACTGTTCCAATGAATGATTTTGCATGGGGTTATTTGAATTGTCGTTGTAGAAGTCTTTTATTACCGTTAAGGAATCAAAATGGAACTTTCCTTTAGATTCTAGCTTCACTGATTTAGTGGTCAATTGTGCTTTCAACAGAGCTAATCAAGTCTTGTGTATGTTTAGTGCTCTAAGTATTTTCATTTCAAGTTTAGATTTATTATGTGCACCACAGTGCCAAGCAGTTCTTGGAAGTCATTGTTATGAGAATTTGTCTTCTTTGTGGTCATATGACAATCTGGGGGTTGATTTATTTTCTGCCATCTCGTGACTGTATTTAAATTTATTCAGATTGGTTTGGATGGAATTCGTATGCTCGATCCTAATACCAGTCGGACTTTGAGAATATATCCTCTTGAGAACATCACAAGATGCGATGTGAGTCAGCTTTATTTTCTCCAATTCCTCACTCTCTTCTCGAGTATCATTATCATTGTTAATATACTGCTTAACATTGAATTTGCACTTTCCTCTTATGTAGAAAACGGATTCATCTACCTTTGCATTTTGGTCCAAGAGTTCTGTGGATATTGACCCAAGACGTATTAGACTGCAATCAAATAGTTACACCACCAACACCCTTCTCGACACCGTGACTGCTGCAACTGTACAGGTTTTGTGGCCATAAGAAACCTTTTTCATGTATACTAAATTATATTTTAGTTACATTTGCTTTTATGGAAGCTTAACCATTGACTCATGTCTTGACTCATTCTGCATTACATTGTTTCTATTGCCCTTTTCATTACATTAATATCTGAATTTCATCTGTAGATCTGTTCCAAATATTGAAGCAAAAAAGGAGGTATTGATGATTAATTCATAATATTTAGAGGAAGGAGACCTAGAATAAAATATCCAAAAGCTTAGCTTCTTTATGTATGATATGAATTGAGGTCAAGCTTTGATCAAATTAAGAATGTTAAGTTTGGTAGATAAACCTGTAACTATTACAAGTACTTGTTAGTATATGAAATCTTAAACTTCTGCTAGATTTGGACATCATTGTTGAATGAATATTTTAACACTCAAGCTTTGATCAAATTAAGAATGTTAAATTTGGTAGATAAACTTGTAGCTATTACAAGTACTAGTTAGTATGTGAAATCTTCAACTCCTGCTAGAAT
>Ga0307515_10024610_pt1 | contig 10480 bp, 9 predicted proteins | sample 17_EM_MG_FD_194513 | JGI IMG/M metagenome (GOLD analysis project Ga0307515, IMG submission 194513) | Populus trichocarpa ectomycorrhiza microbial communities from riparian zone in the Pacific Northwest, United States - 17_EM | ecosystem: Host-associated > Plants > Roots > Unclassified | place...
TGGGCGCACGAGCGAGAGGCGATTGGCGGCAGCTGGGTTCCCCGCACAGAGGTACGCGTTGTCATGGGCAAGGGGCTACCCGGTAGCTTGGTGAGAGGACGGAGTGTCAGAGAGATCTTGGATGGCGTGGATAGCAAGGGTGCGGATGATGCCGATGCCGATGCGGACGGCGATGGAGATGATGAAGGCGATGGAGATGGTGCGGCTGAAGAGGACAGAAAGGTCAAAAAGAGGGAGAGAAGAGGGAGACATCAAACAGAAGGTGGTGCGGCAGGTGATGGACGGACGTGGTTCCAGTTACGGCCTGAGATTCCGGGCAGTGAGCTCGTGGATTGGGAGGATTTGGCGGAGATTCTTGGAGATGAAGAGGAGGAGGGAGTGCCATCCAACGCACAAGTAGAGCATGGACAGGAACAGTCGATTGCAACAAGTACCAGCTCCCATCTCCCTACCGCATCGGAAGCCGAGACCGACGACGGAATGGATGTCGAACAGACACAGCTTCCCGATGTTCCTCCACTCGGACCGGAAACTCATCCACCTGTTCCATCCGCGTCTGCATCAACCCCACTCGCGCTCTCCCGCCAACAAACCCTACTCCCGATCAGCGCATCCTTCCGCCAAGCCAAAACCGAATACAAGCACAAACATCCAAACCCCAACGCTCCGTTCTCGATATCGACCAAGGAGGTTGTGTTGAAGCGGTTGTTCCCAAAGTACGAGCCGTACCTCGAGGGTTTACCAGCTGGTCGGATTTACCTGCGTCACGAAGTCGACCGATTCGAGTTTCGTGCTTTGGAAGGCTGGGGTTGCGAGTCTTACTCTACAGAGACGACGGACGATGGAAAGGGAAGAGGGAAAGCAAAGGGCAAGGAGAAAGGGCGGTTGTTGCAGTGGAGCTTTACCCGTGGGACGTGGATGTTCGTCATGGACGAGTTGCCAAGTAAAGAACGGCCGCACAAGATGGGCGGGTACCGCATTCCTGATCGTGGGGACGTACTAGGGCTCGGAACTGGGGCAAAGATACGGAAAGAGGGCAGGCCCACGATGAGTTTCCTCGCTCAAGGGCAGGTCGTCGTCCCCAAGGACTCGGAAATGGTCGTTAGGCAGTTTCCAGAGTGCGCTGTACCACCATCGGCTGCGGAAGATAAGGACGAGAACGAGGATACGGTCCAAAGTAGGGAGGTGAAGGTGAATGAGGACGAGCGAGAGGAGCGGCCTTTGGTGAAGACGTGGGAATGGGTCATGCCCGTTAAAGAATCGCTCTGGGTCCCGCCTATGCATGAGATTGTGCGCAAGTTTGGCGAGGGTGCCCGACCAGTTTGGGATCTCGGTGGACGGATGCTGTGGGACGTCGTGCGGGGCCAGTGGATGTTCGTCGTTTGCGATGCGCTGGGCGAGATGGAGGAGTTGGTCGATCGACCGCCAGTTGTAAGGGAGGGTAAAGACGAGGTGATGCGCGCTGTTGATGAGGGTGCGACCCCCATTGGCAAGGCGAGGCAGATTTACGATGTGTGTGTTGGTGGACGAGCGAGAGTTGAATGGGATGCGTTCCATAGGGCCAGGGAGTACCTGGTAAGTCCTTCTTGTCTACCGTTTCGCAGTCCGCTGATGGAGCTCTCTTAGTTGGCATTACCCAAGGCGGTGGCGGAGCTCCGAAATCGTCGTCAGGCCGCCCTTACAGCTCCCGAACCTGCCGTCCGCTCGCTCCCAGAAGAACCCTTAGCCACTCCGACGACTGCCCATTCGCTCACATCTACTGCCCCTTCGACTGTATCTACATCCACGAATGAGACCCACGTCAAGATGGAAGAGGATACCGACGTCGAGAGCCAGACTCTGATCATCCGAACGCCACCAAAGGTGCTCTCCCCAGCCCCTAACGTGCCGCCCTGGAAGAAGCACCTCACGCAAGATGGATGGCAAGCCGCCGCGCTCGTATGCGATATGATGATTTCGGCTGCGACGACTGGTCCTCGTGGGACCCCTACACCTCATCGTCGCGCCACAGGTGGTCTCAGCCCCCGAAAACCGAGTTTCAAGTCGCTTGCTACACCTCGAGTAAGCGCAAGAGAGATTTTCGATACGCCCAGGCACACCAGTAAAGATATGGAAAAGAATATCCCGAGAATTTCGATGGAACCGGAATCGGAAGGAGAACCTAGAAAGGATAAGTGTGGTAGAGAGGGGGAAAGTGGACTTCTTGGAGTGATGGCGGCGGCGGCGGCGTCGTCGTCGATTAAAACCGAACCTGAGGAGGACCAGTTGATGGGCGAGGCGGAAGCCAGTCCTAAACTTGGTTCTGAAAACGCTGTGGATGTACCACCGCCATTGCCATTGGGAGAGTCTACCTCTACGGCGGCTGAGATTGAGGATCCACTCGCAAAGGTTAGATCGTCTTTTGGATTACCACCCAGGGCGGGTCTGCGGGAGAGTAGTAGTCAGGATTGAAGCTACATTAGTACCGGTTTTGTTGTTCTGACTGAAAGCACGATATCCTATGACTCTTTTTTTTTCCTGGTACATAGTAATGCCCTCAAGACGAACAGTGCAATTGTTTTATTCGACGTTTCACAATATCTAATAATTGCTAGACTCGTTCCCCTTGTTCTTTCTATAAAGCTAGAGCTGAAGGTGGGATGAGCTCACATGGACCAATGAAAAGGGAGCTCCGTTGCACAGTCATCCGAAACAACACACGGTCTCAGCAATGACACCATACCACAGACCTGGGAAACGTAGAGGGCATAGAGGGCGTCTGGCAAAAGCATATTTGGCCAAGTAACAGACAGATTGGAAACCATATTCCACCTTCCAGCTTGTCCTGTTATACGTTGAGGGTGTTTCAACACCAGCGACTTAGCGAGCATCGGCCACTCTTTGGCACCCTGGTTGGTTCCTACAAAGGGGTCAGAGATCATTATTTTTCGTGCAGTCAATCCGCTACAAACGATAAAGCTTCATTCAAGCGCATGAAGAGCCATTGAGTGTACCACCCCGTCACGGCCAAGAAAACCGGGGATTCATTGAATATATCACTGGGCGTATTCCACTGCTACTTGACTCGTTACTTGACGTCAAAATCGAAGTGTTTGACGAACCTACATCCTTGAAACCCACGCAGATGAGAGGCATGTGGATTTCAAGAATGTTGGTTCGTCAAACCCTTCAGTCTCGAAGTCAAGTAACGAGTGGGGTAGCACTGGAATATGTCCAGTGATATATTCGATAAACCCGCGGTTTTATTGAGAAGCTTTGGGCAGCCCGGCGGCGTGGTGGGTGAACCAGTGATCTGTCCCCACTAGGGAAACATGAGACGAGGTAATTGAAGAGTGGAGGACGTACCGCGCTCAGTCCTGCATGGAGAGAAATAAACTTGATCCTTCCCTGTTTTCCACTGCTGCGTGATCCGAGTGATGCTTCCCGGATCTACTGGAAATACGCCTCTGTTTAATACCCAATCTGTCAAGGTACGTCTTGGCATTGACCTTGACCTGATGGAGTGGGTCGAGGGCTCCATCCGGGTCCAGAGCGTTGTACTGATTAGCACGACATAGAGCGACTTGTGGGCGTGCTCCTCGATAATTCGGAAACGATCGTCCGTGAGCTGCGCGTCGCTGAGCTGGCTGCACAAGTCACGGTCACGGTGGAACGAGAGTTGTAATGCACATCGAAGGTTCTCTTCAGCGTGTTCGAGAAGAACACCGCGATCTGGAATATAAACCACGTACTTCCCCAGCCGAATGAGATGGCAGACTAGGACTGCAAGCATGTACGACTTCCCTATGCTGGAGGGGCCATTGAGGTAGAGTGTGCATAACCCGCGGAGAAAATGCGGGTTCTCGACCTCTTTTTGGATATCCCCGAACTTAGATCGGTCCATGTACTTGAAGGTCTGGAGCGTACCTGTGGCGGGAAGAGAGTCGAAGCGGGAGACTAGGAAGGTGGACGGGAAAGGGAGAGTGAGGTATGTTGTGGGGTCGGAAATTTTCACGTCGGGATCGATCGATTCGAACACACTACGAATCATCATTATCTCGGCATCGTCGAGACCTACGGAGGAAAGAGGGATGCGAGTGACTGTGAGCAATATGGGAATGAGCTCATATTACACTCACTGATTTCTTTCCTGGACCGTTTTGTTTCGTGATCAAGTGAGGTGGGTGAATGAAGGCGCTTTATGGCTGAGGGGCGTCAGCATCGCATCCAGTACCGCACCTGTGCAGGACTCACCCTCGGAGGGCTGGACCAGGATATGCACTGTCCAAGGCTTGGGGATGGATGGATAAAAGAGGTTTTTCAATTGTTCGAACCGGTTGAGTGGCACAAGTTGGCACAAGTGCCGCGCCCTGAGACCCACCTCCTCGACCCAACCCTCCTTAGATGCGTCTACATTGATGAAGTAGAGCAGGGGGTAACAGAGGTCAATGTCCACCCCCGGGTGCGGGTGATGCGCCTGAATGGCATTTTCCAGGTCATGCACTGTCTCAGTCGCATCGAGCTGGACTGAAAAAGTACTGATTAGGCCATTGGCGACGCAGGCGATGGTGCGGCGCATTTGGAAAATGGTGGTGAGGGGAAAGATGGGGATGTTAACTCCATTGGCTGCCTTGCCTCGAAGTTGACCCGAAGTTGACCCAAAGTTGACGTGAAGAATGTAAGATTGCTGAGCGCTGATCGGTTGTTGCCACGACGGAACTGGAGCTTCACAGATATGTCCGCCGGAGTAATTGAGTTGCCTGAGGTTAACATTTCTCCATGCCGTTTCTTTCTCTTAATGCAGGGGCACCTCAATACATTTCGGGGGATACATATGTATAGGTAGAACGTCAGTGCCGAATGGGTGGCGACTGAGCCAGGCTCTAAGTGCCTACAGACAAGCACAGCGGAGGAAGACGGTGAGCAGAGACCTGAGTATCATGCCCAACAAATTCAACCCTTTTTAAGTTGCTTGGTCTCTCTCAGTTGTCAAATACTTCGAGTTGAGGCAGGGAGTGAAGTTCGGCATGTGGGAAGCTAGCTCCGGCCTGGATATCGAAATCTGGACTAGCTCCTGACGAGGCACTGATCAGGTAGAACAATAGTTGGCTTGAAAAGAGCGTGAGGGTAGTGACAGGCAAGAATCGTTGGAGTCCGTTTGGAGACTCAGCTCACAGGCACGAGCAGGTACAGGGTATGGACAGTCCTTGGCCGGCCCATCTGCTGAGTCCTCCCTGTAAATAGAATGACTTAACTACTCTATATATCATATTATATTTTCAATTTCGGCTCTATGTACAAAAATTGAGGTCAATTTACCTGAGAAATGCGCCCGCTGTGTTCCTTTCAATACCACCTGCAGACAATCCTTGGTCGATTGCTCCCTTGGCCAATTCATGATGGTTTTCTGCATTTCAGAAATATATATAAATTCATCTAACAACCTTAGCATATGTTTCGCACTCTATTCAGCCTCCTCATTCCTTCATCTTCATCCCATTCATCACTGTCTCCAACTACATGTCGCTCTGCTGGTTTCTTCTGCCTGCCGACTCCCCTAAATCGTGCTGGAGTGTCCTTACGTTTTGCTTTCACTGGTCACCTTGGTTTCAGAGCACCTGGAGGAAGTGCCTCACACCACAGCTGCCACTCTGCAAGATTCTGGGCATGTTTTGCTGCCTTATCAGCATTAGCTTGCATCCTCCATGCATTATGTGCAGTTCTAAGATCCCTAAGGGACCTGTAGTAGCACAGCTTTGATATTCCTTGATAGCAGCTTGATGCCTCTCAGCAACTTTCCTGTGGTTGATTTGCTTCTTTGCAGCATCACTCTTGGCAATTTGGACTATTTGGAGGTGTCTGTGTAGCAATCTGGTTGTGGAGGAAGGTGAGTTGGCTGGGGAACACAGGGGGCATGGATGCCTCATGGCTTGGGCACTGCATGAAGGAATTTTCTGAAATGGCAATTGTTTACCACACTTTTGTTATATGTTTAGTATATGTTTAGTGAATCAATATGAATTTTACTACCCACCAATACAATGCTATGGCAAGTACAAGCATTCATTGTAGTCTGCTTGAGGAACAGTTGGAGCAATTCCCATTAAACGGATTAAAAAGGTAGATAGATATTGTGGGATCTTATAATATTTAATACAGAATTTTGACTACATTTACTGATTATGAATTGCGATTTCAGCCAAGGAGGGTACAACCTGTACACGAAAGAATTTTTTCATGATACGAATTGTTTACAACACCTTTACTATATGTTTAGTGTATGTTTAGTGAATTAATATGAATTTTACTACTCACCAATGAAATGCTATAGCAAGTACAAGCATCCATCATAGTCTGCTTGAGGAACGGTTGAAGCAATTCCTATAAAAAAAGTTCACAAAGATAGATGTATATTATGGGGTCTTATATTATTCAATACAGAATTTTAACTACATTTACTGATTATAAATTGCAATTTCGGCCAAGGAGGGTACCTCGGCCAAGGACCTTCCATAGCCTGTAGTCTGGGACGTCATCGTGGACAGGAGCGTGTCTTAGGGATTGACGCTGACTGGGCTCGAACTGTGTTAAACAGATAGCATAAGGCTCGGTGAGCAATAGCGAACTCTATAAAGTGCCACCAGGATTGGTCGTCGCTGCGTCACCACTACCGTAGGTTCCGTCTACCTGGTTCATTGGTTCCTGATAAACCGCTTCGACATCAAACGTCTATATTACTGACCCTGGACGACGCCTTCCATCGACTGGTACTCAACGCAGCTAGAGGGATCTGTGGTGGCTATTTTAGGAAGTTGACCGCGGACTGCTGATGGGCGTAAATCCCTTGTTTTGTTCGCTTATGTAGAATGTCTCGATGATGTAGTGTCTGACATATATATTCCTGACATATTCCTCATTGCGATGGTCTGGAGCCAACTTGGCCCTCGCCACCGTTTTCCAATGCTATACACCATCGTCTGTGTCGTCAATGGCTATGCCGATACCTTTCCAGTCCGGCTTGATGAGACTGAGACGGTGCATCACCTGGAAATTGCCATTCAGGCGTATCACAAGGGGGTAGATATTGACCTCCATTACCCCCTTCTCTACCTCGTCAATCTCAACGCATCCAATTGGGTCGAGGAAATGAAGCTCAGGACGCAGGACTTGGGCCAACTTGTGCCGCTCGACCGGTTCGATCAATTGAAAGACGTCTTTCATTCATCCAGCCCCCACCTTCGGACAGTGCATATCCTGGTCCAGCCCTCCAAGGGTGAGTCATGCACAGGTGCAGAACTGGATGCGATGCTGATGCCTCTCACCAACTTCCTCGCTCGATTGTGCAGGACTCGGGAAAGAAACAAGCGAGTGTAATATGAGTTCATTTCCATATTGCTCACGGTCACTCACATCGCACTTTCCTCTGTAGATGTCGACGATACTTTACTATCGGAGATAACGTCGATTCATAGTTCGCTCGAATCAATCGATCCCGCCGTGGATTTTTCCGATCCCAAGATGTACTTCACTCTCCCTTTCCCTTCCCCCCTCGCGCCCTTCATCGACTGTCTTCCGGCCACAAATGCCGTTTGGGAATTCCGGTACATGGGCCGGTCCAAATTTAAGGATATTCTGAAAGAGGTCGAGGACCCGGATTTTCTTCACGGGTTATACTCACTCTATCTCAATGGCCCCCCCGGCATGGGAAAATCTTACATACTTGCAGCCCTAGTCTGCTTTCTCATCCGGAAGGGGAAACGCGTAGTATATATTGCGGATTGGGGTGTCCTTCTAGGCAACCCTGAAGGGTACCTTCGAATGGCATTACAATTCACATTCCACGATGACCGTGGTTTGTGCAGCCAGATCAATAGCTCACGTGGCATGGACCATCTCCTCCGAATTGTCAACGAACACACGCGCGCCTCGCTCTATGTCGTGGTAGATCAGCTCAATGCTCTGGACCCGAATGACGACAACTATCCATACTTTCATACTAAGTATATAGCTGATGCCCAGAGATATATTAGCAGATTGGGCAGTTCACAACGGTGCATTTTCAGTACATCCGGGAAGCACCCCTCGGATCGGGCGAGCGATGGACAACAGGGAAATATCAAGTGTATTTTTCTCCATGCAGGATTGAGCGAGGTACGTCCTCTCCTCTTCAAATAACTCGTCTCATGTCCCCAGGCGGAGACAGATGAATGGTTCGCCCACCACACCGCCGAGCTACCCAAAGGTTCTCAAGAAAATCGGGGATTCATCGAATATATCACTGGCCGCATTCCACTGCTACTTCACTCGTTACTTGACTTCAAAACCGAAATGTTCGACGAACCTACATTCTTGAAATCTACGCAGATGAGACTAGTGGAGAGGCACGTTACCCTCTTTTACACAGGCCTTCTCGAACGAGAACCTTCAGGGTATGATCTTGATGGGTACGTTGTCACTCGAAACGCACACACTTTGCTTACTTTTGTTACAGAGTCCTAAGGATTATGAAAGCAATTCTGCTGGGGAGGCGAGCTATTGCCGACAAGACTATGTACGATTCACGCTATTTCTATTTCGATGACAATGATGTCGTGCACTCGACTTGTGGTATCGCCTTCCAGACGCTCATGGGGGTATATCGTGAAACCGACGCCCGGGTGCAAAGTCATCGAGCCCCATTTGATTTCCACCCAGAGCGATCTGCAAGAGAGTAGTATTCAAGGTTGGAGCTATATCAATACCGGTTTTTCTTGCTTTAATTAAAGCAAAATATCCTATGGCTTTATCCTGATAGTATGCCTCAAGACAAAAGGTGCAATAATATATTCGACCTGTCACTTGTTAATATTGCTGGACCCGGTCTCCTGCTCTATGAACGTTGCAGTGAACAATGACCTCCACGATGAAATCGAATTGAGATTTCGGGTATGATCCTCACAATATTGAAAAGTACTTATTTATTTTATTCTAGCCTCACTGCGTGCAGCCTATTCTTGTCAAAATGAACGGGCGCTCTCAGCACACACATCTCCCTGGAAACTTCGCAATGTGATTCCCAAATGGATTGGACAGTCATTGTAGAGGAGTGTCCGACATTTGATCCGATGACCCGAAAGATGTTTAATATCGTCCAGTGACCTTAGCTGCTTTGCCCCGGGTACGGGTGGCCCGTCGCAAGGATTAAAAACTGGTAGACGGCGACTCCTAGTCCGCAACCTCCACGAGTGTAGTTCAACGCAATCTACTCCTTTTAGTCACTGGGTGTGATTGTCTGCAACATGTGTTGAATGAGATGTACCCGGAGCATTTGTTATCTCGCGGCCGATAGAGCCTTGTAGAGCCTGCAGCCCGTGCTAGTGATCAATATTTATAAGGAGGCAAGTGTGTCCTGACGCCTATAGATGTCCACCTAGTATGTTTCTACAACTGACAGGTGCACCTGCAAATTCGAAGGAAGTATTCAGGGTAGTTACCAAGGTATGAAATGCTATTGCACTTACAGATAGGTCATTCCTATGGTTCCAATGGGGAGAGGTTCGTTCATTCCAATTCACGAAGAGTGGACCTCGTATTCTCCTTGTATACTCTATATATAGTCCAGGTGGGGGATAGTATCAGGAGTTAAGGCTTGTTCGTATATTATCCAATTATAAGCAAAGAATATATCGGACTTTGAAGCCTAAGATCATGATTGTTCACCGCCCGATGAAATTTGTCGTTGCCCTCTTGGCTAAGCGGTAAGGCGTCCCACTCGTAATGGGAAGATGACTCGTTCGACTCGGGTAGCGGGCATTTTTTTTAAAGAGGTTTTACCCTTGCCTTGATCCAACACCACCTCACATGTTCAAATGACTATTATTGAGGCAAAGTAGATCCAAGTAGTCCTTCCTCATTTGAAGAAATATCCCCTGAGCAGGTACTCAGTGACCACAAGGCGCGGGCATTCAGTCGTTCTAGTGAACAGAATATAGAGCGCTTATTGAAGATAGAAGAAAAGTCTTTATGATAGCCATACGTAACCGGCAACAAGGAAAAACCGGTAACATGGAGCTCTGAGTGGTTAGACAATCTCCAATTTTTGGCAGGACAGATGCACAACAGCGTTAGCGTTCCCATCAAGCATTCGTCTCGACGCTCCAGTGCCGGTACACTATAGAGGCAGATCTCCGGGACGTAGCTGGGAACAAGGATCTAAGGGAGATGACGACGGCTATACTACTGGTAAGGCGTATGGAAAAGAACGGGGAATGACCGATTTGGCGATGGCGATGGCGACGACAGCTTATGGGAACCATATAGAGCATTGTGGTCGAAATTGTATATCACGGAAGAATAATACACACACGGCCGTACCGTGGAATAAATAAACACGAGAAGAGTCGAATCGTACTAGGTGACCAGCAAGGGAAAAGGTCGGCATTTGAGCAGGTGTACGATGTGAGGTGCTTGGGTCGACTGGATTAAACAATGTACCTTCGTATCTGTCCACAACAGCCATCAA
>Ga0307515_10024611_pt1 | contig 10480 bp, 8 predicted proteins | sample 17_EM_MG_FD_194513 | JGI IMG/M metagenome (GOLD analysis project Ga0307515, IMG submission 194513) | Populus trichocarpa ectomycorrhiza microbial communities from riparian zone in the Pacific Northwest, United States - 17_EM | ecosystem: Host-associated > Plants > Roots > Unclassified | place...
TTTAAAGATGAGGTCCAAGGGATTTTTTTGTATTTTTGCTTTTCTGTAACATAGCAAAACAACTACATTTCCCTTAAAAAAAAAAACTTGCATCAAAGGGTATTTTCATCATACTTTTTTTTTTTTGCTATAATTAATTTGGATAGGAGGCAAATCAGTTCTTTAAAAAATAAAAATATCAATAAAAAAAAGTTGATGGCACGTTCAATATATACATGTGCTAGTGGGTGGACACTACTTATGCACTTCAGAAGACATGTGCGGCGGCCAAAAAATCCAACCGCTATGCCTTCCGAAGCATTCGGTGGCAACACAGCTGATGAAGTGGCGTGTGTAATGACATTCATGGTCGTTTGGCGACGGTTGAATTTTTTTTCTTCTCCCTCTCTTTTCTCTCTCCTAACCTAGGGATTCGTGCTGGTCCATCAAAAATTCAATAGTGTCCTCATGTTTGTATTTATTTTAATTTTTATCTTTATTCTTTTGATTGCTATTTGTGTTGATTTAAATGTTTTTTGAAGTTTATTTGTTTTTCAATTTTATCCCTAAGCATTTTATTTCATTTAATTTGTTTTATCCAATTTGTTCCTTATTCTTTTAATTGCTATTTTATTTATCATTTATTTATTTATTTATTTACAATTTTTTCTCTCAACATTTTATTTTATTTAATTTTCGTATCCAATTTTGATCCTCACTCTTTTAATTACTTTTTTTTAAATCATTTTCTTAATTTATTTAGTTTTTTTTATTTAGTTCCTATTTTTTTCATTTAACTTTTATACCAGATTTGGTCCTCATTATTTTGATTGTTATCTATTTTGTTTTTTAATTTTTTATTTGGGGATTTTGTTTCATGTCTGCCTTCTACGGAGTTATCTCAGTCTCATGCTCCGGGTCACTGGTTTTAAATATTAGTCCAGTAAATTCGGTCTATTCTTAGGTTCTTTTTAGAAATTAACTTTTTTTTTTTTAATTTCATCATTTGAAAATGGGTTATTGGGCCTTGATCTTTATAATTTGTTAAAATTTGGTTTTTGTGGAATTATTTCAATCTCATATCCCGGGTGGCGGGTTAGTTGATTTAACCCATATTGACTTGATTTTTTTTCCTCGACTTTTTTCTGTGAAATTGACTTTTTTTTTCACTTCCATCATTTGACATCAAATTATTGGCCCTTGATCTTTGTGAATTTTTTGCTTTCTTTTTTGTGGGGTTATCCAGGTGTGAGTTAGTTAAGTTAACTAGGGTTGACTTTAGTTTCTTTTCTAGTGTTTTTTTATTAATTTAACTTTGATTTTTTTTTTCTAGATTTTTTTTAATTTTTTTTTATCCCGATCTCATATCACATGTGATAGATTAATCAAGTTAACCTAGATTTACTCAACTTTTTTTCTTTGACTTTTGTTTTTTTTCAATTTTATCCTTTGATATTAGGTTATTGGGTCTTGAACTTTGTGGTTTTTTTTTTGTTTTTCTTTATATGGGGTTATCCCGATCTCATATCCCAGGTTATGTGTTAGTTTTTTTTCGCTTTTCTTTATGCGGGGTTATCCCGATCTCATATTTCAGGTCGTCTATAAGTCAAGTTAAACCGGTTAACTCGAGTTACCATCATCTGAATATTATTTTTACATTAAAAAAAAATTAACCCGGCTTGCAATGAAGTGTTGACCATCATTCTAGTTTTCATTTTGAACATTGATTTGTTGACCTCCCACCGAGTCAAATATGATTTTTCCAACTGAAAACTAGCTGTCATCTTCATCCAAATGATAATGTCAAGAGCAACTGCAAGAAAAAGGGATAGTAAATCATTAAAAAGTTCTGAAACAGGCATGTTCGGAGCTTCTAATAATGGCCTTCAACTGGCAAGCCAGGTAAATGGAGCAGTGATTCTCTCGACAATTTGATTGAAACACCAATCTTTTGGCTTCCAGCCAATCCAATTGCATCCCTGCAACAACACACAGTACCATTATTATCCATCTAGTATGATTATAACGTCAAGTAACACCTACCAACTATTTACTTATTTCTGTTTTGTTAAAGTATTTCTGGATTAGCTCTTGCATAGTAAAACTATGGTTCTTGCTTATTGAATTTTAAAGAGACAATGCACTGATAAATTTAGAATAAAAAAAAAATCTATGTCCAAAATCTCCCATCACATGCTGTAAATCATGTCTTCTCCGACTAGCATTCTATAGTACATTGAATCGCCTAAATTTCATGGACAAACGCCCTGTGAATCTCAAGGCTGTATAAAGAAGTGCCTTTGAGATATCCATAGTGGAGGCGACCATGCACTGGCCCCTCGTAATCATTAAGAACCCTAAGTGATGCTATTATTGAATGCTGAAAACTTGAGCTTGAAGGTTCCTTCTTGTAGCTGTCTCTGAGCACAAGCAACAACCAATGCATCATTTCTCACTGGTACCCACGCACTCTTAAATTTACGTATTCCCTACTGGATTTCCTGTCTTGCCAAGCAATATCTCTGGATTTCCCTTTCACCTTACCAATAAAGATCAGCATTGAGGTTCTCTTCTCACCTTCAAATTTGTAGCCTTTCACCTAACAATAACAACCACTAAACATTTCTCCCCCCACAATATATACATCCCACGCCTCTCCCTACAGCTCAAACTCTTCCTCATCACAATTAGCAAACAGTAAGTTTGAACACACTCAAGATTTGAAATATCCTACAACGATGAGAAAGCAACTCCTCTCCCCATTCGTTCCTTTCTTGATGTTCTTCCTCTACAGCTCCACCACTTTTGCTCAAACCCCATCTCCAGCACCTTCAGGTCCAACCAACATAACGGCGATCCTTGCGAAAGCTGGTCAGTTCACAACCTTAATTCGGTTGTTGAAAAGCACCCAAGAGGCTGACCAAATCAACACACAACTCAACAATTCAAACCAAGGCCTAACAATCTTTGCACCAACTGATAATTCCTTTGCTAACCTCAAAGCAGGTACACTGAATTCGCTCAGCGACCAACAAAAGGTCCAATTGGTGCAATTTCACATCCTTCCAAATTTCCTTTCCATGTCAAACTTCCAAACTGTCAGCAATCCCTTGCGCACTCAAGCCGGAAATAGTGCTGATGGCGAGTTCCCGCTCAATGTGACAACATCGGGGAATCAAGTGAACATAACAACAGGGGTTAATACTGCAACCGTGGCAAACACTATATACACCGATGGCCAGTTAGTTGTGTATCAGGTGGATCAGGTCCTTCTGCCGTTGGATCTTTTTGGTACAGCACCAGCACCAGCTCCTGCACCTTCAAAGCCCGAGAAAGATGTTCCAGCAAAAGCTCCTGCAGGGTCCAAGGAAGATGCATCTGTTGATAGTTCAGGTGCATCCATTGCAACAGTATCCTTCGGTGTTGTGCTGATCGCAGCAATTTCATTGAAGCTATGAGTTTTTGTTTTTGGACATTGTTGAGGAGTTATTGTTTTATCGTTCTGTTGTGGTTTGAACTGAGTTGGATTATTCTTTGGTTACTCTGCCTCTCCTCTTAATGTAATGTACCATGATTGACTGAGTTCTTCTTCCTCCCCGCTCATTTTTGTGATTCTTATGTTCAAATATCATGCTAAATTGCAAATAAGATTTCTTTTACAGGTGAATTGATAAGTGGTAGCAACAGGATCCGCTAAAATAAAAGCGCACAAATTTCAAATAAAATAAAAAGCCTTTATAAATTGGACCAAAAACTGGACAGTGGATGCAACTCAGAACAGTGCAGAGAACAGAGACAGAAAATAATACCAGATGCCTTTAATCTAATGCCGTCGACAAGCAAAATACAGCAAGAAAAAAGAGAGCCAGAAATGGTGTTAATCTAAGCAGCCTAAACCATCTTCGATTGAAATTTAAGACCCGGCAACAATTAAGTAATAATAAAAAACTCTAAAACATGTAGAAAATCACTTTAGCAGTGTACACTAAAAAGATAATTTTGCTTTTCTCAAAATAAACTAAATAACTAGCCATTTGGGTGATATGATATTTTCACTATTTGTCATTTTCAAATTCACTAGTCTTACAATCTTTTTATATTATTTAGTAAAATAACTAAAATAACTATTTAAGAAAAAAAAAAAACAAAGAACTTGCATCCAAGGGCTCTATGGAGATTTTTATTTTTTATGCACAATGAAATTTCTAAACTGTTATTAAGATAAAAAAAAAAAAACTTCCTTGCAATGGCTTTTTCATCTTTTACTCTTCAATTTTTTTTTAATTTTTTATATACTCAGGTGAACTAAGGAGCACTTTGATTTTTTAGTAAATATAAAATATTAATAATAAAAAAAATGGTTGGCGCGTATACACCAGTGAGTCGATGTTGTACACGCCTTTTGGGCAACTGGTGCAAAAGCTTTTAGTGGTCAAACATTGTCTTCTGCGATAGCATTGAAAGCACGTTAACATCCTTTTCTTGATGGTACAACGCGTGTGTGCAGCAACATGATTGTTGAGCTTTGATGAGCTTTTCTCTTCTCCTTCCACTTTTCTCTCTCTTTTCCTTGCCAAAGTATAAAGGTGTCATGTTATTTGTTTGTTATATCTAATTTGATCCTCATTTTTTTATTGCTATTTGTTTTATTTTCCTTTGATTGATTCTTTTTTTCAATTTCATCCCTATTATTTGATTTAATTTGATTTTTATATCAAATTTGATCATTATTTTTTTAATATTTTAACCCTTTTTGTAACGATCTCATATTTAGGATACAAATTAACATATTCAAAGTCATAGATAACGTGAAATTAGAGAGTATCTTGTGTGTGTGTGTATCTACTGAAATTTCAGCAAAGTTTCCCTTAAATTTTAATATTCTCGAGTGTCGAAGTCATTATTCACTTGTACAAATCCTAATTTTACATAAGATCCAATATTCGGGATCATTTCAATATCAAAATCAAAATAGACTATGTCCATTGTTTATTCTTTTGCTTATTACATTCCATATAATGATTTCAACACAATCATCTTATAAACTCAACATAAACAAATTGTAAAAGATTAATAAATTAAATTCCATACATTTCTAGTTAAGATATAAAAGAGTAAAATTATATAAAATACTACAATGATCTAGAGAATTTAAGTTAATACATACATGTTTAATAATAGATTTAATTACATCTTAAAAGACAATACCAGAATTACATTACATAATAAGTGTATAATATTTCTAAATTCAATATTAAGGTCTACCATCATGAGTAATAACAAAAGAAGTCTACTATTTAACTCGAACTTGTTAGCATCTTGTAGTCAAAGTAATTACAATATGAGAAATACTATTTAACAGTTTACATGTCTATTTGGAACAATAAATACCAAAATTACAAATGTCGCCAACCAACATTTAAGAAATTTTATATCATTAATGATCAAATGGTATCTTAACTAACAATACCATTAATTCTTTTATATCACTCAAACCTATTATCCTAATCATATCATTCAGGTTATCTATCACTCTAATGACTCTAATCCCCACAAGGTATATTAGTCATATCTTTATCAAATATTGATTTATCTTATTAGATGAGTGTATAAGCATTTTGGTTTAAGATTGATCCAAAAACATGTTAGAAAAACTTGTATATTCATTTTTTTACTAAAAGAAATTATTTAACCCATAGTGAAGCGCAAATCAAATAGCTAATAGCCTCTAAAATTAGTGAATTTTGGATATAATGTAATATAATATAATCAAATATTAATTATTAATTAAAAAACTAAAGCGCCTGTCCAATTTACTATTGCATCTATTGTAACAACATTCGTTATCAAATATTACTTTTTTTTTGTTATTTTTCCCTTGAAATATATTTTTTTATTTGATCCTTTCATATTTTTTTTTAGGATTGACTTTGATAGTTTGTTTCAATGAGCTCATTGTGCATTTCTCAAAGGAAACAAAAAGTCATTTGCCTCAATCTTGGTCTTGCAAAAGATTATTCAAGTTTTTTTTTGTTTTCTAAGGCATTAAAACTCAAGGGATTGTAATTGGAAAATAGGGAAAAATAAAACTATTTAGGGAAGGAAAAAAAGATAAGGAATTCACAAGGAGGAGAGGAAAAAAAAAGAAAAAGAAAACTAGTTGTCGGTGCCATGTCAAACAAAAACAGCCACCACACACCATCTCTAATGGAAGTCCTCGTCGAGACGCTTCTAGAGATACCAAGGAAGACCTCATTTAGAGGCTGGAGGAAGCAGTATGCACCACCACATTATGACTAGCATGTTCCCCACATACATGATAATTTTTGCCCACTTTATTTATTTTGGTCCCTGCTTCTTTAATAACCTTTCAATTGAGTCTAGAATTCATTCCGCCCTATCCCAAGCCTTTTTCTTTCAATGTAGTCTCTAATTATCTAATAACTCTTCAATTTAAACCCAAATTCCATCCAATCTAAACCCAGTGAATGTCCAGTTGAGAAGAGATTAATGAAAGGGAAATGAAAAGAAAAAACAATTAACTAACCGGGTTAGCACATTGTCATCATGCCTATGACTCGGGTCACAAATTTGATGTTTAACCCAAGTTGAACAAAGGTGATCCAATATGTCTTCGTCTCAATATTAAAAAAAAATATATATCATTTTAATTTTGTTTAAAGTCAGCCTATATTTTCATCGATCGTCTAGGTTGTTTTTGGCCCTGCTAAATTCACTTGGTTATGTTATGACAATTCTCACATGATTGATTTGAAACTCAAGCTATGCAAGCAATTAGGTAAGGAAATTTCAATGTTGATGATAATTTCAAAGAATTCCTTAAGGTTTGACTTTTTTTACAATGAAGAGAACAACATCGCTTAGAATCATTTTAGAAAAAAAGCTACGATAACATCGTATTTTGGACTTGTTTTTAGTCGATCAGGTTTCGACTGGGTTAGCTTTGTACATTACAAGATTACACCAATTGTTTACAAATAAATGCTTACAAGGATATTGGTGACACTTCGAATCCGTGCCTATAACGGGCAACAAAATTAGTATAATATAAAAACCAAATGCAATGCAGTGTAATAGAATGATGTCTTTTTTTGTTTTGTTTTGTTTTATTTAGTTGCAAAACTTTTTAGTGATGTCATGGAAATTTTGATAAAATTCCATTTTAATTCTTGTAATTTTCTTAAAAATTATTTCAATTCTTATTTTTTTATTTTCATTCACAAATAGATCCTTATTTGGATATTTTGGTCCTTGTGTTTTATATAAATTATAATTTTGTTTTTATGATAATTTTTTGCAACAATTAACTACATAATTTTTTTTAATGCAATAAATCATTATAATTATAATCTTTTATTGCATTATAATTTTAAATATTTTATAACCAAACACAAAAATCTAATGGACCATTACATTACGAGATCCATTACATCCAACTAAACATGCCCTCAGTACATTTAGGCTCATGATCAAGTTTCTTGGCCATTGTGTCATGGCTAATTCATTTGGATTTCTATGCCGATCTAACGTAAGAAAGTTCCAAAAAATTTCATCTGTAACTTGCCAATTCATGTCAGAAAATTCCCCCCTTTTTTACGGAAAATAATGTTTTCAAAGTGTGTAGATATATTTTATATTTGTGACCCTATAATAACAAAAGCCTCATATGTTTTTTTAATCAGTTAATAAAAAGACTAACACTTTTCTATCTTTATATTTTTTTCCTTTTCTCTTTACATCTACTTTTTTTATTCTGAAAAAAAATTAGGGTTCTATCTATCGGTTCTTCAATCTGTTTCTGCTACATTGAATTTAATATCTAATCTTAAAGCTCTTTCTTTAGTCTTTTTTTTTTTCCTTTTTGGAGAATTTTTTTTAGTTTCAATTACATTAATTCTACTGCTTTTGTTCTTTGTATTTTTGTTGATGTATCTTGATATGATTGCAAAACAACTCCAACCTATTTTAATTTATAAAAAACTTGCATTGATTATTGAATAGTCTTCTACTAAAATTATAATAATTGAACAAGAAAATATTAACCTGCTAATTTAATTCGAGATCCAAATAAATATCCTCAAATATTAAAATACCCAATTAATCAACAAAATGAAATTCAAAGGCATATATTAATATGGGGCATATCAACATTTAATTTCTGAATATTTGCTTATTGGTTAAAAAAAAAAATTCCTCTTTGATTTTAGTTTTATTGGTTTAAAAGTTTTCCCTAATTTGAATATTCAGAGAAAAATATTTTATTTTATTTTTTTTCTTGTATATTTGTAAATAAACCAACTAGAAAGTCAGTATCAAACACATTTAATGTTAAATGATTCAATTGTTATAATAAAGTTAATAAGAGGGAACAATGGGCCTTTTTTTATTTATATGGGAAAAGGTCTAAATTCAGTTCAAAGATTTATTGTCAAACGCTTGAAGAACTTGAAAAATAAGTCATGTCATATTAAAAAGATGGTTGAGAGATAAAATTTTAAAGAAATTATAAATAATCACATATTAAATCCCCAATAGATATTGTTTGTTGGCTCATATTTCAAGCATATGCTTTTAGAGCCCATGATGAAAGGCAAAAATAAAAAATAAAAACAATGTAATTTTCTTGAAATGGTGAAACTTTTAGCATCATATAATGAAAAAGTAAGTCCTTTTATTTTGAGTAATACTCCACAAAATGCTAAATACATATCACATCAAATTAAAAAAAAAAATTCACATGTCTTTGCTAGAAATGCTTAATCTTCAATTTGTTGTTAGACTGGTGATGCAAAATTTTAATTAATTATTGACGAAGCTCAAGATAAATTCAAAAAAGAGCAAGTTGTCCTTTTTATTATATTTGTTGATAGAAGTGAATTTATACGAGAATTTTTTTCTTTTTTTTTAATATAGTGCATGTCAAAGATACAATTGCTTTAACTCTTAATGAATATATTTTCTCTGTTTTATTTCATCATAATCTTGATATTTAAAATATTAGAGGTCAAGGGTGTAACGATACTAGTAATATGTGCGGAGAGTAGAATAATTTACAAGCTTTATTAATTAAAGATTGTCCTTATACACATTATGTATATTATTAGCCCATCAATTATATTTGGCTCTTATTATTATAGCTAAAGAAGTATTTGATGTTGATACTTTCTTTCATAATTTTATTTTTATTGTCAACATTATTAGTGTTTCTTGCAAATATAATGATGAATTACAAGTTTCTCAAGTAGTTACAATTGAACATTTGATTGCTATTGATGAAATTGAAATAGGTAAATGAACTAATCAAACATGTGCTTCGCAACAACCTAGAAATAGTAGATAGAGTTCGCATTTCAAATCATTTTACAGTCTCATAAAAATGCACGGGGCAACTTACTTAGTTCTTGAGAACATAGCTTCAAATGAATCAACTTATTCTCAACATGATAATGTAGCTTTTGCAGTTAAGTTGTTAATGTTATTTGATTTTGTAATCATTTTACATGTAATAAAAAATATTATGGGAATTACTAATATGCTTTGCCAACCTTTGCAACAAAAATCTCAAGACATTTTAAATGCTATGTATTTGGTTTCTAAGACAAAGATTTTGATTTAAAAGTTAAGAAATGATGGTCAAGAAACTATTTTAGAAGAAGTGACATCATTTTGTAAGTATAAGACATTAAGATTCATAATATGGATGCTTGTTTTTCTAATGTGAGATGATCTTATCATAAAAAAATCAGTAACAACTGAGTATCATTATTGATTTGATATATTTACAGCTACCATTGATCATCAATTACAAAAGTTAAATAATAAATTTTATGAACAGGCCACAAAGCTTCTTATGTTGAGCGCAAATTTAAATCCTAAAAATGCCTACTTGAAGATAGTTTTATCCTGAAGATTTTTCTAACAAAAAAAAAAAAAAACTCATTTGAAATTCTAGTTATAGTTTTATAACCAAGAAAAAAACAATATTTTATCCATTAATTGACATATTAATTTGATTTATTTTGACTCCTTTTGTTTTGACAATAACTATTAATCAAGTTCTTAAAACAAGACTTTATAATCAAATAAAAAATGATTGTTTATATATAAAAATACTAATGAAAGATTAAACATGATTTATATTTTATAAATAAACAACTAGCATGTGAGAATATCATCATTATCATAAGACGTATTATAAAGATAAAAATTTTATAGCTTTAATTCAAATTAATATTGCTCTTAACTTCTTACCCCGTACAATAATTATTCTATGTTGGAGTAAATTTTTACATCACTCATCGTGTTTAGGATTTTTCATCTTTCAATTATTCAATAATTATCATTTGTTTAATATTTTTTTTTAAATACGAGTTGAATTAAAATTTATTTTTCGTCTTTACATTTATAACTCATGTATAGTAGATTAATATATATCTTGTTATATTAGTTCCCCCAGAAAATTATCATAGCTATGCTTAAT
>Ga0307515_10024612_pt1 | contig 10480 bp, 2 predicted proteins | sample 17_EM_MG_FD_194513 | JGI IMG/M metagenome (GOLD analysis project Ga0307515, IMG submission 194513) | Populus trichocarpa ectomycorrhiza microbial communities from riparian zone in the Pacific Northwest, United States - 17_EM | ecosystem: Host-associated > Plants > Roots > Unclassified | place...
GGTCCCTTACTCGGCTACATCCCGGGAGCTCTTAGGGGCTGCCAAGGCTAGCCTTCGGCTAGGCCTTGGCCACCCCTTATAAGCTCCTCGGGCTTGCAGCCTCCTTCCTCCCCCATCGGTTCGTCTCTCTCTCTCTCTTAGGCTATTGCCTACCCTCATTACCATATCGTCCTCTTCCATCGACTCCCTATGTAACTCATGCTCGGCTTGCCTACTCCCTACTATACACCCTAGCAATACTGCCTTACAGTCGCCTATACCTTATAGCTATATAACTATTTACTTAGGTTTTATCTAATATAGTCTCGTTCCTTTTACTATATAGTAACCCTAATCACTTTTATAGTCTTTAATGTAGTAACCCTATTTTCCGCAATTTATATAAGCTCCTTCTTTAAACTATTTTTCTTACTATAGAGTCCGCCTAAACGTCTTCTACTGCTAAGATCCCTAGTTTAGCCTCTACTCCTTAAACCTTTAATTATTTAATCCTTATCCTCTAGGTTTCCATAATTTCTTATTTTATCTCTTAAATTCTTTAGTACCGCTTAGGTCTATTAGCTCTGCGCTATACTATAGTTTTTAACTTTAACTTTGTCATTACGTGCCCTACGCCTTATATAACTATAGAACTCTATTCTAACCTCTCTTAATCTGCTCTCTTTAGTAGATCCTATTATTAATCTTAATTACTTAATTAATTAAATCCCTAAGAGTATCCGCATCTTCTATTAGGATAATTACGTCTTAGACTTTTACTTTAAGTCCTTGCTTATACTATACTATAAGCGCCTTATTGTTCTATTTAACCTATATTGCTAATATTTAAAACTATATTATATATTCGATTACTAATGTTCTTTATATTAGGTTTTAAAGCTTTCTTTTTACTATAGTAGTTGCCTCTAGGTCTTTAAATATTTGCGTTAATTATTCCGCAAACCCGTTCTAACTTAAGAATATATATTATACCTCCTGGTTAGTAGTTGTTATGCTGTGCTCCTATACCTCTATAAGGTAAGGTTTAAACTACTTAAGTGCTCTTCCCGTTAAAAACAATCTTATATAAGCAACTTAATCTATAGGCGTTCCTAGTTTAACTCCTTCCTATATAACCTTAAAGTGCATTTATATAAGAAATTCTTTAAGCTTTAACTTCTCTCCTAAGAATCGCTTAATTAATAGTAGCTTAACCTTAGCTGCCCTAATACCATTAATCCTTTCTTTAAGTATCCTATTATTATCTGTTAATTAATTAACTATTTCCTATAGCTATCTAACAGTAACTAGTTGTAAGTTAGTATCTACTATACTAGTGTTATTACCTGATCCTAAGGTAGTCGCTGCTATAGACGCCATTATAGCTACTACTTTTAGTAGCATATTATTTAACTTCTTTTACTATAACCTTAGTAGTAAATATATAATAAAGCCTTATAGGAAATACTACGGTAGACTTATTAATAGGCTAGGTATATAGGTATAGAATAGTCAACAACATAAATATAACTAGTAAAGTAGTTACCCAATAGATTAACTCTAATTATATTCTAAGATTTACTATAAAGGAGAGAACTATTTAAGTAGGAACTATAGTCCTTTAAATACACAACCGTACTCCTAGGAAATCCCCTTTATATATAAGGTACGTATTATACGTATTATACGTACATTTCCTTTATATACTGCGTATACTGCGTATAACGTTATATGACCTTAGTTACCATTCCTCGTCATATAGCTCTATTGGCTCCATTCTAGACCGTACCTAAATTAACTAACTAGCTTCTTCCAACTCCTCTTCTAGTAGTTGTAATATTATACTTAAAGCGTCCGTAACATAACCTAATTTCTTTTAATACTTTTAAATCTTTTCTATAGCGTTATTTAGGTTATTTAGGTTCTAAATAGTCTTATTATAGTATATTTACTTTACTTTATACTATTATAGGACACCCCCGTAATACCTTATACATATCCACCTATTTCCACCAACTTAGTAACTAAAGACTGACTACAAAACGGCAATTTAATAACAATCTATAGCAATCTGACAGCAATCTGCCGCATTTTGCTATATTCTACTAAGTTCTACTAAGTTCTACTAAGTTCTACTAAGTTCTACTAAGTTCTACTAAGTTCTACTAAATCCTACTAAGTTCTGCTAGGACTACTACCTAAATCCTATTTTACTTTATGTGTTACAGGACACCCCCGTAACACCTTATATACGTCTACCTATTTCTACCAACTCAGCAATTAGAGACTAACTACGAGATGGCAATCTAATAGCAATCTACGGCAATCTGACGGCAACCTGCTACATTCTGCCATATTCTACCAAGTTCCACCAAGTTCTACTACCTAAATCCTATTCTGCTCCGTGCACACGTTGACTAAGCAACTAAGCCTACGATATGTACCCTTTCTTCCCGTTTTCCTACCTTCTTTCTTTATGTAACGTCTTGACTTCTTATATATTTTATATATATAGCTTAATAATATCTACCTTGCTATATATTATCGCCGTTTATACTTACTCCGTGACATTATACACGTATTAACTAAGCAACTAAGTCTATAATATATATTCTTTCTTTCTATTTTCCTACCTTCTTTCCTTATATAATATCTTAACCTCCTTATATAGTTTATATATATAGCTTAATAATATCTACTTTATTATATATTATCGCCACCTATACCTACTCCGTAATACTACGTTACGTTAACTACCTATCTACTATTAATATGTAGAACGAACCTAAAGCTCTTATAATAGCTGCTAGTATTATATCTACACTCTAAGAATAATTAGTAGGGATATAAAAGTCTTTTATAGACGCCCTTATATAAAACTAAGCTATTTTAAATTAATAATAAGCTAAATAAGAACTACGACACTAGTAATTAATTAAGGACCTTTAAGAAGAAATCCGTACCCTTAAGATGCCTACGCTAGGACCTTAAGACTAAACGCTATCTTTAGAGATAGATGTGCGGAACGCAAGCCCTAAACCTATAGTAGCCTCTTACCCTAAGCCAATTACTATACTGTAATAATCTAAACAACTACTAAATTCTTTAGTATTTATTAATAAATAATAAGAGCTCTAATTATTTCTAAGCTAGCTTAAAAATAAGCTAACTAGTAATATTAACCGTTACCTAACTAAAGCTAACTAACTCCATTACGTACTAAGTTAACTAAAAGGAGAGGTAGCTAACCTTATTAAACCCCTTTAGCCAAACTTAGTATAAAGCCTAGTTATACTTCTTAAAGCTATATATAGTAACCTAAACCGCTAAGCTACCGCTTAAAGAAAGATAAACTATATAGCTTAAGGAACGAAAAGTTTTCTAGTATACTTCTTTAAATTTAACCGCTACGTAAGGAAAATAGGTTAAAACGACTCCGTACCAATTAATAGCCTTATTAAATCCCTAAGCCTTAAACTAAAAACCTCCCTAATAGGTGTAGACCTACTAGGAGGCCTTAATGCCTATATAAATATTATTAATAAATGGTATAATAATATACTACGTCTAATACTAAAGCCCGCTCCTTAATATAATATAATAACCCTATAAACGCCTACTAAGTTATTGTTACGGAATTGACAAAGTAGTTATAAATAAGCTTAATTGCTAGCTATTGACCATGCTAAGTATATTAACGCGTAATGGTTTAAGACGTTTAATATAGAACAGGAATAGGTTAGGAAACGTGGTCAAAGATATAGGGGTGGTAGTAGTACGTATGTAGGTGTTACGAGATGGACAAGCGACTTGGTAGTCCCGTAATAGTTATTATCTTAGCCTAAGCGCCCTAACGCTATAGATATTAATACTAAAACCCTAGGATACGCCCTACTAGGGTCCTTTAAATAAGGACGCATTAAGCTAAGCTTCTGCTTTAAATATAGAAGTAACTCCTACTTCTTTAACTACTGCTCTATCTCTATACCTAAACATAATTTATAAACGGCTAATACTAGTAACCGTTTACCGCATTAATCTTCTAGTTACTATTCCTAATTTTTACCTAGTTCTAGCCCTATATTTAGTAAGCACTACTTATAAGGGTAAAGCTATAACTAATATTCTATAGAAACCCCTTCCCGCTCGCTACTAAAAGGTTTATCTTAGAGTTAAGTCGCTCTCTAGGACGGCTCTACCTTAGGATTTTATTAAATACTTTAGATATTATAAACTTTAACTCTAAGGATTATAGCATAACCGTTAACTATTATCTTTAGTAGAATAATTAATAGGCTAGTACTTAAGTCCTAATTAATATAGAGGCTAGTAGTATAGGATTTATTAATGAGATCTTTATATAAGATAATAGTTTTACCCTAACCCCCCTTAACTAGCATATTAATATATTTAGATTTAATAGTAAACGTATAGTCTTAGGCCGAATTACCTATGTAGTATACCTAAGACTTTAATACCTAAACCACAAAGAACTAATTAGGCTTTTTATTACTACCCTAGGTTACCTAGTAATCCTTTGATAACCTTAGATAAAGCTATATAAGGTAACTATTAATTAGGATAATCTTAAGCTTCTATTTACTGCCTTCCATTATAAGCAGAAGTGCCTTATAACTCGCTACTTAGACCCTAAACTAAAATCTAAGAAGTCTACCCAATTCTACTAATATAAGACTTCTTGTAAGGCAGTATTGCCAGGGTGTACGGTAGAGAGTAGGCAAGCCGAGCATGAGTCACATAGGGAGTCGATAGAAGAGGACGATATGGTAATAAGGGTAGGCAATAGCCTGAGTACAGAGACGAACCGATGAGGAGGGAAAGGGCTGTAAGCCTAAGGTGCTTATAAGAAGGTGCTAAGGGCTAGCCAAAGGCTAGCCTTGGCGACCCCTAAGAGCCCCTAGGTGATGTAGCCGAGTAAGGGCCAAAATAACCCTTACACTTCTACCAATATCTATTAAGAATCTAAAAATTCTACTAAACACTATAAATAGACCCTAAGTACTATACCACCCTACGTTAAGTAAAAGCTTAAGCTTACTATATAAAAATACTAAAAGGGCTAGTACTCTACTATAAAAAGCATACTTAAAGAACCCGAACCTAAATTTAATACTAACTTTATACCTAATACTAAACCTAAAGCTAAATAAGAATTTATATAAAAAAAACTATGGACGACCTAAGTAAGCTTAACACCCTAAATATCCGTATAATTGGAGCTACCCTATTAGCGCAACTTGCTAAGAAACCTAAATATACAATCTTTGCTATTGCAATAGCCAATATTAAAAAGGCCTTAGCACTAAAGAAGCACACTAACCCTGCTATAAAGGTACTAGTAAAGTATTATTACCGACTAGATATATTTTTATAAAAGAAAGCTAATAAGCTACTAAAATACCAACTATATAACTATAAGATTATACTTAAAGGAAAGCAGCCTAGATTTAGGCCCTTATATAGGATATTTTAAAATAAGCTCTAAGTATTATAAAAGTATTTAGACGAGAACCTAAGTAAAGGATTTATTAAAGCAACCTTGTTGCCTATAGCTGTATTAATAATCTTTATTAAGAAACCTAGTAGCGGTTTATACTTCTATATAGACTACTAAAGCTCTTAACGCCGTTACCGTTAAGAACTAATATTTAACCCCATTAATATAAGAGACGTTAAACTAACTAAGTAAGGCTCGCTATTATATAAAGCTTAATATTATCTCTATATTTAACCGCCTCTATATTATAAAAGGAGATAAATAGCTTACTATATTTTATACTCTATATAAAATATTTAAATACTTAGTAACGCTATTTGGCCTTATAAATACCCTAAGCTTATTTTAACATTACGTAAATAATACCCTATGTTCCTACCTAGATATCTTTTATACCGCTTATATTAATAACATTTTAATATATAGTAATAACCTAACCAAATATTAGAAATACGTTAACTTTATTTTATAAGCCCTATATAAAGCTAGTTTATAATTAGATATAGATAAATATAAGTTTTATAAAACAGAAGTCCTATACTTTAGACTCCTTATTTTTATAAAAGGTATATAAATAGACCTAAAGAAGGTTAAAGTAATTATAAACTAGTAAAAACTTAAGAATATTAAGGATATAAGAGCCTTTATAGGATTTGCCAGCTTCTACTAATAGTTTTACCTCTTATAGCTTTAACCTAAAAGGATAAAGCCTTTATCTTTAATAAGGAATATAAAAAGGCCTTTACTTATCTAAAGGTTATATTTACTACCGCGCCTATACTCTAATACTTTAACCTAAACTAAATAAGTATTATAGAAGCTGATTTATTTAACTACATTACTAAAGGTATTCTGTCTTAATATAATAAGGATAGAGTATTACACCCTATAGTATACTTCTTAAAATAACTAAGCCTAGCTAAATATAACTATAAGATCTATAATAAGGAGCTACTAGCTATTATTAGATATTTTAAACAATAGTAACCTAAGCTAAAAGGCGCTAGATTTCCGATTAAGGTCCTTAGCAACTATAAGAATCTATAGTACTTTATAACTATAAAACAGCTAAGCCATTATTAGGCCCGCTAGTTAGAATATTTATCCTACTTCTAATTCTTAATTATATACTACTTAGGTATCTAAGGTTAGAAGCCTAATACCCTAACTAATGCTTATAAGATATACTAGTATTAAAAGAAGCGTGCTCTTACTAAAATTAGACCCTACTTTATTCTAAACTATTTAACCTTCCTACTAAAGACCTTATAGTATATATTCTTAAAATAACTAATTAATTAATTAAGCAGATTATAATTAACAAATATTTAAATAATAAGTTTATTTAAGAGACGCTTAAGCTTATATAAGACGGTATTAAACGCTCTTAAAAAAATTCTTTAAGTAAATACAAAGCTTATAGAAACTGCTTATACTACTAAAACCACCTAGTTATACCTAACTATAACGAACTTAAGCTTAAGCTCCTTAAATATATATATAATTTACTAGTAGCCGGCTACCTATGCTAAGGGAAGACTTTAAATCTACTTTAATAGGAGTACTACTAGCTAAATATATATAATATAATATAAAGGTATATCTCTAGCTACTATATCTACTAATAAGCTAAAGCTTTATATAAGACGTATAACGGCCTTTTTAAGCCACTATTCTAGACTAAAGATAAAAGGATATCTTAATTAACTTTATTATTAATCTCCCTATAAGTAAAGGCTATATAAATATTATAGTAGTTATAAACCGACTATCTAAGATAAGATACTTAATCGCCTGCCCTAATATATTAACACTTACCGTCGCCTAACTATTCCTAGATTATATATAGAAACTCTATAAACTCCCTAAAATAATTATCTTTAATAAAGATAGCTAGTTTATTTTTATATTTTAGAAAAAACTAACTACCTAACTCCGTATTAAAGTACTACTATTTACTATATATCACCTAGAAACAGACGGCTAAATAAAACGTATAAATACTATATTTGTTAGGAATGAGGCAAGTAGTCGTTATGTGTTGTTACATGCCGCCGCGGCACTAGCGCGGCGAGGAGCCTTACTTTTCTCGCCCTCCCTTATTCTAATAAATAAGCTTTATTAACTAACATCACTACAACCTACTCGAGTAGTTATTATTAGTGAGTTACCCTATATAACTAATACCAATTAGTGGTTAAATACACAGTTAACTATAGAGCAGCTAGGTTTTTAAATAGAAGAGATAGTCTTGTATAGGGGTGCTATATGCGCTTATATAGAATGGATCCCGGTAATACTATACTACTTTAGGCTTGCGGAAAACTAGTAATAGAAGTGTTACTAAGTACTAGGAGATACTAAGTTGTGTCTATTACGTAGAACAACCGCATTTACAAAGATTTAGTTAAGTACTTTAGGTTAGAAGTATTACTAAACCTAGGGTCCTAAGTTAATGTCTAAAACGTGTTAAATAACTACCTTAACACCCTCTATATACCCTTATAGATCTTGGAATTATAATTAATACCTAAATCTACCTACGCACGTCCGCTATTATAGCGTTAACCTATCTAAAGAAGTATAAGAAGGATATTAACCCGGAAATATAAAATACTAATATAATTAACTTTATAAACGCTAAGCAATAGGACCTAAGTGGATTCTTATTATATTATATAGCACACTATAAAGACAGCAAATATAACGACACTATACTATAGTACTGTATAAGGGAGGACTTTATTAAATAGATAAAGGAAATATAAACTCCTATAAAGAAGGATATTATATAAGACTTCCGTAACTTCTTACGGGAGTATAGAGTATTTATACCTATGGATGGGGGTACTATTAGAGATAATATTTAGGAGCAGGTTATTAATATAAAAGAAGAGCATAAATAGACTCTATAAGAGATTAAGCACTAACTACATACTATAAGGAAGCTTAACTTACAATAAAATCTAAGCAATACACCTCTAGAGATAAACCTACCTCCACCTTCAACTCCTTTATATCTAATTTAACCCGTAACCTTAATATTAGATACTATACCCTAATAAGAGTAGGCACAAGATCCTATTACTTTATAATTTAACAACCTTTAAACTCTACCGACTAGACCTACGTCCCTACTACAGCCTATAATACAACTCCTACCTCCTCTACCTTAATTTTAAATTAGAGGTAGTTTAAAATTGCTTATAGAGCTTACAAAGCTCTACTTAAATTAGGAGAAGAAGTTTAGCGGGGAATTATATAATGTTCTCAATTTAAAACTATATATCTTCTATAACTATTACCAAAAAGTAGGAATAGAGTCTAATTAATACTATAACGCCTATTCCGTTATACTTAAGGGCCAAGCTAGTACCTTCTATTATAATTATTTAGCAGGAAAAGGATATAATTTTAACCGTATAATATATATATTAAGATACTACTTTAAAATAGAAGAGAATAAGTAATAGTATATATTAGAATAGAGAGAGACTACCTTTTTAAGGATCATTGCTACAAACCTAGGTGTCCCTCGGCTTAATTATCTTCAAAAGCTCTTTAATTAACTTTAGATAATTTAGCGTGGCTTATCCGAATTATATTAAGAGGATTTTAGCCTACGTAATTAAGTTATTAGCGTATACTAAGGCGTTAAAGAATATAACCTTACTCTTTTTAATTTTGTAAATACTTATAAAGGAATATATACTTAATTAAGATCTTCTATTAGCACCGCTCTACGCTCTTAAGAAGTATAGCAATTTAATACCTAACTCTAACCTACTTTAATTAACCTACCTAACTAATATAATTATAACTGGACTGATTAAATATATAGTGGCCGTGATAAATAATATAGTAGAGGGTATAATTAATAACTATAAGGTAAAGATGGAGGTTCTTATAGAGGTTTATTTTAAAGTAATTACTAAAAGAAGTGCTATGTTTATAAGAAACCGAATTACTAGTTAACTAGGCATTTTTTTAATAAATAAAAGGAGGTATATAATAAGTTTCGCTAAAGTATAAGAAATGTTAGAAATTATAAGGTTATTACGGCCTACTTTTAAAGCTTTTTAGTTTAATATAAAGGCGTAGAAGATCTTAAGGGTAAGGTTAATAAGGCTAAATAGCTCCTTATAGATATGGAAATTAAGAACTACTTACCCAACTAATACTTTATTAAGTATAGTAAGGTAGATAGCATATAAACCGTTACTGTTCTTAATAACTAATTTACGCTCTATTCTATTACGAAGTTAGATATCTTTAATAAGCTAAAGAAGAGCTCTGCGTTCTCCTTTAATGATAAATACTCGGTAAATGTCTTCTATAGTATTATGCCAGATACTAAAGCCGTAGGAGTATCTATAGTAGGAGAACCTTAAGTTTAAGCTCTTTAGTAGCTTAATAACTCTGTTTAGATTAACTATTTAACAGCAGGCTAATATACGATTTGTTTTAGCAAAGGTATTATAATCTCTCTTAGTATAATTAGGGTCTAAACCCCCTTAGGATATATTACTTTCCACGTTATTCCCGTAAATACCCTATTTCTATTCTATATTAGGGATATAGATAAATTAGGCGTTAAGCTTAATAACCTTAAGAATATACTTATATAGGGAGATCGTTAGGTACCTGTTATACGTAAATAGGGTCACCCTTAGTTGCTCCTTTAATAACTAGAAAAGAGCGTTACTTAGAGCTATTTAACTAAGTTAGAGTTACGCCAACTACACCACCGTTTTAGTCACCTATTAGTTTATTAATTGCTTAGGGTTCTTTAGCAAATAGGTTATAAAGTTAAGATTAAGGCGATTAAGTATCTTATAAAGTACTACTATTACTGCAAAAGGGCTCGCTGAAATCGGCCTCTGCACCTCCACGCGGTGGAGCCCGGGAACCTGGCAGCTACTATTGATGTTCCATTTGGATCGTGTCAATAGACTACCAGAGCAAACGCAGAGACGTGTGTAC
>Ga0307515_10024613_pt1 | contig 10479 bp, 8 predicted proteins | sample 17_EM_MG_FD_194513 | JGI IMG/M metagenome (GOLD analysis project Ga0307515, IMG submission 194513) | Populus trichocarpa ectomycorrhiza microbial communities from riparian zone in the Pacific Northwest, United States - 17_EM | ecosystem: Host-associated > Plants > Roots > Unclassified | place...
TCAATGATGCTGTACGCAACAATTGCACCACTTGGGACCTTCAGACGGGCGGTCGGATCAGTGTCTTCCCCTTGGCATCAGACTGTATCTCATTCGCGCATTCGATGGATGGCAAGATAGTTGCGTTCGCATACATAGATTCGCATAACGACATCATCTCCACCTACAACCTCATCTCGGGAACACACATATATTCCCATCATGTCTCGGAAGAAGAAACTGTGCTCCAAATTTGGACTCATGGTGAATTTCTCCGGTTCGTCACTGTGAAGCCAGGGTCCATCACCATATGGGAAGTCGGGTTTACCTCGGAACACACATTGGCAGAGATCGAGTCTTTGCCTGCCCCGGACGACACTGGTTCAGGAGAACATCTGTTCCTTCCCACCCTCTCCCGGCTTGCATTCATCCACCAAGACTCGAAGGTTTCGATACGGGACTCCCAAGACTCGGACTCGGAGGCTTCGATATGGGACCCCCAAGGCTCGGAGGTTTCGATACAGGACCCCCAAGACTCGGCGGTTCGGATATGGGACGCCCGAGATTCCAAATTTCTCCTCGATTTCGTGGGCAGCAGTCGGCTCGGGGGGCTCGCCTTCTCCTCCGATGGTCATTTCTTTGCTTGTGGATCTCATGGTCGAGGAGTTAATCTCTGGAAGGAGTCTCCCACTGGCTACGACCTTCATCAAACACTCGTATCCGGGCCGGCGGATCGTTGGATCACACCATACCTCTCCCCAGACGGAGGATCGATCATCACGGAGCGAGGTCTTGAAACTGAACTGTGGCGTACAACAGATCCGATCAATTCCCCCTCCAGCGTTCCATCTCAACCTACCGAGAAAACCGACTTTGTTCTCGCATTTTCTCCAGACAAATCATTCATAGCAACCGGACGGTTTGGAGAATACATAGCCACGATCCTTGACCTCAAATCTGGCGACCCGCGGTTGATCATCAACACGGACATGAGGATTTGTGGTCTGGGGGTGACTAGGAGCACCGCCATTGTTGTTTGTGAGGGGAAGATCATCACTTGGAACCTACCTGCAGGGGACTGTATTCTCGATGCCAGGGCGAACATCCATGACAGCGTCAGAACCATAGCATTCAATCATCCACGGCCTCCCGGATACGCATTTCTATACTCCGCATCAATATCCCCCGATTTTAATCACCTTCTTATCGCGGGGTCAAGGGCACGTGGTCTAGGCATCTATGACATGTCTACCGGGAAACACCTTGCGGGCACTAGCGAGAATGTGTTCCGCTCGTGGTTCACTCGGGACGGACGCGAAGTCTGGCATTCAGGGCACCCTTCTGGCGGGAAGACAATCATCAGGGGTGAAGGGTCCGATTTCATCGAGCTGGAACCCCTCGACTTGTCCAATAGACCGTCAGGGGGATACCTTTGGGAATCTTCTCATGGCCACAGTGTCACGGATGATGGCTGGATACTTGACTCGGGAAAGAAACGGGTCATGTGGTTGCCTCACCACTGGAGATTTTCTGATGAGCGGGATCGGATGTGGGATGGACGGTTTCTTGTGTTGTTCGACCCTGGACTACCAGAACCTGTCATTATAGAGGTGTACGAGTAACCTACGGACAATGCTTTCCCTTTCCTCTCGATATATGTCTACTTTCTGTTCACCATCTGTATTTTCAGTTTCATTCGAGTAGTTGGGTAGCCGGGAGCATTGAAGGGGAGGGATGGATGTGTATTAGTTGGGGGTAGACAGAAACGGGTTGTGACGCATACATGAATAAACTACGACTCTGCATCTGAAGCCTCGTCGGTCAGCGTTTCAACTTTTTCGTCCTCATCGGCTGTGACGACATCCAAGAATTCCTTCACCATCGTTTCGATTCCAACCTCGGACGCAACGGCCCTGCCGTCAACATCCCTACCGCCACCGGGTTGGTGTTTTTCGTTGTATCACTTGACGGCGCCTTCGGCAGCTTCGATCTTGCTTTCCGATTTCTAGTCCATAGTGTCGGCAACATCACAGAAGAGCTCTAGGGGGCCGGAGTCGGGGCTACCGAGAATTCAGGTGAAGCGCTCGTCAGCCTTGAACAATAGGTATACGGTCTTCCACTTCGTTCTACCCTTGATTTCGCCCTGATTGGTGAGTTCTCGTAAGAGAGCCTGAAGTCGTACACGACCGTGAGTGAGGATCGTGAAATGCGAAATCGAGACCACGGATACCTTGAAGCCCTCTCTCGTCTTCTCCTCCCCGTTCTTCTCCACTCGTGCCCTCCTCATATGTTCCTCGAAAACGACTGAAATATCCAAAGTGGAGAGCTTCTGGATCCTCGGATCGGTATCGGCGGTAGTAAGAAATGTCGTGTAGTGATGAACGTTCGGGTTCCCCTTGAGTAAACTCCGAATAGCGGGTCGAAATTTTGCTGGCCTGGCCTCCCTTTCCTCCTACCCCTTAACCTTCAAGCCATCGGTGTACTACGAGGAGCGGAGCCAACGTTAGTAAATACGAAGCCAGAGAAGTGGGTAATTCAAGGTAATCACCTTCTTCCACGCGGCCTTCCTCTCTGCCAACACATGCGGCGCCTTATACAATGGGTCCGTAATGATTGTGCGCATGGTCCAGTCCTCCGTCCAGCTCGCTTCGACATTCGCCCTCCTAGGCAAGTAAAAGAACGCGTTCCCACCCCCTCCACGGTCGCAAATCCATTATAGGGTATATATAACCTGATCGCCGGAGAGGTTTGGTTTGGCTGGGAGAGAAGAGATTGGTGATGATCCTGGGGCTGTGGGAGTCAACTCTGTCGGTGTGAACTGCGAAGGGATTGTTGTTGGTAAAGTGTTTTGAGGTTGGTCAGCTGGACCTGAGCCCTTTGTGACGGCCAGTGGTTGGCTAAGTTGCTTGAGAACACGCAAAAGAATGAGGGACGCCGGAACACGAGCGGTGATTTGGGATAGACGTACGGAATCTTAACACCTGCGTCTTCTCTCTCAACCTTCTCTAACAACAACAGAAGCTCTTCTGGAATCTCTCATTTCGACACCTTCGTCTCAATCTAGGGGAGAGGTTAGGGGTGACACACCAGGGTGAGGAGGATCGCACACCCACATTGCGGAAATACTTCTTTCGGCCCCCGGGGCTCCTGTACACCATCTGTTCGAAGGAACTACCGGCCCGGCGCTGTGCGGTATGGGATGAGAGGTGTAGGTACCCGGCTCACGATCGTGACCAGCGTCGTTGGTAGGTGGGAAAAAGGGAGGTGCCCCGAAACACATTTGATCTCGCAACTACTATCCTCGATCCTCACGGTCGACCAAAACGCTGGAGTCATGAGGTGTGAACGATTTGTAGGGTAGCGGGAGAAATGCAGCAGATCATTGACAAGTGATAAAGTCCACAAAAAGAATGTACGTCTGGTAGATTCAAGCTGAGGCTGTGGCATTTGGTCGGTACGGTGCGACAAGGAGCGAACCAGGATCACTCACCTTCCATCGCCGCTGGTATTCATCAACCGCTAGCGGTTTGGTTTCCATCCTCGGCTTAGATTCTAACTTCCCATCTTCCATTCCCTCCTCCACTCTTCCGCCGTGATCGGCTTCCTACAGAGGCAGTCGGTTTTTCCCTTTGCCCCCGAGACGTCCCCCGTCTGCCACCATATCATCAAACTCACCGAACTCCGGCTTCATCGAGAGTTCACCGAATTCCTTCACGACAGGTAATCCAGTTCTCAGTGACCACAACTTCAAGGTCAAGCGAGGCCCTACCTCTTGCAACGCCGCCTTTTCCGTTGATCTGAAGGTATACCTGAACGCCCACGAATCAGATTATTGTTACAAAGTTATAGGGTCAGAAATAACCCGACCTGCGACGCCCTGCCTTAGGACTGGAGCACGGGGGGGAACATTGTTTGGAACACCCTCCCAACGGTGTGCCCTAATCCTGTCACGAAGTTGTTCAAAGCGAGTTCAGGAAGGTGAGCTGTTGACCGGGTGGACCCTGCGATTTAGTGGCGTTAATGGTCGTCTCCGATGAACGGCATCTCGAACGGACTCACGGAGATGTGGTTTGAGAGTTCGATCGATGTCAACTTGAAGTATGCGGTCAGCCCGTTTGGGAAATGATCGCGTCTAGATACCCAGGGTGACTCGGTGAGACGAGCACCCTACAGGCGACAAATCACTTACTAGACTTCGCATCTTCATTCAAGACGAAAATTTTCTGACACCCTGTCTGTGGCCCACCCCGCAACCTGCCCATCTCAATCCTCGTCTCTGACGAATTCGGCCCCGGAGAAAACGTCCACTAGCTCCTCGCAAAAGTTGTATGTCAACTTTGTCGCCTCCGGTGAAGTCGTGATCAGTGGCAGGATTTTCGGCAGGGTATTTGGATCCAAATCCGAGAAGCACGACGCGAATGGATCCGATTCTATGTCAGCGAAGGTTTCTGGGGCCATAGATATGCCGTCCGTGATATTGCGTTTGGACCATTTGAACCCTCGGTAGGTTGAGAGGAGGTGGAGTTCACATTATCCCGTGTCTCTGCAGTGGGCCAGTGGTCGGTACGAAAGCGTCAAGCTCCCTTTGGCTGTCAAGGGTCTCTGGGACGTTCTGGGCCAACCTACAAACGTTGTTTAACCAATTAACCCGGCAACGAGATGAAGGAAGACGTACTTTCTTCACTGCGGGGTCTGCCAGTTCGGCCTTGGCTATTGCCAACCTAGACCGTAGCTTGCTCTGACTCTTTTCTCGCTTGAGCTTCCTAGCTATATCCTTCCTCTTAGCTTAGTTCTTTATGGAGGAATGCTCGAGGCGCGTTGAAGGCATTGATGGAGAAGGGATTGGAAACGATCGACTGGCCCAGTTGGCCGCTTCGCGCGCTTGCCACTGCGTCTCTGAGGACTAACAGATGTCCAACAAGAGCATAGAATTACAACGTCAAGACTACAAGATTGCTTCTACCCCGCTATAATATATCAGGCCACGTCTACCGGCGGTGGCCTCCAAGTAAGGCCTTCGTGAACAAGTTGACCAGCCCGTTAACACCCAGATTTCTAATCATCCACCGAACCCCACTCACCCTGTCCGTGGGGGTCGCACCTGCATTATACCATTGGATTCTAGGCGCTACGAGGTATGTAATATCGCACGCCCAGTACGGGGTGGATCGCTCCCAAAAATAACAGGTCTGTAAATCAATTGAGAGGGAGATGGAAGACAGCGGCGGGTTCGACTTGGAATACATCAGGGATGACAAAGAAGGCGAAGGTGGTGGGGATGCGCTGTCTGCGTCCGGGGCTGGTCCGTGCGGTTTTTCTTCCAGAAACGACTTCACCGAGGTCATTTCGGAACGGTCGAACGCAACACTTGAAACTCATCGTGTAGGGCCAATCTCTAAGACCGTTTAGCGACCGTGTTAGCGGACAGAACCTTCCCGGTATCTGGATCTCGTCCACATCTAAGGCCAAATTATCCCCAACTCTTCTTTTGCTTCCCGCAGCGTAGCCTGCAATGCCGATTCATCAGTCAGGTCGACTTTCTGCCTGGAAAACTTGACCAGCATGAGCGAAAATCGACAGGCCCACCTAACTTCTCGGGACTGCGCTCTCAGCCCCCTTCTTCCCGCTCCGCCCCATTTGTGCCCTTCTTATCTGTTCCTCGAACTCTCTCGCGTACTATAGTCCTCGAAAGCGAGTAACATACTCAGAGTGGGGAACCTCCGAACCGGTCTTCTAAACATCTAATTCGAGTATTATCGAATGCGCGGTTGGCCATTTCGCCAACACGCCGACTAGCAATCGTTTGAACAGGTCGACAAGTCCCCCGATGCACCCAGAGCGTGCTGCTCTACTCTCTCACTACGGCACGAGAAAAGAAGGGAGTGAGTCGCGTCACGACAAGGTGATCCCGATGGAGACGACACGAACCATTTCCCGTCATTTCAACTCGGCATGTTATATCAGCCTCCTGTCGGACTCGACTTTGGCCTGTTGCCAGATAGGGTGCCGGGCGAAGAGCTCATCGGTGGTAGGAAATGCCATGTAGCGATGGACATTCTGGTTGTCTCTGAGTAAATTACGAATAGCAGGTCGGAGTTTCGCCAGCCTGGCCTCTCTTTCCTCCCGCTCTTTAGCCTTGAGGCCACTGGTGTACTATGAAGGACAGAGCCAACGTCAGTGAATACGAAACCAGAAAAGTGCATAATCACCTTCTGCCACGCGGCCGTACTCAGCGCCTTGCAGAGCGGGTCCATAATGATTGCACGCATAGTCTGGTCCCACGTCCATTTCGCGTCGACCTTGGCCTTCCTGAGCAAGTGATAGCACCATTATACGTGATCGTCGGGGAGGTTTGATCTGGCTGGAAGAGAGGGGATCGGTAACGACCCTGGGGTGGTTAGGACTGTAGGAGTTAACTCTGTCGGTGTGGACTGCGAAGGGATTATTATTGGTAGAGCGTTCCGAGGTTGACCAGCTGTACCTAAGCCCTCTGTGATGCCAGTGGTTGGCCAGGTTGCCTGAGAACATGCGAGAGTGTGAGGGATGCTGGAGCACGAGCGGTGGTTTAGGATAGACGTACGGAATCATAACACTTCCGCCCTTTCTCTAAATCTTCCCTAAAAACAGAGGCTCTTCTGGCATCTCCCATTTCGACGCTTTCATCTCGACGTTGAGTGTGACACGTCAGAGCGAGGAGGATCGCACACGCACGTTAGAGATAATTCTTTCGGCCCTCGGAATTCCTGTGCTCCGTCTGTTCAAAGAAACCACCAGCCTGACGCTGTGCGGTATGGGATGAAAGGTGTAGCTGCCCAGCTCATGATCGTGACCGGCCTCGGTGATAACTGGGAAAAGAGAGGTGCCCTGAGAGTTTCTCGCTCTGGTTCCCCGACGTCGGCAAAGACATCCACCTAAAGCGGAAGCACGCGATCCGGCCGCCTGGGCGCTGCGCGGGTACCCAACTCTTCCCCCAGCGCGTACTTTGAAGACGCAGTATGAGAGGGTGAGGGAAGGCGGCTCTTGTTTCTGAGTCTCTGTTCTCGATTCCCGCTCGGTGCCCCATGCCTGGCCCAACTGCAGCTTTCTTTGACCCGCTTTCCGCCCGAACGTTCTAGCTACCGAGTCGGACGTCTAAGAAATGTACAGGATCACTTTCACTCGAATACATCACAGCAGACCATGTCTATCGGTAGTGTTGGCCAAGAAATGTTTTCATGGCAGGTTGAGATACCAACCCGTTAATCACCAGATTCCTCACTGTCCATCGAGTCTCCCACCCGTAGGCTCGTCCTGGGAGTCCGTGTTGTCTAGTCGCTAGGTCTGTAACGTCTCGCGTTCAATACGAAATAGATCCGTGAAACTGGTACCCTCGGAGGCAACAAGGGTCTGAAATGATCGAGAGGGAGGTCGACGGAAGGCGGTTGTGCCTTTGACTTGAGATAGTGACGACGAGGAAGGCGAAGGCAGTGGTGCTGTGTCGTCTCATTAGTACGTTGGAGGTTTGTTCGCACGGTTCCCGCATAGAAATGCCTCCATGAAGTTGTTTTGTAATGACAAACCAATAGTCATTCGGGGCACCTACTAAAGACCAACTTGAAACGATTCGATCACGCCCGACCAAGGTTGGTTGTTATATATGTAGTCCCCTAGAAATCGGAAGAATCGATTCCGCGAGCCACTCCGCAGAGTCTCCCGTCTCCGACCCCCACGCCTTCTTGAATGATCTACAGGAATTCCCAGGCCGTGGTGCACTCGCGTAACTACCAGAAATAGTGCTCTGGACGCATCTGTACTAAGTACTGGTTTGTGTGATATTGTTCGTCGTCATCGTTTACTCGTCTGGCGGAGCTGCAAGATCTTCGAGAGTCTTAGTGAAGTCTGTAGTGAGCGTCACGCGAACGCTGAAATAGAGATCGACCGCGTTTCGGACGTATCTTTTTTTTTTTTGGTGTAGTGGCGAGCACCGGTGATTCCGGGATCTTCACCCTACTAATTGAATTGGGACACCGGGAGGAAACTTCGGACGTATCTTCGAGTTTCTCATCCCGCGAAGCATCGAGAGCCCAAAGTAGTTTGGAACATCCTCTCACCTCAATCCCGTTAGGAAGCTGTTCGAAACAAGTTCAGGAAAGTGAGCTGTCGACCGGGCGTGACCCTGCAATTTAGTGATGTTAGCGATTGCCTCCGGCAAATGGCGTCTTGAACGGGCTCACGGGGATGCGTTTTGAGAGTTCGGTCGATGTCAGCGTGACCGCGTCTAGATACCCAGGGCAAGATTAGTACTCCACAGACGACAAACCACCCACTCGGCTTCTTCACGTCTTCAGTCACGACCAACATCTTCTGCTGTCTGTGGCCCACCCCGCGGTCCTGCCCACCTCGAACCTCCGTCCCTTCCTCCCCCTGGTGAGTTCGGCCCCGGGGAAAATGTCCACCAGCTCCTCGCAAAAGCTGTACGTCACTTTTGTCGCCTTGGGTGAGGGCTACCTTAACCCTCGATAGGTTTAGGGGAGGTGGGGTCCGCATTATCCCATACCTGCCGTGGATCGGCGGTCAACGCGAAAGGATCAAACCTTTAGTTTTCAAGGGGCTTGGGAACATTCTGGGCCAGCCTTTTTTGAAGTAGAAAAAGAACGTTGCCTAGCCAATTGTCTCGGTAACAAGATGAAGGAAGACGCACTTTCTTCGTTACAGGACCTGCCAGTTCAGTCTTAGCTATTGCCTAGTCTGTAGCTTTCTTTGACCCTTTTTCGCGTGAGCTTCCTGGCTATCTCCTCCCTCTTAGCCTTGTTCTTTATGGAGGGAGGCTCAAAGCGCGTTAAACTCGAGTTGAAGGCATCGATGAGGGAGGATTGAAAACGATCGACTGGGGTTCGCATACCTGCCGCGTCTCTGGGGACCAACAGATACTCAAGAAAAGCATAGAATTACAACGGTCAAGACTACAAGATTGTTTCCATCCGACTACACTGTACCAGGCCATGTCTATTGACAGCGGCCTCCAAAAAGTATCTTCACGGACAAGCTGAGACACCACCCCGTTAACCCCCAGATCTCTAATCGTCCGCCGAACCTTCCACCCACCTCGCCCCCGGAGTCCCCACTCAATTCCGGGCGCGACGAGGTTTGTAACGTCGCACGCCCGGTACGGGATGGATATGCAGAACTGGTGTTCTCGGAGATAACGGGGGTCTGTGAACCGATTGAGAGGGAGATGGAAGGCAACGGCGACCTCGACAATGTCAGGGATACAAGGGAGACGAAGGCGGTGGTGACGCGTCGTCTACATCTGGGGCTGATCCATACAGCTCTTCGTACAGAAACGCCTTCACCGAGGCCACTTGGCAAAACGGTCGAACGCAGCACTCGGAACTCACTACGTAGGGCCAAACTTGAAGACCGCTCAGCGACCGAGTTGGCGGACCGAGCCTTCCCAGTATCTCGATTCTGTCCACATCTACCCCCACCTCCTCTCTTGCTTCCCGCAGCGCGGCGTGCAACACGGATCGACTTTTCCGCCTGGGAAACTTGACCAGCCTGGGTGAAAATCGACAAAAGCAAAACGAGAAGGTGCCCACCTAATTTCCCCGGAATGGGCCCCCAGCTTCTCACAGAGCAGCAAGCCAGGATTGCCGTTGAGATTACAGAGCGGGACTAGGACCGCCGCATGGGTTTCGGTGGGGTTGATGGGAATATTTCATGGTATAATGCTGCCGACAGCGCACCCTTTTTTCCTAGACCTTCTAGTGAATGGAGAGGTCAAAGAGACGATGGACGCGTTTGGGTATCGGCAATCGAGACATTTGCGAGAGGGAGAGTGGTGGTGAAGGTGATCGACTCTTCTCTCCTCACCGGTACACTTTTCTCAGGGGGACACGCGACTGTCACCCCGGTGGGTCTGAACCACACTTCCGGGGTCCCCAATCCGGGTGATTTGGGTAAAAACACTTGGTCGTCGATCCCTAAGGGGTGGGCACATTTTCCTGTAAAAAAAACTTGCATATAAAATTGTAGCCGTTACTGCAGGGAACAAATTGTTCCCCCGAGCCAACGTAGGATGGCCCACGAATCCGGGAGTAAAGTCAAAATACGCATTGCCTAAAATGGACAAGTGGTCTACCCTTATTCCTCCACCAGTCACTCGATCATTTCACCTCGTGTCCCAACCGTGTCCCCGTCACTTTTCCCCTCTGCAGCTCACCCGAGTGGCTGGCTTGTCTCGTCTTGTGTCATGTTTGTGTTGATTTATTTGTCTATACGAGTGTAGGCGAGGGTTTTCGTCCAAATCTGGCCCGTGGCGGAGGGTACCCCCGGGGTCCTATCAGGGTCCCGACAGTTGGGTGTTCAACGTTCATCGACCATCACTGATTTTCTTCTTCTCGACACTGAGAACCAAGATGGATCGCCTGTTCGACAAAAAGTCCAAGAAACTACCCAAATATTCCCAACGGGATATCTTCCCGGGAATCTTAACCAACACCGCCGTTGGACCGCTAGGCT
>Ga0307515_10024614_pt1 | contig 10479 bp, 8 predicted proteins | sample 17_EM_MG_FD_194513 | JGI IMG/M metagenome (GOLD analysis project Ga0307515, IMG submission 194513) | Populus trichocarpa ectomycorrhiza microbial communities from riparian zone in the Pacific Northwest, United States - 17_EM | ecosystem: Host-associated > Plants > Roots > Unclassified | place...
CCTGATGGTTAAAATTAAAATGTATATGCTTAGATTGTAGTCCAACCACCACTTGAATGTCAGGATTTCAATGCAAAAATAATCGAGTGAGCCTATCATCAGAGTGGTCCAGAGCACTGAAGAGGGGTTCTCAAAGCGGAGTACAGTAAGTCTGGACTCCAGTTATTTATTATAGTGATGTACAGACGATGTTCTCTTTCTTCATAAATGAAGAAAACCTTAGTTGAAAATAATTCGTTCCATTGCACACGTTAAATCCAATGTATTGGTGTACATGTATTAAAAAACCTAGCTAAAATATATCAATGAATACGGAAAAAACTCCATCAATTTATAAATCAAGTTTAAAAGGTTATTTGAAAATATAATATCAATTATTTTTTTGTTTTTTTTTAATATATTAAAATAATATTTTTTAAATCGTTTCATAAATAGGTTTGTTCCATAATTACCCCTTTAAATTCAAAACTTTAAAACACATTTAAATAATATCTCTCAGAAATATCTGAATTGGATTAAAAAAACAGCGTTGACGTGCAAAATATAATTAAAAAATATCTTGATTGTTAAAACGAAAATTACATTATTGTCGAGATCATTAAGGTTTTGTATCCGGTTCTGTGTGTTAGCATTATGTAGAATTACCCTACACATTAAACTTGAATAATAAATATTTAGTGAGCTCTTGAGATTGCAGTATGTTAGAACTCATATGAGAATAATGAATTTTGTTGTAAGATATTTTTAAAAAAATATATTTTTTTTTTATTAAAATGATATTTTTAGTATTTTATATGATTTTAACATGTTAATATTAAAAATTAAAAAAATAACACTTTTAAATAACCCCTGTGGTAAAATACCAAACAATCATTAATTATTCTTTCGATTGCACGACTGGTTGAGTAATTGGTTTCTCTATAATAATAATAAAAATAATAATAAAAACAATAAAGGGCTGATAAAATAGGGTAGCATTATTTTCAAAGCTAGTGTGGTCCAAAGTCTATATAGCCTCGGCTCCTATCACCTGCCATTTTGTACATGGATCGATTGCTCTTTTGAAAATAATTTCTTCCCTGGTTGTGGAGTCCCATAAGAATCTAACTATTTATGGCACGAGAATTATCTTTAGTTAGGAATTTTCAATTTTTAAATTTCTCTGGTCCGTCGTGTCCTTTGGACTGGGAGCAGGTGGGCAATTGCAATAAAGGGCATACATGGGCCTACTTGATCGAATCACAAGGCTGTGAATCCACTGTAAAGCTGAACCTGGATGTACTGAACCATTTTTCTCCCCTCATCTAACGGTTAATATGCACCCTGACATCAGCATTGGACCCATCACTTGTATAACACAGCGTGATCCGTTCTTTTATGATTGTGGGCCCATCCTTTTCAAAATTGCTCACCATGCGAAAGCCTTGTAAGAGTAGAGATTAAACTATATTTTAACAGCTGTAGATTTCGTAGTGTTTCATTTCGGTCCTTTTAATTTAAACTTCTATCAATTTCAGTCCTGGAGTTTCTGGGAAGCTCCTTCGTGACCATTAGTTTTGTTTTTTGGATGGATTTGATGGAGAGAGGAATAAGGAGAGAAGAGAATGAAAGAAAAGAAGGTGGAAATAGAAAGGAAATAATCTGTGATAAAATTATAAAAATATTTTTTTAATGCTGTTGTGCATACGTGTAATTGCTAGTGAGAGTAAAAATATATAAAATTTTAACTATCTAGGTGGTGACCCAGTGGTAAGAACTTAGGATCAAGATGTTTGCTCTCTCTGTGGTCTCAGGTTCGAGCCCTGTGGTTGCTCATATGATGGTCACTGGAGGCTTACATGGTCGTTAACTTCAGGGCCCGCGGGATTAGTCGAGGTACGCGTAAGCTGGCCCGGACACCCACGTTAAACTTAAATATATATATATAATTTTACTAGATTTTTTTAATGAATGGAGATCATATTGTAAAAAAGAAAAAAATGTATTCGACAAAGGATCTAGGCCAGCAATAGCAACAAGAAGTGTTTAGTCAATCATGACGCAGGCAATGAAATCGATGGTCCTTGACAATCCTTGAAGATTCGGCACTACAATGCCCATTGATGGAAAGGAACAACAATTATTTCGATCCTAACAACAATGATTAAAATACCTTGCACAATTAATAAAAATAACAAATTAAAAGCAATTCTTTCTCAGGTGATCACAGATTCTCAATAGAAAAACAATTTGACACCAATGGAAAAAATATATAAAAATATTTTTTCAACACTAATACGGTAAAATAATAAAAAAAAAACATAAAAATTAATTTAATAATTTTTTAAATAAAATAAATTGAAAAGCAGAATACACTAAACGCTAAACATGCACTTGATGACTGACAAATAAAAATAACATTGGTGTTTTAGGTAGTGTTTAATTTGTGATAGCGGTTGTTTTTTAAAGTATTTTTTAATTAAAGATATATTAAAATAATTATTTTTAAAAAAAAATTTGTTATTGACATCATTACATTAAAATAATCTAAAATTATAAAAAAAATTATTTTGAAGCAAAAAAATCAAAAATCTCTAAAAATATTTTTGAAGTAAAAAAAAACAAATACAAAGCTTTAAATAAGCACTCGGTGGGCTGCAATGTGATTTGCATTTAAAAAAATGCAAGTAATTTTTTCAGTGTCTTAAAAATATTTTTTAATTGGCTGACCAAATTTTACAAAGCTAGCCAAACAAAGTAAAATGCTTTCCACGAGATTATTTTTTAAAACAAATGTCCTTCGCATATGGTGAATTTTCTCCTTTTGTTTCTCCTGATGGCTTTCTTTTTAAATTTTCTTTCCTCCACTCTCCCTCTCCTCCATCTTCCTTTTTCCTTGACACAATGCAAAGGTTACTGTGGAGGAGCCCACACACACAGAGGATTTTGGAAGAAAAATAAGACAAAAAAAGAGTTAAATTGTAAGCTAAAAAGGCAACAGTATATTGTTAATTGTTTGTTAGGCATTCCAAGGAGAGGGTTATATTAGAATTTCGAAAACCATATTGGAAAGTTTTTGCAACTACAAATACCAAAATATATTTTCCCAGAAATCAAGTTACCTTCAAAAAGATTTCACTAAAAGGAGTGAAGGATTTGCTGTACCTTTTGTCACTTAACTAGCAACTACCTAACCCTTCCCCTTTCCCTTTCCTTCTCCGCTGCCCTTTTCACTTCACTTCACACTTCACACTTCACACTTCACTTCAAAACCCCCCCACATTTGCCCTCACTTTCTCACAAACCAAACATGCATTCCCTCCTCTATCTCCTCCTTCTCTCTTTCACGCTCTCTCAAACCCTCTCCTCGCCAACGGAACTCGAACTCCTAATGGAAATCAAGGCTTCTTTAGACCCTCAAAACAGGTTATTGACATCATGGGAAACCAACAAAGACCCATGTAGTGGTTCTTTTGAAGGTGTGGCGTGCAATGAACTAGGCCATGTGGCTAACATTTCCCTTCAGGGAAAGGGTCTTCTAGGCCAAATACCAGCAGCTTTAGGCGGGCTAAAGAGTTTGACTGGTTTGTACTTGCATTTTAATGCATTGAATGGAGTGATACCAAAAGAGATTGCTGAGTTGAGTGAACTCAGTGATTTGTATCTTAATGTTAATAATCTGTCTGGAGAAATTCCACCCCATGTTGGTAACATGTCTAATCTTCAAGGTAAGCTAAAGATAGTTAAGTATTTTTTTTTAAAAAAAAATATTGCAATATTTATTTGTAGATTGTTCAGTTTTGTTTGAAAAATTCGATTTTTGTTCTTGATGATGCATGCTTAGCCTGTTATTATATTTTAAAAAATATGGAAATATATTGCGAATCTCTGTAGTCTGGAAAGTTTCAATCCTGTAGTATAATTTATGGTTCTCCATCTCCCTTTTTCATTATTTAAGTGTTTCTGGGTTATTTTTTTATTATTTTTTTTATCTCAAAGATTTAATTTACTTCCTCGAAAGCTAACATCTTGACTGCTCTTTCTCTCTGAAATAATCAACTTGCTTCCATTGGGGAATCATTGCTCGTTTCCTTTATAAAGATTAATTCTTCTAGCTTATGGTGGGGTCAGTGCTTTAAAACAATGCATGCTGAACCTGGGATCTTTGTTCCAACAAATTGTCATCTCCTGCATTACAGTTATAGCTTGTAGAAAAACTTCAAGCATGTTTCTTGATTTGTGGAATTTCAAGTAGGCCACTGCTACTAAATGGGGGATCTTTCGCAATTGAATATCAATCTGGCTCGCTTTGTGTACAGTTTTGCAGCTTTGCTACAATAAGTTGACTGGGAGTATTCCAACACAATTGGGATCCCTGGAGAAGCTCAGTGTCCTTGCTCTGCAATATAATCAACTAACCGGTGCAATACCTGCCAGCCTGGGGGATTTGGAGTTGTTGTCAAGGTTGGATTTGAGCTTTAATGGCCTTTTTGGTCCCATACCTGTAAAATTAGCTAAAGCTCCTCTGCTGCACTCTCTAGACATTCGTAACAATAGTCTCTCCGGGAATATACCTCCAGGTAACATGGTTTCTCCAAATATAGCATATCCTAGTGTGTGCTTTCTATTACTTGTTTGTTGATGTCAAAGGAAAGTGAAGGTGGAACTAACTTCTGATTTGACTTGTTTTTTTCCTTTTCTTCTCTCTTCTTATTCTCTGTTTTTGTGGCTGATAATGAAGCTTTGAAGAGGCTGACTACTGGATTTCAATATGGCAACAACCCTGACTTGTGTGGAGTTGGGTTTTCTAACCTTGAAACATGTGCGACTTCTGATCCTAATAGACCTGAACCTTCCGAACCTCGTGTTGCCACGGAAAAGGACATCCCAGAGTCTGCAAACCCTTCTTATTGCAGCAAAAGTGACTGTTCAAATCTGTCCAAGACCCCAAGATATGGTATCATATTCGGGGTGATCGGAGTTTTCATTGCTATGTCTGTCACTGGGCTTCTGATGTTCTCTTGGCACCGTCGCCGTAAACAGAAAATTGGAAGTGCCTTAGATACTTTCGATGGGCGGCTTAGCACTGACCAGGCCAAGGAGGTTTCCAGGAGGAGTGCCTCCCCGCTTATTAGCCTAGAATATCCCAATGGTTGGGATCCCTTGGCCATTGGTCGAAGCAAAAGTGGGTTTTCTCAAGAAGTTCTTGAGAGCTTCATGTTTAATTTAGAAGAGGTAGAGCGTGCAACTCAGTGCTTCTCGGAGATGAATTTGTTGGGGAAGAGTAATTTCTCAGCTATCTACAAAGGCATCCTGAGAGATGGGTCAGTTGTTGCTATAAAGTGCATCACCAAAACAAGTTGCAAGTCTGATGAAGCTGATTTTTTGAAGGGGTTGAAGATATTGACCTCATTGAAACATGAAAATCTGGTGAGATTGAGAGGTTTTTGCTGCTCAAAGGGAAGAGGGGAGTGTTTCCTCATCTATGATTTTGTCCCAAATGGAAACCTGGTGCAGTATCTTGATGTAAAGGATGGCAGTGGGAAGGTTCTTGAATGGTCGACAAGAATTTCAATCATAAACGGCATTGCTAAAGGTCAGTGTATCTTCTTGCTCGTAGAAGTTTCAGTAGCTGTTTTTCTTTTTTCCTGTTTCCTTCATTTTATCTCGATGTTAGCTTGACTTGTTCCTGCTAAAGTTTTGGAAATGGTTATTACTAGTGCCTTTCCAAATATGTTATGGCGTATGAGGGTTTTTGGTGGGTTTGGACTTTGGAACTAACCATATAATTGACATAGATTTTATAGTTTGTGATCTATTAAAGATAGATTGCAAATCTTATTGAGACAAATGCGTTTGTTGAAGTCGCACTAGTTTTATTTTATTATCTTCTTGATCCATTTAACGATTGTTTTAGTGGCCATTGCAAATGATATGTGCGTGAAGTTGCATAACACCTGTGCAGCAGTGAGCACATAATGCTAACACCTCTGGGCCTATACTGAAACTTTGTTCCTTCCTATCCAGGTATTGCACACTTACATGTAAGTAAAGGAAATAAACATGCTCTAGTTCATCAAAATATATCAGCTGAGAAAGTGTTCATCGATAGATGGTATAATCCCATGCTCTCGGATTCAGGGCTGCACAAACTCCTTGCAGACGACGTAGTCTTTTCCATGCTCAAAGCCAGTGCTGCCATGGGATATTTGGCTCCTGAATACACAACCACTGGTCGTTTCACTGAAAAGAGTGATGTTTATGCGTTTGGCATTATTATACTTCAAATCCTCAGTGGAAAACGGAACATCACCCAATTGACTCACCATGCAGCTGAAGCATGCAAGTTTGAAGATTTTATTGATGCAAAACTCGAAGGAAACTTCTCAGAATCAGAGGCAGCCAAGCTTGGAAGAATAGCTCTTTGTTGCACTAATGAATCTCCTAATCACAGGCCAACCATGGAAACTGTGATGCAAGAACTTGGTGAATCTATGGTCGCTGATTAGCTTATTTGAAATTATGGTCTTTTTGCCTCAATTTCCAAACAATAGGGAAGTTCTAGATCCGCCACTAACCACTACCTGATGTTGAACCTCCTTTACTAATATCTAACAGCACTGCCCTCTCTTGAGGACACGAGATCTTGTGAACGTCGTGTAACTCTGTGGCCAATGAGCCGATTGTAATATCTTAGTGAGTTGTATGAAATGAATTTAGTCATGTAAGAAGTCAGTATCTGTTTTCTCAATAAGCAAGACTAGTTTTATTTTAGTTGCATTCGAAGGTTTTGCAGGTTTACGTTACTCAATGTTTAGTGCACGCGAAACCCTTATATGTATTCTTTTTTGCCCTCAAGTTCTTGGGGTTCTCTTCCTCCATTCCAGCAACCAATCTCCACTGGCACAAGAAATAAATGACCTTGCCTATCCACTTCACCGTCTGCAAGGTGCTATCGCTTTCCACAAAATGCAACAGTTGCAGCTCTCAAAAGACTCTCACTTTCCAGCTTGTTCCGGAACCCAACATGTGATTCCACGGAAAATATTGCAGAATCAGAAATGGCCCACCAATAAATGGACAAAATGGTGCTTAAAAGTAGGAAGAGGAGACAACAATGTTAACCAAAATGGTGTATTTGAATTGAATTCATGTATTTGTACTACAGATTTTCAGTATCTCATAATAACAAAGGGTCATGATAGAATTGGATAGACTTTAGTCTACTTTTAACTGGATCTGACGTGACCATAAAAAAGGTTCTCGAAACAGAACGCTTGGTTTTATTGCTTTTTGCCATGGCTACCTGTGAGTATTTCTTGTCCTCTTCATTTTTGTCCTTTATGTTTTCTTAATCCTTTCCCATGGTTACAGTGCCGTTTAAATAGTAGGAAATATATTGGCTGCTCTGGCTCTGGCTAGTCCTCCACCCACAAATGGATGCTTTTCTGCTTTTCATTTTTGGGAACGCGGGTTGTACTGTTTCTGACACGAACGAAAACAGACACCTGAACTATGGTCCCTGTGATTCTTATTTGATCAACTTTTTTTTTCCGATTACTTGTCCTTCTTGTTTATCAAGGGCCACAGCTGTGATTTTGAAGTGTGTGCAAAAACTTGTACCCATCAATCACCAAGCCAGGGACCACACAATACACCACGTTTTTGCTCTTGAAGCACAGTTAAGCTTGATCAAAACGACCAAGTACGCTTTGCTTTAGGGCAAGGTTTGAATCCTTAATTAGTCAATTGCCTGGTTCGAGGTTTCTAGGTTTGTCGTGTGAGAAATCGAGCTTCACAGAGTCGAAACAACTTGAATCGGCTTTGTTTGTTTAGTTAGGGGGTCATGGATCTTCAAAAACACTTTACTCATTAAGCGAGTATACTGCGAACGCAACTTGTGCTTCCGCCCAAGGATGTAAAAACAACCTGAACTTGGAGGTTCATTTTCTTAAACTCGTAGAAAAATTTGAGCTGCTTCATCGCAAGGACTAGCAAAGTATAGTTACAGAAGTCCGACCATTATGAAACATGATTTTGAATAAATGCACGATCGTAAAATAAATATTGCGGTTTAGGGAGCTAGCCAGGCAGAATTTGTCCAAGGTATGCACAAGAACATAAACATGTTTGGTGATCAAACTAGTGTACAGCAGAGTTACATTTTGACATTTTTACAATAGCTATGCTCTGAATCGGTCATTGATAGACTATCCAATATGGAATAGATCCCTGTAAATTGAGGATGGGATTTATCTTGCACAAAAAATGCATAAACATGTCCCTCTAGTTCAATCCAACTGCAGCCAGGAATTTTCTTCAGGTTTTTTTCCTTCATCATTGCCCTAACCTTGCGGACATCGTTCCATTTACCAAGACCAGCATACATATTTGATGCAAGCACATAAGAACTTGGGCTTGGAGAATCTAGCCTCATTAGATTCTCAGCTACAGGCTGTCCGACATTAAAGCTTTCATGCGTTTTACAAGCACTAAGCAAACTCCTCCAAATCACATCATTCGGCTCAAAAGGCATTTCCTCTACAAAATTTTTGGCTTCTTCTATGTGCCCTGCTCGGCCAAGAATGTCAACCATGCATCCATAGTGTTGCAGTTTTGGCTCCACCTTGTGAACTCTTCTCATAAGCTCAAAACACATCATACCTTCTTTCACCAAGCCAGCATGCCCACAAGCATTTAACAATCCGATGAACGTTATATCATCTGGTTCAACTCGCATCCTCTCCATCTCCATTAGAAAATCAAAAGCCAATTCACCCAGGCCATGAATGGCCAACCCTCCAATAATAGCATTCCAGTGATCAACACTTTTTTCTTTTATGTTTTCAAATACCATCATGGCGTTCTCTATACTGCCACACTTGGAATACATGTCAATGAGGGCAACGCCAAGTCTCCCATCCAAAGAAAACCCAATTTCCTCTATAAAGCGATGTATTGCTACCCCTTTGTCAATATGTCCTAATTGAGCAATTGCTGAAAGAGCAATCAACAGTGTAGCATTATCAAGCAAAAAATTACCATCACTTTGCATACCATAAAAGATACCCAAAGCTTCCATACAATATCCATTTTGCACATAACCACCCATCATGGCATTGCATGCGACGACATCTCTTTCCGGCATTTCATCAAACAAAGATCTAGCAATATCAACCCTTCCGTTCTTGGCATACCCATCAATCATATTAGCCCAACTAAAAATATCCCGGTTAGGCATCCTATCAAACAAACCCTGAGCATCTTCCATCCTCCCACATTTCACACAACCATCAATCATCGAATTCCAGGAAATCAAATCCCTCTCAGGCATTTTCTCAAACAGCTGCCAAGCAACCAAAATTCCATCTTCAGATTGCGCATATCCACGTATCAACGAATTCCAAGAAATCAAGTTCCTTTCCTCCAATGGAATACAATCAAACACCACACGTGCCAAGTCAATTCTCCCACCTTTAACATATCCATCAATCATCGAATTGTACGAAACTGAGTCCCTTTTTGGCATTCTATCAAACACTTGGCGGGCACGTACAAGACACCCGCATTTTACATAGAAAGAAATCAAACAATTTTGCAAAAACAAATCAGAGCCAAATTCCAATTTCTTCAAAAGCCCATGAATCTGCATTCCTTCCTTAACCAGACCCACTCGAGAGCACGCTTTCAAAACCAGAGACAACGTGAACTTATCAGCAAAAGCTCCGTTCTCAAGCATTAAAGAAACAAGCCACATAGCCTCTTTCGGGTCATGCCCATGAGAGTATGTTTTGATTATAGCATTCCAAAGAAAAGGGTCTTTCTCTTCTTCTTCTTCTTTTTCATCGAATTCAAAAGCGTGATGTCTAAAGAAAATGAAGCGAGCGAATTCAATGAGAGGTGCGTGTTGTGAAGTGGAGAATGAAAGTATGATTTTGGTGGTTAGAAATGTGTTCTTGATAAACCCAGTTGTTAGCAGTCTTGCATGGATTTGATTTATGTCGCTTAATCTCTTGCATTTCTTGAGGAGAACTAAAGTTGGGATTGCCGAATTCCATGGTTGCTGGTTTAAATTTGCTGAAAGAAGCATTAAATTGAAGTATTCCTCAATCTGCAATTCAATCTTTGAGAGCTGAAACTGCAGAAAATCTATGGGACCTCATATCCCGTGCTAAGCAGATGATTTTTCATTGGATAAATTACACTTTGATACACCGTCTTTTCAACCTCTCTCGTATTTTCGTTTTGATACATGATCTTTTGAGGGTTCCAATCAAGTATTTAATTGAAAAAATATTTTGAATCCTTTTGTTTTCAATGACATGGTTGTTGATTTTTCACCGATTAGCTTCAAATTTGGATTATTTTTTTAAAGGAAAAGTTACATCCAAAAATAATGTTGCATTTAATAAATGAAAATATTTTAAATTAAATCAAATCCAATCCTTTTGTTTTTGCTTGATGATGCAATATTAAAGAAGCTTTCCTCGTGTTTTTTTT
>Ga0307515_10024615_pt1 | contig 10479 bp, 5 predicted proteins | sample 17_EM_MG_FD_194513 | JGI IMG/M metagenome (GOLD analysis project Ga0307515, IMG submission 194513) | Populus trichocarpa ectomycorrhiza microbial communities from riparian zone in the Pacific Northwest, United States - 17_EM | ecosystem: Host-associated > Plants > Roots > Unclassified | place...
CTTGCGATTTTATAATTTTACAATTCGAGTTTACGATTCGAGTTCATATTATATATTTCATGCCATGTCATAAAAGCGTTTTTGACAACCTTGTTTACCACTACATATGTTGAGGTGTTTGCTTCCATTTTGAAAAAGAATTTTGTATAATACTTACCTCCGATGAAAAATGGCACAGACATAAGGAACCCTAAAAACTTCTATCACTTTTACCATAATGATGACCATTGATATTCATGGAATACCTCTAACAATTTATGAAGAATAGGTAACTTGAACAAACATAAAAAAATCCTCATATTATACTACCTAAAATCAAATAATTTTTTAAAATTTATCTTCATCTTTGAAATTTTTAATAAAAGCAATAATGTTTTTTTTTTATTTCTTCATGTCTCTAGTGAAATCTCTATCAATTTCTCCAGGTCTCCAAATGAACTCTCCATATCTCCAAACGTGTCTCTAACATTAATTCTCATGTCTTCAATAAAATCCTCACACGTGTCTCCAACAAAAATCTCAACACAAGAGCTCTAGTGAAATCTCTACATTTTTATTCAACACTTTCTTACACAATGTTTTAACACTATTTTCACTATCACAAAACATTCTTAATTTTTTTATTAAGATAATAATAATATACTCTATTATGATAAGAACAAACAAACTAATCAAACCATCATCTCTCTTGTATGTGAATACTCATCTCTCTTTCATGTTTATTCTCGTCTCTTATATAGACACATTTATAAAATATAAAAGGGTAATATCACCTTTGTAAAACAAGTAGGTTTTCTTTCCCTCTACATATTCTAGGTAAGTCTTTTAAACATATCTATTTAAAATACATAAAGGGGAAAATAATGGTAAAAAAAATTAAAAGAAAAACTCTTCCAACCATTCAAGCCTCAAAATAGTTTAGAGATGCCCCTTAATGTATGTCTCATACATTTAGTTTATCTTCTCTAGCCATGCAAAATGTGTAATTTCTCCTAAATAATTAACAAAAGTCAACTCAAATTGTTATAAAAATCCAATGGTCATAGAAAAAACAAAAAACAATCCAATGGTTATCCATTGGCTAGAAAAAGAAATAAAATGGCACAAAAAACAAAGGAGGAGAGATAAAAGAAAAAAGGAAAAAAAAAAGAAGGAATAGGATGTCAAGGTCACACCCAATCTCCGATGATGAGACCCCTAGAACCATCAAAGAGAACTCGACAAGATAAATTCTTGGACACCTTGAAAGGCAACCATTGAAGGCTAGAGTAAGCCACACACATTGTTTGAAGACAGCGAGTGGAACATTCGCTGGCATATTCACTGCACGCGCCAATATTCCATCCATTTTTGTGTGGCCCTAATAACTAGAAACTTAGCATTTCAAACCCTGACTCAATCTCAACTCACATTAGTTTGTCCAATCTTGTCTTGACTCACAACTCTATGTATTTTTTTCATGTTTTAAGGAGTCACGCACACAAGGTTTCTTATATGCAAATACTTATCTCTCATGCAGACACATTCATAATACATAAAAAGAAAATATTATTTTTGTAAAATAAGTAAGCTTTCTTGCCCTTTACATATGCTAGGTAAATCTTTCAAACATATTTGTTTAAAAGACTTAAAAGGGCAAATGATAGTACAAACAATTTTTTAAAGAAACTTTTCCAACCATTTAGGCCTCAAATGAATAGAGATGGCCCTTAATACATGTCTCATGCATTTAGCTTCTCTTCTCTAACCATGTAAAATGTGCAATTCTACCAAATAATAAACAAAAGTCAACCTATATCATTATAAAAATACAATGATCATGGAAAAAAAAAACAAAAACAATCCAATGGTTAGCTAATGGCTAGAAAAAGAAATAAAATGGCACAAAAAGATAAGGAAGGAGAGAGAAAAGAAAAGGAAAGAAAAAAAAATAGGATGCTGAGGTCACACTTAAGCTCCGATGTTGACACCCTTAGTACTATCAAAAAGATATCGATAAGATGAATTTATTGACACTTGAAAGGTCACCATGGAAGGCTCTAGTAGGTCACACGAGCTACCTGAAAGCGGTGACTAGCCCACACATTGTCACGTGCATGCCAACATTTTATTCATTTAAGTATGGCCTAAACAGCTAGAAAATTGGCATTTCAGACCTCAAATCAATCTCGACTCATATTAGTTTGTTTAATATTGCCCCGAAGCATAACTTTATGCATTATTTTTCAAGTTTCCAAGAGTTGCACACACAAACTTTCCATGCATATAATTTTTTCTTGCACACATTACTTTTTCTATGTAGTGGAAGCACCACTTTTTTAGCCAATGGTTATTTTCTGGTAATGTAACTAGCCAACATCTCCACCAATAACACGCATGGCATAACCCTCAACTTTTTAAGAAAATATTACCATAAGTGTCTCCATTAATGAAAAGTATGGCCCAACATCCAATAATTCAATGTTGTATGAAAATATTGCCCTTCTCCATAAAATAGGTTCAAGGAATTGGTTTATAAATACCTCAGTCACAAATAAGAATGCATAAGTCCTAGACTCCATACACAAACTTCAAGAGACAAAAACAGTCTTACACATGAAATTTCTCCTTATTCTCAACAACTTCATTTTGTTTTCTCTTCCTACATTTATGAACTTAAACATCAGAATGTATTATGTGAGTATAAAGCCAATGGTTATTCTTTAGTAGTGTAATTAGCCAGCGTCTCTACCAACAGAACGCATGGCACAACCCTCAACTTTCTAAGAAAATGTTACCACCAATATATCTACCAATGGTAAGCATGACCTAACATCTGATAATTTAATTTCCTAGAAAAATATTGTCCTTTTCCATGAAATTCAAGGAATGGGTGTATAAAATCAAGTCCTGGACTCCATACACAAATTTCATGAGAGAGAAACGGTCTTACATGAAGTTTCTCCCAATTCCCATTCCCATTCCCAATCATTTCATTTTGTTTTCTCTTTCTTATATTATTTTCTCTTTCAACATTTATGAATTTAAACATATGAATATTCCTTGTAAGTACAAAGAGTGTTTTAAAGAAAAATCCAAACTAGAGAAAAAAAAATTACATCACCTTGAACTTGGGTTTTACACACATGCCAGATCTACGTCACCTTGGACTTCGCTAACTGCACTTTATTGTCACAATCTTCGCCACATCCATGAGCTTTGGACTCAAGATTCTCTGTGGAAAACTTGTGTAACAAACTTAGGCAACACTCAACTGCTTAAAACAGAAGCTAGAGAAGTGATGATCTAAACTCAAAAACTTTTGTGCTTAACTAGATAGAACATTCCTCGAAGAGAGGTTTTTTAAACAAACTCTCTTTAGCTTCAAACTCCTCAACCACACAAGCATCTTTCAACCTACACAATATCTAAAAGTACATGGAAAAGTGAATATTACAATAAAAACAATAAGAAATAACCAAGAAATATAACCAAGTTCAAGTGTGTAGTATAGATGAATAACTTGTAAACCTTACATTTCTCCAAGCTTTGTGTCCTTTAGTTCCACTGTAACCAAGACCTCGTTTGATATCTGAAATGACAAGGACCTTTAATAACAGAAAAATTAGCATAATTCAGTATCGTAACTGGCAAAATCGGAAACACTTAAAAGAACAAAACATATAAGAGACATAAAGCATTTACCCTGTCATTGGCTTTTTTAAGTTTGTCACAAATTAACAAAACTCTAAAACCCGTGGAAATTTCAATGTAGCTTAGGAAATTGAGCTTGTTTGTTTTCATATTTCAAAAGTACTTTTGAAAAAAAAATGTTTTTTTTCTTTGTTTAAATTTTTGTGTTTTTAGATCGTTTTGATGTGCTAATGTCAAAAATAAAATTTAAAAAATAAAAAAATTATTTCAAAGTGAAAGTACTTTGAAAAGTAACCGCTACCACAATACCAAATGGGCTCTATAGATTACTGTGGATTGCTACAATAAAATTATCATGTTGCCCTTGAGTGGAAAAGGATGAAGCCTTAAGGGTAGGGGTGTTTTGGACTTTTTCACTAACACATTGGTCATTAAAAGATTATACGGGGGTGTTTATGTCTTTTTAAATTTTTCAACACAGTAAAAATAATCTTTTACCCCCAAAGTCAACAAAATTTAGAATTGTTGATCAAGAGTTTTCTTAACTTTTCACAAGTTTCTTAACAATAAAAATATTTATTTACCTCCGGGGTAAAATAAATTGTTAGGCTGCTGGATAAGGGTTTTTTTGGGTTTTCAAATATCCATGTACAATGAAAGTACATCTTTTTAACTTTGAAAAATACAAAAAAAAAAGCTTTGTATTTAGGGGTATTTTTGCACTTTCACACCGGTATTTTGTGTAATTACCAGGATCATGAGAGGAATTTAACTCTAAAACCTATGGGAGTTTCACTGTAGCTCAAGAAATAAACTATTATGAATTGCTACAGTGAAATTATCATGTTGACCTTAAGTGGAAAAAGATGAAACCTTGAGGGTAAAGGTGTTTTGATCCTTTTCACTAGCCCATTGGTCATTATGCGAGGGTGTTTATGTCTTTTTAAATTTCTTAGTACAGTAAAATAACTTTTTTACCCAAAAAGTCAACAAAATCTAGAAATGTTAACCAAGAACTTTCTTGACTTTTCATAAGTTTCTTAATAGTAAAAATACTTATTTGCCTCCAGTGTCAAAAAATTGTTGGGCTGCTGGGTAAAGGGTTTTTGAGGTTTTCAATTATCCATGTATAGTGAAAATACCGTTTTAACCTTAAAAAGAATAAGAAATAAGCTTTGTATTTGGAGGTATTTTTGTACTTTCACCAGGTATTTTGTATAATTGCTAGGGTCGTGGGGGATATTTTGGTATTTTCACATTGTTTTGAAATAAGCTTTGTATTTTGGGGTATTTTTTAACATGCGCTAGTGAGTGGGTGACGTCCGCGCCATTCAGGTGGCATGTATGACACCGCTCAGTGGCCAAAATTGGCTTTTCACCATCTACTTAGATGTACCACTGTGTCCTCTTCTATGTAAACTGTAAAATGGCACGTGGTAGTTTATGTCCTCTTCTATGTAAACTGTAAAATGGCACGTGGTAGTTTACGGTAGTTGGATTGTCACCGATAATCGTTTGATTTTTTTCGCCCTTCTTTTCTCTCTCACAACAAGTAATATGTAACATTGTCCTTTTTGTTTCTTACTTTTCAATTTCAATCCTCATTCTTTTAATTTCTTATTTCATTTTTTCCATTAATAGAAGTTTTTCTCTTTTCAATTTAGTCCTTCAATTACAATTTCTCATATATATATTTTTTAATTTCAGTCCTCATTCTTTTAATTTCTTATTTTGTTCTTATTCCTTTTATAAAAGTGTTTTTTTTTTCAATTTTGTCCTTCAATTGTAATTTCTCATATGTTTTGTTTTTCATTTCGGTCCTCATTTTTTTAAAAAAAAATTTCCTTGCCACTTTTGTTGAATTTGTTTTGGCTTTCAATTTTATCCTTTAATCAATTTTTTTGTTGATTTATTTTTTTCAATTTGACTCTCATTCTTTTGATTTGTTTTATTTTATTAAAGCTATTTTTCAATTCAATTTAACCTTCCAATTGAAAATTTATACCCCTCTAATTAATGTTTTTTTTTTCACCCTTATTTTTTTTAGATATTTTGTGTGATTGATTTTTTTATGGTTTCATCTTTCGATATTTAATTTGTTGGGATTCGGCTTTGTATGATTTTATCGTTCTGCATTATTTTTTTTTAATATTGGTTTTGTGATTATCTTCAAGTTTTTTCTATGGGTTTATCACGGTCTCGTGACTTAAGTCACGAGTTTTGCATGCCTTTTTTAATATAAGTTTTTGTTAGTTGTTCTATTTTTGTTTGATTTTTTAAGATATTATTATAATTCATTTATAATTGTTTTTATACAAATAAAATTTATTTTTAAAAATAAAAATATTTATTTTTAAATAATATTGTCGATGTGTTTGACCTTATGTAACATTTTTTATGATGTGAGTTTATTCAATCAGTTTTATTTATATTTACTTTTTAAGTCATGAGTTTAATTTATTTTTTATTGATTTAAATAAATAAGTTCAGTAAATATAATTAAATAAATATCTTATTTTATATAATTGATGATCTTAATTAGAATCTTCTCTTAATTTTTTTAAATTTTTTAGTTATTATTAATAAATATATTTTATTTTAAAAAAATTTATAACTCGGAACAAAATACGGTTATATGGCTATTGGGTTTCATAGCTGGATGATAATCCCTCACGACCACATTGTCTTTGCAAGAGGAATCCCCATCAAAACCATACCTATAGACACCACTTTCTTCCACACTTTCCTCAAACCTCTGTTCAATGCACTGTTATTAAACCCGGCCCGGCCTGGTGGGTCGACCCGGGACCTGGTGGCTGGACCGGTCCGGGTTTAATAAAAGACCGGCTGTGGCAACAGCCCGGCCAAACCCAGGCGACCCAGGCAAATCCGGACGAGACCCGGTTTTTTTTTTTTTTCAAATGTGGGATTAGAAACCCATTAATATATATACTCTATGTTTCCAAGAAAAAAGTCATGTTTTTTCAATGTGGAATAAAAAACCTTTTGGTTTAAATACTTCAACTTAAAAAGATAACATAGTATATTTTCAATATGGGATTTGAAGCCCTTTCATATATATACTCTATGTTCCCATGAAAAAAACCATGTTTTTTCAATGTGGGATAAAAAGCCTTTTGGTTTAAATACTTCAACTTAAAAGGATAACATAGTATCTTTTCAATGTGGGATTTGAAGCCCTTTCATATATATAATCTATGTTCCCATGAAAAAAGTTATGTTTTTTCAATATGGAATTTGAAACCCATTAATATATATACTCTATATTCCCAAGAAAAAAATCATGTTTTTTTAATGTGGGATAAAAAACTTTTTGGTTTAAATACTTCAACTTAAAAGGATAACATATTATCTTTTCAATGTGAGATTTGAAACCCTTTCATATATATATTCTATGTTCCAATGAAAAAAATTATGTTTTTTCAATGTGGGATTTGAAATCCATTAGTATATATACTCTATGTTTCTAAAGAAAAAGTTATGTTTTTTCAATATGGGATAAAAAACTTTTTTAGTTTAAATACTTTAATTTAAAAGCTTAACATACTTTATTTTTAATGTGGGATAAATGTTTTTTTTTAAATATTATTTTAAACTTCATAATATGTATAATCTATATTTACATAGATTTTTTCATATGAAATATTAAAATTTTAATTTTTTTTTAATTTTTCCAGGTTAATCCGGGTTGACCCGAGTTGACTCATGAAACCCGGGACCCGACCCCTTATCAGGTTAACCCCCGGACCGGGTTTAATAACTATGGTTCAATGCCCAAATGCTTTGCGTGACCGTATAAATACAACAAATTGGTCGTGATACTCACATCTTTCATCTTCACAACCGCAGGTTGTCTCACAATCAAACACCCTTAATCGACCAAATTTTATGCAATTCTCAACTCAATTATTAGCAGGAATTTTTATTTTTTGTAAATTTGGAAGGGAGAAGAAAAAAGCTAGCAACGGCAAGTCGTTTAAGAGCACTGCGTTGATTGGAAGAGATTCCAGTAGACGTAGTGTCGTAAAGACCGACAAAGGAATCCCTAAGGTGCTCTTTGGCTACAATTTTCAAGTAGAGCTTCTCGGCGTCTTCAAAACGCTTGATTTTGTCATCATCGGGGCTAAACGGCATGTCGTTCCCAGGAACAGTGAATTGAAGAGAAGATATTGATAGCAGGTTTGTCCATAGAGAGGCTTTGATTGAAGGAGGAGTTAGAGCTAGTGTCGAACAGAGAGGAGAGAGACACTCCAGCGGGACCATGGTAACAAATTTCTTCGAGCGCTGAAGAGATGAGAGTGCCCATGGAGGCATGTGATGATTGAGGAGGACCTGTGTTTGGTTTGTGAAAATTTTGAGGATTTTTCTGTGGTTTTTCTCGGAAAATGAGCACTGGCGGGCGCGAAAAAGAGAGCGCACGCGTATATAGTTGGAGACTCGATGCGGCGTCGTTCTTAGGATGTTTAAGTTGGGGACTCTATTCGACGCCGTTGCAGTTAAGGCTTAAATGGACGGCTAGGATTCAAAACGTTGTAAAAAAAAGCTGGGTAGCGTTGCAGGGTATAAAAGCTTCAGTCATGAACAAAAATAATAATAAAAAAAAAAACGAGAGTACTGCTGGTGAAGCTAACGAGGTAAGCGGTAGAGAGAAAGAAAGAATCTATCAGACAAAACAAAACGTTATTTCTTTGTATCTGTGTTTCTCTCTCTCTCTCTCTCTCTCTCTAAATAATTCTTTCTTATTTCTCTGTCAATCAAATCTTTCTTCTATACTCCTCTCTCTCTCTATCCTTGTCTCCCTTCCTTTCTTTTGTTTCTGTTTGTTTTGGTTTTTCATGATTTCTGGGCCTTTCTTTGAAATCCCACAAAAGTTCCATTCGTCTTCATACAATCTTTCTCGAGAAAATCCAGTGTTTTCTTGAGAAAATTGACTTTTCCTTTCGTTACCTCAAGCCCACTAAAATGTTTCTGCTTCTGTTCAAGGTAAGTTGAGTCGACGACAACGACTGTCAGGATTCGATTTTTTCTCTCTCCTTTCTTTTTCTGCTTTCATAGTGTTTCTGTGTCAAGATTAGGAAGTTTTTTGAAAGATAATTTACGCCTTCACGGTTTCTTTATGTGAGTCTATCTTGTAAAATATAAGCTATGGACTAAAGTGTAAAACGTGAAAGTTTCTTCCTTTTGAAATTAGTTATTGGGATTTTTTTCTCTTAAAACAAGTGTTCTCACTTGTTTTGTAAATACAATTTTGCTTGGTTGTTTCCTAGAATTCACGTGCTAGTCAAAAGCTTTTGCTTTTTGTTTTTCCACTTCAAGAAATATAGATCTCTCTTTCTTTCTCTCCCAGCTAATCTGGTCTTGTATTATTGTTTCTCTCAAAGATTATGTGAACTCATTTTGATGTCTTTCTTGTTTTCTTGTGAGAGTACTTTTTTTTCTTTATGGGTATTAATCTGGCATTGACTGGTTTGTTGGGGTCTTTCATAGTTTAGAGTTATCCTCCACTCATGGTCTTTTAACTTGGGATTGGGTTTTTAGAGAAAGGTTCCTTTTGTGGAAAAAAAGCAGTCTGCTTTTCTTTTTAATGTAATGAAGTGATCAATACTTACACATATATGCCTGTTTCATTTTTGTTTTTTTATCTCTGCTCTTTACATTGTCTTGGTGATCTGTTTGGTTTTTGAGAAAATGCAGGAAAAGCGAAGAATTGTGTATAGTCACTTCAAACCAAGCCCAATTATTGCATCTGGCTTTGTTTATTTTCTTTTACTGTATTTCCTCATTAACCAAACATAGGCTAAATATCATTTCATGGCTTTTTTCTTATTCCCTGTGATTTTTATTGTAAAAGTACAGAGGGATCAGATAAAATAATTCAATTTAGAGAGCTTTCCATTTAGTAAAACTAACCTTTCGGCTCTGTCTTCTATTTTTTTTCCCCTCTGTTGGTTTTTGATTCAGTTATTTTTTATGCAGGAAAAAGGACTGGTTTTGATCAATTGAAGGGAGATTGAAATGGAAGGTGATTTATTTTCAGGCTTAAGCAATGGAAACCAAGTAGATGGCAAGGTCTTGCAAACATTCCAGAAGAGTTTTGTGCAAGTTCAGGATATTCTAGATCAAAACAGGTTGCTAATTAATGAGATAAACCAAAACCATGAATCGAAGATCCCTGACAACTTGACTCGAAATGTTGGTTTGATTAAGGAGCTAAACAACAACATTAGAAGGGTGGTTGACCTTTATGCTGATCTTTCGAACAATTTCACCAGGTCAATGGAACCTTCATCAGAAGGTGAATCAAGTGGGATATTGAAGTCTAATGGAAAGGCCAATTCGAAGAGAATTAGATCCGGGTAATCAATTCAACTGAGCTTTCATAGAGATTCTCCACTTTATTTCATGGTAAAAAATAAGAAGAGCATTTTGATATTGGAGGAAAAAGAACTTGATGAGGTTATGTGTCTCTTCCTTGTTAGTGATATGTGATCTTGAGGCTTTTAGCTTCAGTTTATTTTTAAGCAAATCCATTGTAATAACAACTTAACAAATTTACATAAAGTTATGTGTAATTGTATCATCTTGTTGATCAATCTCAATTATGCATCTTTATTGCATATTGTATTTTCCAGGTCTTTCTAATTTTGTCTCGTTTTGTTCTTAAGAAAAAAAAATCTGGATAGAAATTTTAATTTAACAATGCTTGATCTTGATTTGTTATATTTATTCTCTAATAAATTTATTACTTTGTTCTTTCTTTGTTGATGTGCTGTATATAGGATTCCTCATCTGTACTTTTTTCCGATTTTAATAAATTGCTTAATT
>Ga0307515_10024616_pt1 | contig 10479 bp, 1 predicted proteins | sample 17_EM_MG_FD_194513 | JGI IMG/M metagenome (GOLD analysis project Ga0307515, IMG submission 194513) | Populus trichocarpa ectomycorrhiza microbial communities from riparian zone in the Pacific Northwest, United States - 17_EM | ecosystem: Host-associated > Plants > Roots > Unclassified | place...
AGAAGGACTGTCTAGACCTTATATTTAAGGATAAAGATAGGCGCTCCTATTTTCCTAAGTACGAGGATTAACGTTAAGTCTTTTAGGGATATTAATGGTAAGTAAGTAATATATGTAAACCTTTTATACTTTACTAATATAATAACAGTTAGCTTTAAGCAATATTAGTAACGGTCTATAAGCGTTCTATTACTCTTATACTTTAGTTAAAGTGTTTTTAGTTACGGGATTATACTATTAGATGTTTTTATATCTATAGGATACTTTAATAAAACTATTAAGAGATACCTTTATAGACTTGCCCACGTATCTCTTTAAGCATATTTTACCTAAAAATAGTTAGGGTTTCTGCTAATAGTAAATTCCACGGAAAGAGCGTAGGATAATTTATTTTTAGATATACCTTATTCTTAAAAGGACTAAAATAAATGCGACTTTTATATTGCCTAGCCAACGGATTCGCCCTCCTACTTTAGTAAAACTGCTATTACGCTAAGGACCTTACTAAAAATTTCTTCCGTATCCTAACTATTAGCCAACGCTGCCTTTTGGTTTATTACTTATGTAAAAACTAAATGTTGGCGAAACTGTTTTAGAGGGTCTTTTAAACTCCGCCTAATATATATTTATGCCATATATAAAAATAGCCTTTAAATATTACGGACTAAGGATTTATTTTAAGTTATAATAACACTACTTAATTAACCTAATTCTCCTTTAAACGGCGTATATAAGCCAATACTTTTACTATAGGAGGAGTACGAGCCCTAAGCTCTATAAGGTATTTAAGAACATTAGCTATACCTAAGATAACGCTTACGCTACTCGCCGCTGTGCGCCTATACTAACTTAGTGTATTAATATTAGTACCTACCTTAATAAGTAACTAAAGCACGTCTATATATCCGTTGTTGGCCATATAGTGCAGTGGTATATTAGCGCCTTAATTAAATAGGCTTATATCCTAAAAGTCCCTCCTTAGATCCCTAATCTAATTAGCGAAGATATCTACGCCCTTATTAATAAGAAGTTAAACAGCGTCTATAAATCCCCGTCTAGTAGCAAAATATAATAGTATAAAGCCGGAAATGTTGCGCTCTAAGATATTTACTCCTACCTTAAGCAGTAGCTTTATTAAGACGGTTTTTCCTTACCTTACTAGAAGGTGTAAGAATATATTTCTGTAAAGATCTCTTAGGTAGATATTAACTTTTAGTTTTTTTTAGTAAGGATTTAAAAGTAAACGTGCGGTTATAAATAGTAGCCTATTCTAAAACTATCCCCCTTTTTCTTTCTCTATAGTAGAATGTAATATTACTAAGTTTAGTTATTAGACAGCTGGAGAGCTATAGGTATATATAAAAGCGATAAGATAAAGCTTGCCTATTAGAGCTATATATAGATACTTTGCTAACTAACTCAGTAAGCTTAGACTTACTAGGTTAAGATAATCTATAACTATAAAGAGGAGTTCTAAAGGAAGGTTAACTAGATAAAGGGCCACTATAGCTATAGAAGCGATTGTTACCGGGCTATTAACTTAGTAAGAGGGTTAAGCTAACTTAATTAACCCTATAAGGAGGGGTGTAGGTAGGGGTAGATAGAGCAAAAAAACTTAGGGGTAGAAAATATAGAAAGTTTAAGAGTGTTATAGTTGCGAGAAGGTTAACGCCAGGGCATTTATACGGAGGAATCTTAAGCACTACCTCTAATAGTATATTAATTCTCCTATATTTAAGGTGTAGTTCTTTAGAGTTTAGATTTCGATTTTTTTAATTTAGTATACGCTAAACTGGATTCTAAATTCGTTTTCTAAAAAATTAACTTTAGAATCCGGATTTCAATTTACGCTAACACGAATTTATTCTTTAGAAAAACTAACTTTTAGTTTTAAGGGATATAACGGGTCCTTTAATTGAACTATAATAATTACCCTAGCTATATTTTCTATAAACTTTATTTTTAGAAACCTAAAACTTAAGTATTTAGGCAAATTTATTAAGGAATAAGGGCTAAGAACAGTTAGAGTTACGGGAAGTTTAAACGGAATTCTATATTAAGCAATATAATAATTTTTTTTTTTTACTTTATGGTTAAATTACTTCTATATATGCAAATCTGGTTATTATAAGTATTAGTTTATTTAAAACTGTTCTAGCTATTTTTACTATTTGCGTTTTAACGGAACGCTTAAAAAAGTACTCTTTAGTACTTAATAATTAATGCAGCTAAATAGGGCATTTAGACCTTAAATTATTACTAACTGCTAAAGTGTTTTTAGAAGCCTACTAATTATCCTTAGCTTACTTATAATCCCTCTAATTAATATATATACCTCCTTATTTATACTTTCCGCAGTAAAGTATATATGCCGCCTAAATAATGGAACGCCCTTTGGTATAGACTCTATATAAGCCACTAGCCGCCTAAAGATAAGGAAAAAGGAAGAGGCCCTAATAAGGGTATAATAAAGGTTCTCTCTACCTTAATAATTAAGGGTTAAACGGCAAAATATAGTCCCTTAATACTGAAAGTTACTATTAACAAAATAAGGTACGTTATTAAGCTTAAAGTAGAAAATTAAAGTATAGATTAAATCCTTTACTAAGGTTGCTTATATGCTAGACGTAATGGAATTATATACTAATTGTTTAAGACCCTTAAGTAAAGATAAATTATTAATATTCGGCTCTGGACCGTTAAAAAATATATTAAAACAATGGTATCGATTACGCGCCTCCATTGGCACGCTATTATAGAACTTTTTCTATTCTCTTTCTCTATCTAAATTGGCCGTAAATGCCTATACTAGGCATAAAATACATTAATCCATGACTAGGGATTATACTCCTATCTTATATTTATAAGTAGAAGAAGTACTAGTCCCTAGAGAGAGTATAAAATCTAGTTAGCCCTTATCTAGCTAAAGAAATTAGCATTTCTAGAAAGCGACAAAATAAGGATTATTAAACTTAAGGCTACTATCTTAGTAAGTGCCTAGGTTGTTAAGTACTTTAGGCTTAAAATACTATAGAGCTATAGATGTACAAGAAGCACTTTCCCGGCGCAGTTAGTAGGAAACTTAGGTTAGAAAGGTAGGCTCTAGGGACTTACACTTTACTAATTAATATATTATACTCTGGTCGCTAAGCCTAAATAAGTTAGTACCCTTAAGTTAATATTAGTAAAATTAGATAAATAAATACCTCTAACTTATATACCGCACTCCCAAGATCTTTATCCTCTATTATAGTTTAATATTAAATAAAGTATAGTTAGTCGCGTAGTTATTATTATTACTATGACCTTTGTGTCGTTCTTTAGTGGATTAAATATTTTAGGAGAAATGCCTAGACTTTCTTAGAACGCGCTCTTAATAGCAGATAAATTATACTAATAGTCTCTAATAAGAGCGCTAATAAGTCTTTGAAATTTTCTTGTTAGGGAAAGGCGTCCTTTTTAATCTTATAGAAAGGTCTTTTTAATAAGCTCCTTAAATTAATAGAGAGACTCTTAGAGATTATATGGCATAAAGTATATATTAATGCCAATTAGGCCGCCTTAAAAGTATATTAGGAAATAAATTATTTAACTAGTAACTAATATATACTAATTAAGGTCCTATAAATATAGTTAAAATAATCCTAGAGTGGGCAACCGAAATACTAAACTTGTTGCTTAATGTAATTAAGGAAAGTAAGAGGTATAACGCTATAAATACTACCTCTATTTATGTAAAGAACACAAGTACCAGCTATAGGTGGAATAAATTAAAAGCTAGATATTTTTTAGGGTACCCTATAAAGTAAGTAAAAAGAAATAATAAATGTGTGCTTCTCTAACTTTGGTTTTTGGCTAAAGGTTTTAATATATATATTATAGATTATATAGCCGCAGTCGAAGACCTTCTTAGGCATCCTTATTAGACAGTAAAAGTAAAATTTATAGCTCTTAAATAGCGCGAATTGTGGCCAAAAGGACTTAAGTTGTTAATAATGTATAAGTAAGGCACTCTCTATAGCGGGCTATAATACTATTTTTGCAAATAAGGCTTTTATTTCCTCTTAAATAGCCAAAACAAATTTTTATTGCACATCTTTATAGATAGTATAATTATAAATCGCGGTTTTATAAGTATCTATAAAAAGTATATTAAAAATAAGTAACGGGAGGAAATCTACGCCGATTAGCTAAATAGTCGATTAGTATATTATACGACTCTTATAATAAGATCCCGGTATATAACTTATTAGTAGCAAAGTAGAAGTAGTTAAAGGTACTATAAAATGCTATAGCCACGCCTGGCTTAGCATTTTACTAATTAATTCTTATAGATGCTTTTGAAATTCTTATATGGTAAATTTTTAAGGATAAGATAACTAAATAAAATAGAAAAAGGACTTATTTAAGTAAAACTGGTCTATTATAATTGCAGAAAGCGCTTTAAAATGGCGTATATTAAAGAGAAATCTGTTATATTAGCGGGCCTATATAACCTTAGCAAAGACTAAAAGAAGGCGTTTGCGTAATATAGAGGAATAAACGCTGCAACTCTATTTCTAATTTAATCTAAGGATTTAAATGCTATAAAAATAGGCACCTAAGTCTTTTTTAATATTGTCTTCTTGTTTATATTCCTTAATACTTTTTATAACTATTCTTATATTAGTCTAGAGCTTAGCCTCTGTAATAGATGGGTTAAATATAGTAGATAAAGTATTAAGAACGATAAGTATATAAGGAAGAGTAGATTAAGGGAGGTTATGCGGTAGAGGCTTAGTAGCTTAGCGTGCTAAATACTTTAATATACTGTAAAGCCCGCCTAGGTCGGAAGCAAAATAATATATAATATTTAAAAGAGGAGTAAGGATATAAGTAGAAAGAGAATTTACAATTTCTTTCGCTAAGTAATGGCCTAATTGCAACTATTTAATCTGTCTTACTATTTTATACCTATTTTATAGGCTAGGTATAGAATCTAATAAACTATAATTATAGATCTTAGAGTTAATATATATTAAAGGGCTGTTATCTTTTTATATCTTTAAATTACTTTAAAGGTAGACCTAATAGTAGGAGCTTATTAAAGATAGATTGTTTTTCCCGCTAAGGATTTACCTAAAGAGCTTAGATTTAGTTTGTTTGCTAATTAACGTAATAAAGGAAGGAGTTATATTAGGCTTTAACAAAAGAGACCTAAAAGTATAACGATAAACTCTTAGCACGCTCTTACTCCTTATATAGGTAATCCTTATCTAGGGTAAGTTGTTTATACTTAGGCGGAAAGAAGTATAACTAGTATTAGCTTAAGTTCTATCATTTAATAGGGACTGACGGCTGTTTATATTTCCGAAGGGGCCTATTACGCTTATAATCTTAGCGCTCTATTTAAATTCTGTATATATACCGGATCTAAAATCTAAAATCCGGAATCTGGAATCTAGCTTAGCGTAAGCTAAATTAGAAAAATAAAATACGCGATTTAATATTTTAACTATGCTTAGGAAACCGAATTACAACTCTAGAGTTTAATTTCCCTAGAAAGTGGTAGTTGTGGGTATTTTCTTTTTAAGCAAGAATATAGCGTTTTAATGCCCTATACGAGGAGTAGGTATAAAGAAGGAATTTATATACATTATTCTTATATTATTTATATAAGCTTATAGGATTCCCACTTCGCGCTTTATATCTTTAAAGCTCTTTACCTATTAACAATTACTACTACTTTAAAGCTCCTATATAGGTTTCCACTTTAGCAGTAAGTATCCTTATTATTTAAGTATAACTACTTATAGTCCTAATAATTAGTTATAGAGAATATTACTACTTAATCTACCGAATAAAATATTATTGTTAATAGCCGAGAACCTATAAGTGGAGGGAAATATTAACGCTTTTGCCCAGATAAATAACCGCCTCTATAGTATTCTAAATTTCTACCTTTATTACTATAACGTTAAACGGAAGGATAGCATGGCACTTATATAGGCTATAAAATAAGGACAAAATACAACTACTTAAAAATCTCTTAAAGCTACTAAAATTGGAATAGTGACTTAATATTAATACTACGGGCGTGCGGATTTATTATAGGTAGTAAGAAACAGACACAAATTAGTGGTACGGCTATTAATTAGAAGTAGACTTAGCAGTCTTAACCTAAAGGACTCTTTATATAAGCTATTATGCGCTATAAAGTTTAGGCAAATAGTAGTAGTGTAGCTACTCTTAGAAAGTGTTAATATAAACTATAAGTAGGGAAACAGCCGGATACCGCTATTATTAGCCGCAGAAAAGGGGCACGAAGATATAGTTTAACTACTTTTAGAATATAAAAATATTTATATTAATATAAAAGACCGTATTAGTTGGATACTACTATTATAGGTAGTTAATTATAAGTATAATACAGTAGTATAACTTCTAGTTAAGTATAGGGGTGTTAATATTAACTTAAAGGACTCCTTAGGCAAAATACTATTATCTATAGCTAAAGTATATAGGGATGCTATAATAGTCCAACTACTTCTAGAGTGTGAAAGTAATAGTCCAAAATCTATAGACTAGTGTAGTAGTGCAAGCGGTCCTTTAATTTAATATTAAAAGATAGATAAAGATTAACCTAAAGGTAGTCTAGCTCTAGTATATAGATTAATTAGTAGGTCTATAGTTCTTAATAATACAGTAAATATAAAATTCTATAGATTAGCTAACCCTTCTTCCCGCTAATTAATGCAATTATTTCCTATATGCCTTAAGTAGATACTAAAAATGGTAAATTATGCTAAATACTATCTGTAAACAGGTTTATATCTTTATCTTATTAAACCTAGTCTTTTAAATTTAGGCCTTTATAAAGCTAACGCTCTCTAGCTTTCCCTTCTGCATAGTAAGCTTCTACTTAATAATAGGTTTAAGCGCTTTAGTTATTAGCTTTCCCTATTATAAGGCCCTATTAACCTACTCTTTATAAAGTGCTTCTACTTCACCCTAAACTTACTTTAATTACCTAATTTTTTTTAGCCTTAATACTATTAAATAATTAAGGAAATACATTACTCTTTTAGCTGCAATACTGTAGCTTCTAAAGCTTTAACTTAGCTACTGCTTAATTAATTAAAGTGGCTTTAGAATAGTGGAATAGATATATAGAAATTTGCCAGCTCTGTTAAAGAAGGAGACTATAGGGTAGGGTTATTTAATGTATAATTAATATCGCGAGTCTTGTTAGGGTTATAATAGCGTAGGTTTAAGGCGTTAGATAATATATTTCTTAAGATAATCAAAGGCTTAAATTAATAAGTAGATAGAAGATATTAAGGCTTGCTAGCATACGTAATATATTATATGTTAAAGTAATAGGTATAGCCATTTTATACTATATCTGCTAAGGACAACCTACTAAAAGACTTTTAGTTTTATATATAAAAAAATAAGCGCTATATTATAAGTGTTGGGAATAAAGGCAAATGGTCACTATATAAGGCATATTGCCATCACGTATAGCAAGTTGCCGTTACGTGCGGCAAGTTGCCATCACGTGCCGCCGCGGCACTAGTGTGGTAAGGAATCTTAAGTTCCTTACCCCTTTCTTTAAGAAGAATACAGAACAATTATTATACTATCTATAAACTGTAGCTATGTAATATCCCCCTTATATAACTAATACTAATTAGTAGTTAACTTTACTATTATACTATAGAGCAGCTAGGTATTCTACTAAGAAGAGATAAGCTACTATACCAGTACTACTCGTACTAGAGGAAGCTGTCTTTTAAGGTCAGAACTGGTCCTAAACCTTAAATAGAACTCTTCCACAAATCTAAGGATCTAAAAGGCCAGAACTGGTCCTAAGCCTTTCTAAGATTACGGATTCTTGCGTCTATTACACAGAATAATACGCTTTACAAGTCTTCGCGATTTAAGGCCAGAACTAGTCCTAAGCCCTATAATTATAAATATACGTCCAAACGCGTACTAAATAACAATCCCAACACCAATAATACTTCCCTCCCTTTAAAAATATAGCTACGCCTACTTTAAATAACTGGAAAGACTCCTTACTACTAGGGGTAGCTAAGCACGCGAAACTTATTAATAAAGATTAGAACGAATTCGCCTTTAATATAACAACTTATACCGCAAAACAAGTTAATAGCTTTCTCCTACACTATATTATATTCTACCGAAATAGATATTACGCCGATTTACAACTATAGGAGTATTTTAGGGAGGATTTTATAGGATAGACTGCTAATACCTAGGCACTTAGCAATATTAATATTATTTAGGATTTTTAAGACTTCCTCTATAGGAATAGGGTATATATTACTAAGAACGGTAACCCAATTGCTAGTAATATTTAGGCTGTTATTACTAGTATAGAAGAACTAATATGGACGGAAGCTAAAATTATACGTTAACTATAGAAACCTAAAAACAACCTATATTCTTTAGAAGGCAACTTTAATTTATATTAAAACCCCTAGAACGCTAACCCCCTACCTAAAGCTGCTCTCCCACCTAGAGGTGCCCTCCTATTTAGAGTTGCTCCGCCTCTACCTCCTCCACTCTAACTAACTAGTAAGCCTTTACTACAAGAAGTCACGAATCTAATAAAGGTATATTCAAATGAAGAAAAAAAGTTTAGAGAAGAACTATATAATATACTTAAAGCAAAACTACAGGTCTTCTATAACTGTTATAATAAGGTTAAAATTTAACGCCACTAGTACTACTACGCTTTCTCTATTATATTAAAGGGACGGGCAGCAATATTCTATTACGACTATATTACGGGTAAAAACTATAGCTTTAATATAATGCTTTAGCTTACTAAAGCCTACTTTAAGACTAATAAAAATTACTAGCTTTATATATCCGAATAGCAGGAGACTATATTCTAAAGAGTTATCGCTTCTAACCTAATAAAGACTCGTTTAGAGTGCCTTTAACTACTCTTTAATAAACTCTAGAAAATCTAATATAGCCTTACCAAAACTTACTAAAATAAGAACAGCCTAAGGGACTAGGTTATCTTAGCATGCCATAGCGTTCCTAAGTGCAACTTAGCGCTATATAAACCTGCGGATACATTTAAAGGAGTATATGCTAAGCTACGCTCCGCCATAGGTACTGCGATATAAATATAAGAATCTTAACAGTTCTATACTAAAAACCCTACCTAACTAAGTATTCCTAACCAACATAATTATAACTAGACTAATTAAATATATAGTAGCCGTAGTAGGGAATACAGAAGAGGGTATAATTAACGTTAACTATAAGGCAACCGTAGAGGTCCTAGTAGAGGTTTATTTTAAAGTAATTACTAAAAGAAGTGCTATATTTATAAGAAGCCAAATTACTAGTTAACTAGACACTCCCTTAATAAGCGAAAAGAGGCATATAATAAGTTCCGTTAAAGTATAAGAAACGTTAAAAATTGTAAGGTCACTACGGCCTACTTCTAAAGCTTCCTAGTTTAATATAAAGGCGTAAAAGACCTTAAGGGTAAGGTTAATAAGACTAAACAGCTCCTTATAGATATAGAAATTAAGGACTACTTACCTAACTAATACTTTACTAAGTATAGTAAGGTAAATGGCATATAAACCGTCGCTGTTCTTAATAACTAATCTACGCTCCATTTTATTATAAAGTTAAATATCTTTAATAAGCCAAAGGAGAGCTTTGCGTTTTCCTTTAACGACAAATACTCGGCAAACATCTTCTATAGTATTATGCCGGATACTAGAGCCGCAGGAGTATCTATAGCAGGAGAACCTTAAGTTTAAGCCCTTTAGCAGCTTAATAGCTCTGTTTAGATTAACTATTTAATAATAGGCTAACACATGATTCGTTTTAGCAAAGGTACTATAATTTCTCTCAGCATAATTAGGGTTTAAACCCCCTTAGGGTATATTACTTTTTATATTATTCCTATAAACACTCTATTTCTATTTTGTATTAAAGATATAGATAAATTAGGCGTTAGGCTTAATAACCTTAAGAATATACTTATTTAGGGAGATAATTGGGTGCCTATTATACGCAAGTAGGGTTACCCCTAGTTACTCCTTTATTAACTAAAAAAGAGTATTGCTTAAAGCTACTTAACTAAGTCAGAATTACGCTAACTACACCGTCGTTTTAGCTACCTATCCGTTTATTAATTACTTAGGGTTCTTTAGTAAGTAGGCTATAAAGTTAAGGTTAAGGTAATTAAGCATTTTATAAAATACTGCTACTACTGCTAAATAAACCAGAGGTCCCCTAGCCGATTTAAGTTCACCCTTAAAGATAACTATAACTTTAACTTCTATATTATCATTAATGTTATATATCTTAGCGGCAAGCCAGTACTCTAAGTTATTAACTTCTTAACCTCCTTCTAAGCCGCACGATTCTTAAAGGATATATTAGCTAGGAACGTATAGGATACCCTTTAGTTATGCTAGATTAATGTCTACCTAGGAC
>Ga0307515_10024617_pt1 | contig 10478 bp, 17 predicted proteins | sample 17_EM_MG_FD_194513 | JGI IMG/M metagenome (GOLD analysis project Ga0307515, IMG submission 194513) | Populus trichocarpa ectomycorrhiza microbial communities from riparian zone in the Pacific Northwest, United States - 17_EM | ecosystem: Host-associated > Plants > Roots > Unclassified | place...
TAAACTCTTTTTTAGCTGTCTCTGCCCACCTAGACCACCTGTCTGTTTCTTTTGCAGCATAAGCTTTGTGGCCTGGCTTTTTATCCCCCATGTTTTTACCTCTTATCTCCCAGATATTTTCCATATATCTGAAGGTCCCAATCACCCATTCCATCTCTTTTACAACAATCTCCTTCTCTTCACTCCACCTTTGTGCTCTGGCCCTTGCTCTCAACCAGTTGACTCTATAGACTATTTTTTCATCAGTGTCAGTTTGAGGATTTTACTATTGCTGTACTCACACTCCTTTTCATAATCTCCACAGTATCCCTTTGCCTTTCTGTCCAACCTCCAAAACCAAGGAAGAATACTGCTCCTTTGACCAACTCTATTCTCTTCCACAATATCACCACTCATCTTCAGGTCTGACTTTGTAATCTTTTGGAACCTTTCCAAGTCTGTAGCTTCTCCCAACTCTTCAATAGCATCCCTTGCTGCCCTATATGTCACCACTGCCTGTTTGATCTGATCCTCCATTCTGTGAATTGAATCCCATGCTCTTGTCATCTTCTTCTGGCTTTTTGCAGATCTAACCTCCTTTCTAAACCGCAATGACTTCTCTGCAAGGCACTCCCTCAGCCTCTCCAATGCATCATTAGCTTGACCCTCTCTTAGCTGTAACTCCATATTCCCCATCTCCTGCCATCCCAGATCCTTCCTTTGGTAGGGTTTAAAGCTTGAGGGAAGATAAAGTGTTACATTTTCAGGAGTAACTTCTGGTTCTTCTTCCTCAATCTCTCCATCATCAGCTGCTAACCAAGCACCATCACTATCCACCTCATCAAGGTCAAGCTCATTAAGATCATCAGCATGCTTGGTTATATGAGTAGACCTTGCTGATGTTTTTGGGGGCCCTGTCTTCATGTATGCAAGTCCCTGCCTCTGAAATTGATCAACCTTTGCTTGGAGATGCTGCCGGTTTTGGGTAATAGTAAAGGATTCTGATGCAGATCTGCCCTTGCCTGATCCCTTTGCCAGAAGTTGTGTTTTGATTCTGTAATAACAATATCAATATTACTGTAGAAAAGGTAGGTAAGTTACTTACTGTTCAGCTTCTAGGTTCAAGCCCTCTCTTAACCACTGAATATGCTTGTTCTGTTTGCCACTCTTCATCAGATCTTGTTGTTTCTTTACTTGTGATGGAGCTATTAATAATGTAAGGGTGAGGGAATATAATCACAGGAGTTAAAAACACACCAGGTGTATATGAAACATTGTATATCATCAGAGCCTCACCCCTCTTTGTTTTTGCAACCTTTTCCATTCTCTCCCATTCTGAGATCCAGTGACTATTACCAATAGATTTGGTAAGTTCCTCAACTGCTGAAACCATGGTTTCAGTAGCAGTCTTTGCTTTCTGGTATTTTCGACAAAGTGATGCCACTATAAGTGACTTTTAGTAATCCACTATCAGTGGAATGAAAAGAAAGACTTACCAATTCCTACCCACTTCTTCCAGTTAGAATCATACATATTGTCATCCAGAACCTCCTGCCGATGAGCTTTACTCATTGCCCGAGTTATTCCTGCAACCTTATCAATTGGCCACCAGAGAGTTTCCAAGATCTCTCCATCAATCTGCCCAATTCCATCCACAAAGTTCAGAGAGTATTTTGGAAAACACTCTGGAATATGTGCTCCAAGATGCCATTTCCCCACTGCAGGCACTAGAGAGATCCCTTGAGGAATTTCCAAGTAGGGACACTCCTCCACTCTTTTCTGGAAATTGATGCTCCACTGACAGGCAACATCATAGATACTAATCACCCTCAGTTCAGATGGGATAGTATTGAGACTCTGACAGACAGCATAGTCAATGTTCAGTTGTCTGGGAATTAAAAATCCTTAGGTAAAGCTAATATATGTAATTGCCATTACACCACTTACCTCTCTCCCTTCTGAAAATCTACAACACTGTTGGGAAAAAAACACCCATGACGAGCACATGCAGTTGCACCAATTCCTGTGGATGTAAGGTGTCCCTGAGAGGTGTTGACATAATTGACTGCCTTGTGGTCAGAACACAATGATTTCTACATCATATGATGTCAAAATTGCAATAGTATATGCTTTTTAATATACTCACCTGCTTGAATTCCTTCCCAGTGCTTAGATGTAACCCATACCTCTCTGGTTCCACCAAATATCTTCCTCCTGGGGAGAGAGCAACATCTTCTTCTGGCTGCTTCATTTTTAGATGCTCAGCAGAGAAATTGCCATCAATGACAATACTCCTAGTATATAACCACCTAAAACCAATAAGCACTGTAATATCAGAAGATGTATAAATCTAATACCTCTTTGGGTCTTTTTCCCACCCTTGAGGAAGGTTGATGCCAGGCTGAGGACATGCAGGACAGAAGATTGCTAGATCTCCAGGCTGGGGCTCTGGTTTTGTTTCATGACCCAACCCAGAACTTATCCTAGCCATCAAGTCCCTCCACATCCTTGAGACTCTCATTAATTCACGATACCGATCCTAAACCTCATTAGAAAGGTATTACAAGTGGTGTGAATTTTACTTACAGGGACAGACTGTGGACTTGAAAAGTCTGTTAACCGACGAAGCTTGTTGGAAAAGTTAGATGCTGAAGTCTTGCATTCAACAGCATCAATATGGAAGTATTCAAGGACTGTAAAGGTAAAGGCAGTTGATGGCCTAGAGGTTGAAGCAGGGAAGAGACGATGTTGAAAGAGTTGGGTTGCATGGTCAGGGGCACCTGGACAGCAGCACCAGCTGACAATCAGCTGACAGACCCCTGAGATACTAATGATCACCAGTGTCCTTGTATCTCTTGGTTCCCATGCCTCTAACAACACTTCATCAACCTCATCCCTTTCCCCATCTTCAGCTGTCTCAAGCCCTGTAGCTGGGGAGGTGACATTTGCTGGACAACATAGCCCTCCATGACCAAGGTGTAGTATGAACCCCTCTGTGTGCAAGGAAGTCTTTTTGAAGAATTCCCCAGTCCATTTTTCAATGGAGTGGAAGGGAAGGGAAGAGTGGGCCTCAAGGCAACAAGAATGACAAAGGAGACCTTGACCAAAGCAGTCTAGACACCTAAACTCCCCTGTTTTGGTTGTACACCTTTTGCAGAGGTGGTTGCCAGATAGATGCTCCTGGTTTAGGTATTCATGGATAAAGGACTCCCTTAGAGGGATCCAATCAGAGAGGAGGTTGTTCTGGGTCTGTCCACATTTTTTAGTCTGCAGACAAGAAGGTTATGTGATTCATACCTTTCCCCTCCTATCTCTCTTGGGTGCAAGGATTTCTGGTGCTGGAATGGGGGGAAGGGACATTGCTGCTGTGATCCCTTTACCAGTAGTGGGGGTTTTATCCTGAGAATGGCTGACTCTGTGCAAGGTGTGCCTTTTTGGTTTTGCTGGTGTCTTTAGAGAGGCTGGTGCAGTGATGACCTCAGCAGTGAGGACAGCACCCCGTCTTGTCCGCTTCTCTGCCCATGCTACACGGTGAAATTTTGGTGAGGTTGAGTGCTCCCTCATCCGTTTTTTAGACATAGTAGAAGGGCAAAGAGTGAGGTTGACAGAGCTAGTGAGGTTGGCAGAGCTAGTGAGGTTGGCAGAGCTAGTGAGGTTGGCAGAGCTAGTGAGTAGTGAGGGAAGAAGCAGTATGCAAAGAAAGAGGTGTGGGAAATGCGCAAGGGCCCAAGTTCACTCATCAAGATTATTGAGGCACACTGGTTTTTCGAGTGTCTATCACCACCTCACTTTTCTGGTTATAGAACTTATATTATATCAGACAACAGGTTATATTGGAGCAAAGGCTAGTTAGTATCACTACGTAGCAACAGGACAACCCCTGGTGTTGTAGGAAGACAAGAAATAGATGGGGGGGGGACAAAGGTAATACTACTACACTGCCAGCACAGCTATAGAGATACCCTGTCCATGGAAATACTGAACTGATATTGGAGAAAAAAACTTACGCATGTGCTCACACACAGTGACACAACAGCAGGATGTTGCCACTCAACAGACAACGACATCCATGCATGGATGTAGTTGCATAGTGGTGAGATGTTGCTGCGCATTGCTGGTGGATAGGTTGACATAGGGGCAGGAGGTGTAGCTGACTCGGGTGCTTGGGTGGGGTGAAGACCGCTTTCGTCCATGCAGATGGTGACTTGGCAAAGATGTTCAGTGAGGGTGGCGACACGGCGAAGAGGGCATTCACCTGTGGGGATAGTGACACAACGAAGAAGACGTTCGTCTGTGAGGGTGGCAACACGACGAAGGCGTTCGTCTATGAGGGTGGCAACACGACGAAAGGGATGCTGGTCTTTGGGGGTGGCGACACGACGAAAGGGATGTTGGTCTGTGGGGGTAGCGACGTGGCAGCAGGGAGTTGCCTCCCAACGGACGATGGCACTCGGGTGTGGGGGTGGTGGGACAACGCTGAGGCGTATGTCGTCGATGGACGGCTGCGACATGGAGAAAGAGGATAGCGGCTTAATCGGGACGTCGTCGACGCGCGGCTGCGACACGGAGGCAAGAGGTATCGGCCCACGTTCCCGGACATGGGGAAGCGTCTCGGGTATGAACGTTGCGGCGACAGTAGCGGGGCGTTGTCGAATGTCGTGAGTGTAGAGTTGTAGCATGGCAGGAGGACTTGGCGGTCGAACCGAAGACGACTTCCGCGTGTGGACCAGCAGAGGACAGGGTAAGCGTGCGGGTAGGGTGGCGACTTTGATGGGGGGAAACCCGTTGCTGCTATAGTTGGGTGGAGCGACTAGAGTTGGATCGACCCGAGAGAAGCCAGTCAGACAAATTGGGGGGGTACTCGCTGCAGAGTGCACGTCGACCGACAGCATTTGCGACAGGCTGTATGGAGGGACGGCGGGGTTGTTGGCAGATGGAACGACAGGAAGGAACTCCGAGCAACAGGTAGGAGTGTTGGGCGGGGCGTCTCCGGTGGCCCGCGAAAAATCCTCGACGGCTGGGATAACGACGAAAATATCGTTCGGGCAGGGCCCCTGCTGGGAATATCATAAATTTCGTTCGCTCCTGAGATGAAAAAAAAAAAACGCACCAGTGTTCCACCCCACCTGCAAACAGCAGAGTAACCCTGGAACAGGGAACTCATGAGGGTGGGTGGATGAGGATGGGTGGAGGAGTATCGCGCAGAAGGGTTGAGAGTGAGAGGGTGTCGACGGAGGGATCCTGCGTTGCGACTTCTCGCAGTGATCACCCGAATACTCCCGAAGCGCCAGGTGAGACTTCCGATCACCCGTTTTTCCAGGCTCTGGAAGGTTCTGGAATCCGATCGAGATCCGCGTGACTCGTTCTGGAATCCGGTCGCGACCTTCGGGTCCCGGGAACGGCAGAATTGCCGATGAACACGTGACGCCGGCCAACGAGACGTTGCGAGTTTCTCAGGTCTGTCAGTAAGTCCCGGTTCATCTTCGTCGCTCCTCCTTTGTCAAGATTCTCAACCTTGGTGCTCTCCCTCGTCCCCTCGCCTCAACCTGTCCCGTAAAACGCGCCCACTTTCGTCGCTCGTTATCTTCTCCAGGGCTATTGGCTTGCTGCCTGCTGTTGTCGAAACTGGCGACCACGTTTCCGGCAAACGTTCCTCAATTCCGCTCGTGCTCGTTGATACCTAGTCCTCTCGCCCTCCACTATTTGGTTCCACCTATTGGTGGTAACTGTGGGTACACAGTCTACAGTCTATTATGTTGGGTCTAGGTGAGCACCCCCAAGGTATCCCCCCTCCTGCACGTTCTGCGTGCGGCCAACAGGGCTCGTGCTAATTTAAAAAGTTTGTATCCCCACCCAGGTCCACTACTCCCTAGGTGCTGAACCCGAACGCCCCTGCGCCCACCCACTCCCCATATCGCCACCCCTCCACAACCCGACATACATGACGCGCAATGGTGCCCCGCCGCCGAAAACCACCCAGCCGGTATCGAAGAACACCCACCTACCGCCACGTTGCAACTCCGCATGCGCGCGTGGGGTCCCTCCGCAGCATCACAACATTCGCAGAAGGTCTTTGGCAGCAACGTTCCGCCGTCGCGTCACCGCGTTCACAGCCGTGACCCTTCTCCGTGTCTGGGAACGTGGGCCGATACCTCTTGCCTCCGTGTCGCAGCCGCGCGTCGACGACGTCCCGATTAAGCCGCTATCCTCTTTCTCCATGTCGCAGCCGTCCATCGACGACATACGCCTCAGCGTTGTCCCACCACCCCCACACCCGAGTGCCATCGTCCGTTGGGAGGCAACTCCCTGCTGCCACGTCGCTACCCCCACAGACCAACATCCCTTTCGTCGTGTCGCCACCCCCAAAGACCAGCATCCCTTTCGTCGTGTTGCCACCCTCACAGACGAACGCCTTCGTCGTGTCGCCACCCTCACAGATGAACGCCTTCTTCGTTGTGTCACTACCCCCACAGGTGAATGCCCTCTTCGCCGTGTCGCCACCCTCACTGAACATCTTTGCCAAGTCACCATCTGCATGGACGAAAGCGGTCTTCACCCCACCCAAGCACCCAATTCAGCTACACCTCCTGCCCCTATGTCACACTCATTCATCAACAATCTCCAGCAATATCTCACCACCATACCACTACGTTCGGCTGGATATCATGATGTCTGAATGCTTAGGTACTTTTGTTAGGTAGAAATATCTTGCCACCATGTCACCCTTGTCTGTATATAGTAAGAAATCCTATGCAGACTGTTACCTACATGTACTTAGTTCTTGTTCGTACGAATCTTGAATAAATTGTGATTTCCAGATAATTCGCAGATGGGGTAATGCCCTTGTTGATCACTTGTGGTAGGTTCTCCGCTTCCTTCCTCTGCCTCTCTCTACTTCGCCTCTCTGATCTCTCTGCCTCACCTCCCTGATCTCTCTGCCTCACCTCTCTGATCTCTCTGCTTCACCTCTTTGATCTCTCTGCTGGTCTCTCTGCCTCACCTCTTTGATCTCTCTGCCTCACCTCTCTGATCTCTCTGCCTCACCTCTCTGATCTCTCTGCTCAATGAAGGCTATTTCTCTCTCAGACCACAGAGAAGTCCTGCTAGCCTATCAGGATGAATATCGCCAGTCAAAGGGTGGTGATCGTCATGCTGTTGTGGCAAAAATCATTGAGGAGATCACCTCCCAAGACAAGGGAAAGGGAAAGGGAAAGCAGGAGGCTGTCAAGGGTCTTGAATCTGTGAGTCAACTCTTTTATCAACTCATTAATCCATCCAATTCAGAGATCTCATCTGCTTCAACCCAGAAAATCCAAAACTGGTACAACAACCACAAGAATGTCCCATTGGAGGATGAATCAACCCTTGTCCCTGTTGGCACAGTCTGGAACTACAGACTGGTGATTCAACACCTATTCAGGGATCACATTGCTGAAGAGATGAAGAAGACTGGCCTTAAATCCAGTGACAAAGGCTGGATTCAACAATTCCAGCTGGTTGTCAGCCAGGTTGTCACCTCACAGGGTGGAGAAGCAGCTGCTTCAAATAAGTATGGGGAGATAGCCAAATCCTGGAATGAAACAGAACCCCCAGAGGAATTGCAGAGGAAGTGAGTACTGAGATGAGGGCTTGGCTATTTCCAATGCTTACTTGAGTTATAGAGTTGCTATGAAAAAATCTGGGCCCACTATTGATAGCTTCCTGAAAAAGATGCAGCAGCAAATGGGGGTAGCTATTGTTGGGTGTGCTGCATATAGGGATAATGAAGGAAGGTTGTGTACATTTGAGTATGTCATTCCTCTCTCAAAGGCCTACTTTACTTATTAAAGCTGACCCCTGTATAGCTTCTGTACTAAGGATGAGAGAAAGGACACATTCACCCAGGTACACTCCAAGGATGTTGAAGGGCTGCTTGGGAAATGGGGGAAGTGGGTTGCACAAAAGGGTAATGTTACTACCTTTTATCCCCTCCCACCTACTTACCTGATTATATTGGTTTAGGAGTTGGGACCACCAAGCCAAATCAAAGGGATGGGGAGGATGAACAATCTGAAGAGCAAGAGAATGATGCTTGGCTAAAGCTTCTGGATGGTGCCTCTGGATCTCTCTCTCTCAAGCCATGGGAGGAGGTCTCCAGTGCTAACAAAGTGAATCTTTCATTTGCTTTGAGGGCTGTGATGAGACAAGCTTGGGGTGAGTATACATCCCTTTATTACTATTTTCCCTATCTAACTTCAGCTGTTAGAGCAATCAGGCAGGAGGGGAAAAATTCCCTGGGGGCAAATCAAGTCAGACCCAAAGTCCTTGATTCACTCTGGGTTCCTCTTGGGAACCAAGCTTGCAGATCCTGTAAGAATGTCACGGACAAGTGTTGGTGCCTATTGGCAACACTGGGAGTCTCAAGGCCAGGAGGGAGATTTCTTTTCCTTCCTTACCTTGAATGATGGTGATGATGGCAAGGACAAGGATAATGACAAGAGTGAGGAGAGTGATAAGGGTAAGGAGAGTGACAGGAGTGAGGAGGGTGACAGGAGTGAGGAGAGTGACAAGGACAAAAGTGATAGAGCTGATGGTGATGCAGAGGATCATCCTCCAGACCACTTTGCCATTGATGATGGCATCCCTTATCCCTTCCTCTGTGATGCCAGTGGACGTACTGCCTGTCTCCAGGAATTAGTATCTACCAAGGGTCAAGTCAACAAAACCTTCCATGAGGTGATTAAGCTGGTGGATTCAATGGAGGTGAGTCCTATACCAAGCATATGATCTTGATTACATCTTATATAATTATAGGACACAAATGTGCCAAGTCCATATGAAGACACAGTTTGGTCACATATTCATTGGTCATGGGATGAAGTCCATCTACCAAAGCATATGCTCAATGATAGGGAAACAACCAATTCCTTCCTGCGCTGGATAGCCACAAAAGCTTCTGGGTTACTCAACCAGATACCACTCAACAAGAACCAGGTCCAGGAGCTATTACTTGGAGTTGCTCTGTTCCTCAGAGATCTTGAATTTGCTTGCTTTGTGGACCATGATAGAGTTCATGTTCCTGACTATATTGTCAACAGTTGCATGCAGTCAGATGATCTTGGTCCCATTGCAAATGTAGTGGACACACTGTTGAGAGCTACCCAGGGTCAGACAGAGTGAGTGTTTTTTTAAAACTAAGTGAGATGAAAATTGAAACAAAATAGTGAGGAACCCAGTCAATCCAGTCCACTCTCAAAGAAGTCAGCCAGGCATCAGGAGAAGGCAAAGAAGAAAGCTGCAAGAAGTCCCAAGAAAGGGTAAGCCTGTGGTTCAATGTGTTCTGCAGTTGTTTTATGAAGATATTCTATTTAGAGTAACCAAAAGGAAAAGGCCAATTACTCCTGTAGAATCTGAGGATGAGGGTTCTGAATCTGGAGATTCACCAACCCCTGCACCAAGGTAAGAGATATGTTATATCTCTAGAAAAGATTGATAAAGTTTTATTTAAATGTAGGAGAAGTGAAAGGAAGAAGAGGACAACTGCTAAGAAAGAACAGGCAGAAAAGATGGCCCAGTTGAAGAAGGCAAAGAAGGCAAAGACAAGCAAGAAATGACTATGAATTGATTGTAATGGTATTGGAATAGAATCACTTGTACTATTAGAGAAAGCCTGGGAATGAAGCAGATTGTCAAATGTCTACTTGAGGGATTGACTGACTTGTGAGACACTCCCAGGTAAGAACACATCTCACACTCCATCTGGTTGATCTCCTAGAGGACAAACATGCCCTGACTAACAATACACCAGGATTTGTTGGAATAGGTATCATCGTATATGACCTTGGAAGTGATCATGAATGTAGAGATGAAGAGGTGGTGACCAGAGGAACTGCAAGTGGCTATGAACCTTGCCTTGAGTCTCTGCAATAAATAGAGGGCAGCAAAGGTCATGGAGGATGCAAGCCTTGTGTGATGGAGTGTGTAGGTGATAAAGTGGGTGAGTGAAGGGGACAGAGTAGATGAAGAGGATGGTGGGGCTGGTTAAGACAATGGAAGAGGCTATGCATGTAGTAAGTATATTTGCAGTCACATAGCAGAGGGGATATACAGTGATAACTCTGAATTAACTGGGTATCTGGTATATAGTGTGTATTATCTGAATTAGTCTCAAAGAATTCATAGGAGCAAAAAGTATTGTATGACCCATAGGTCATGGGCCAGCAAAATGTCATACGACCCATGGGTCATGGGCCACCAAAGTGTCGTACGACCCATGGGTCATGGGAGAGAAAATTATCGTACGACCCATGGGTCATGGGAGAGAAAATTGTTGTACGACCCATGGGTCATGGGTCACCAAAGTGTCGTACGACCCATGGGTCATAGGCCAGCAAATTGTCGTATGACCCATGGGTCATGGGAGAAAAAATTGTTGTACGACCCATGGGTCATGGGTCACCAAAGTGTCGTACGACCCATGGGTCATGGGAGAGAAAATTGTTGTACGACCCATGGGTCAT
>Ga0307515_10024618_pt1 | contig 10478 bp, 3 predicted proteins | sample 17_EM_MG_FD_194513 | JGI IMG/M metagenome (GOLD analysis project Ga0307515, IMG submission 194513) | Populus trichocarpa ectomycorrhiza microbial communities from riparian zone in the Pacific Northwest, United States - 17_EM | ecosystem: Host-associated > Plants > Roots > Unclassified | place...
TATACTAAAAGGTTCTACGGAACTATACTAGAACACTAAATTACCTATAATACTTATAATTAATTATAGACTGGCATAAAGGCTTAGAAGCAGAGTTATATAAAAATCCCTATATTAGCCTAGGTAGTTACCGGTATACTTCTAATAGGCTTCTAATAGGTCTCCTAGCAATCCTTACATCTTTTCTCTAATTATATTTTTCCCTTATTAAGGTTTTTTAGGAGTTTAAAGCAGGGGTTAGATAAATAGATAATATATAGCGGCATACCAACACCTCTCTAATATCTCTCCGAACCTCTTCCGGGATAAGCCCTTATAATCTCCCTACTATAAGGTAATAGCGATCGGGGGCTAACCGTAAGAAGGGGGGGGGCAATATAAGGGATATTATTGTGGACACTTTGGGTTGCCCTTAGGACAACCCCCAGACGCCCCTTAGATAGTCACCGGTTACGTGCCAGAGGTATATACCTATAGTATATAGTCTCTACAATCCTAAAGGCCTTACCTCCTTAAGGATTCGTCTCTTTTACCAATCTATCCTGTTCTAATCGTGTCCTTATAGCCCCCTGTCTATAAGATCCCCTTATACTATACTAATTATAAAGCCTTAGAGTATTTTATAATAATAAAGCAGCTTACTAGCTAATAGGCTTAATAGGCTAAAATACTCTCTTAATTCTTTTTTATAATTATATACTACCCGGGTATATAAAACTCTAAGGCTAATACTTTAACCCGGAAAGAATAGGACGTAGGCCCCTAGAATAAGCTAAAGGCGCAATATCGAACACGCGCCCTCCTCTATCCTAAATAGCTTAACCTACGCATTCTTAAGGAACTAAGCTCTAAAGAAAATAAGCTAGCACCTATAAAAGGAGAGTTCTTAGACGAGCTAATAGGATTAATTAACCGCATCTTAACCGTAAACCGCACAGTTAAATCCCTAAAGGCCCTCCGCGACTAGGCCTTAAAAGGTAACCCTAATTTAAAAATAGAAGAGGGACTGCTTTTATACTAAGAACGGCTTATAGTTCCAGATATTAACAACCTACAGATAGAGCTAATCTGTAAGGCCCACTATTAAGTCTTAACGGCGTACCCTAGTTAGGATAAGACCTACTAACTACTAGCGCCCCATTACTATTAGTAAGGACTCCTATCCGATATAAAATAATTTATTAGAAACTACTACGCCTATAAACACGCAGATGCCCCTAGGGATTAAACTCCTAGGTAGTTACGTCTATTACTAGTTCTAGAACGCCCTTAGCAATATATTATAATGGACTTTAAGTCGTTTCTAAAGGACGCCCACGGCTATAACGCGGCCTTTATAGTAATTAACCGACTATATAAGCAATCCGTCTCCCTTTCTTGCTTTAAGACTATAACTATAAAGGATATAGCTCGCCTTTATATTAACAATATCTATTAATTCTACGGCGCTCCTAAATTAATTATCTCTAACCGTAGTCTCTAGTTTATATTAAACTTCTAGAATAAATTCTGCCGTATCCTTAGGATTAAGATTAAGCTCTCTACTATATTCTACCCTTAAACTAATAGCTAAACTAAGATTATAAACTAGTACCTTAACTAACAACTATATCCCTTTATAAACTACTATTAGGACAACTAGTTAGAATTACTACCTATAATAAACTACGCGCAGCTTACGCTCCCCTATAATAGTATAGGGATGTCGCTGTTACGAACGCTTTAAGTATGATATTACGACTACTTGGGAAAGAGTCGGAAGAAGCTAGTTAGTTGATACGGGCACGGTCCAGGATGGATCCGGTAGAACTATATAACGAGGAATGGTAACTAAGTCACGTAATGTGATCTGTATAATCTGTATAATCTATAGGATCCGCAATAGAGTAGATAGAGCACACGTATATCACGTATAAAAAGGATTTTATAGGAGTACGGTTATATATTTAAGGACCCTTAGTCCCTACCTAGATAGTTCCTTCCTTGTAGTAATTCTTAGAATATAATTAGAGTTAATCTATTAGGCAACTACTCCACTAGTTATTATTACATTGTTAACTTACTTATAATACCTATATACCTAGCCCAATAATAAGCCCACCGTAGTACTTGCTACAAGGTTCCGTTACACAATCACTACCTAGTTATAGTTTTAATAAGTTAAACAACATGCCACTAAAAGCAGCCACCATAACGCCATTAACGGCGGCAACTACTTTAAGGTCAGGAGGTGACACTAGTATAGCAGATACTAACTCACAGCAACCTGTAACGGTTAGACAACTATAAGAGATAGTTAACTAGTTAATAGAGAACAATGCGGCACTTAAACAAAGGATTAATAGGATAGGCGTAGTAAAGGTTAAGTTACCATCGATTAAAAGGTTTATAGGAGAAAGATTAAAGCTTAAAGGATTTCTTACACAAATGCACTTTAAGGTAGCGTAGGAAGGAGTAAAGCTAGTAACACCTATAGATCAAATAGCTTATGCGGGACTATTCCTATTAGGAAGAGCACTTAAATAGTTTAAGCCTTACCTTATAGAAATATAAGCAAATGGAATAATAACCACCAACTAAGGGGTACGGTTTATATTCTTAAGTTAGAATGGATTTATAGAGTAACTTACACAAATGTTTAGAGACCCGGAGGCAGTAACTATAGTAGAAAGAAAACTCTAAGATATTACGCAACGAACTTTAGTAATTAAGTACATAACACAGTTCCAAACGCTAGCTATATAAGTTAAGTGGAATAATAGGGCACTTATAGCACAGTATAAATAGGGACTTAAGGCTAAAGTCTAGGACGTAATTATTCTAATAGAAGATGCGGATACCCTAAGGGAGCTAATAGATTAAGTAATAAAGATTAATAATAGGATCTACCAAAGGGAGCAGACTAAGAGAGGTTAGGACAGAGTTCCACAGTTATATAAAACACAGAGTACGCAACAACTAAAGCTAAGTTAGAAACTATAGTACGGCGCAGAGCTAATAAACCTAAGCGGTACTAAAGAAGCCTATAAGAGATAAAGTAAGCAACTATAGAAACCTAGAGGTTAAGGATCTAGTAATTATAGGACTAAGGAGCAAAAGCTAAACCAGGGATCTTAACAGCAGAAGACGTTTAGGCGGACTCTATAGCAAAGTTAATAGTTCAGAAACAGAGCTTATATAAATTACGGGAAACAGGGTTATTTCACAAGGGATTATAAAGATAGTTAGAGTTACTATATAATAAAGGGAACCTAACTAGTAGAAGACATATACGTATAAAGGGATAATAGTGTACTGTAAGGAATAAAAGAGTGTTCAATTAGAAGTTTCGCGTTTTATTATAATAACGTATACCAAATTTATAAAGACGCTAAGTACGGCGTAAGCTATTAGCTATAAGAGCCAAAATCTACAAAGTATAGAGGAACTAGAGAGTTAAATAAAGAACAAAATCAACTCTATAAGCTAGATTAAGATATTACAGCAACATGCGGACAATAATTAGTAACAATGACAATAGAATCAGAGTATTCATTAATTAATAGCGACGAGAACAGTAAAGGAACCAACTAGGGGTACCCAAACCTCAATAACGCAATTATAGAAGTAGAGACTAAGACCGCTATAGAGCAAGGTTTAGTAACGGGTATTATAATACCATTAGATACGGCATCTATCGCTTTATAAGACGGCAGGAGTAGTATCTAAAAGAGATTAAGTAAGCAGACAACTGCTAGTGCTAGCTTACCACTTAATAAAGGCAAAAGGCTAAAGGCTTAAGATTCTTAAGATGAGATAAAAGAGATCTAAGATTCCGCAGATAGGATAAGGATAGCTTAAGGACCCATAATAGACGAAAACCGATAAAGTAGAGTAGCAGCTCAGTTTAGAAACATATAAATAAGCTTAGGACAGAGTTTCCCATAGGCATCAGATTCTTAAGGCAAGATAGATAAGATTTAAGACTCTTAAAACGAGATAAGAACACCACAGACGCTTAATTAGACTAAGGTGGGAGCCAGGCTTAAGATAGAAGTAAGCTTAGGATTAAAGGATTTAAAGGACTAAGAATTCGGAGTATAAATAAGGACACCTATAAACAAGAGGCAAGGAGCTTCTTTATAAATTAGAGAATCTGCAATATAAACAGCAGTTAGACTAGGAGATAGATATATAGACTTAGAGGACTTACTAGGGAAACATAGCGTTCGGCCTAAAGATTAAAAAGTTAATACTAAGATTAAGAAGTATAATAACTTTAAGGATCTACTTATAAAACACGAAAGAAAAGAAACTATAAAGAAATTTAGAGTAAGAATTACCTTATAGCAAGAACAGAAACTAAACAAAAGATCTAGCATATTAGGACGTATAAGGGACAGAGCACCTATATAAAAGGTCACCAATAGGCCTAGAGTAAGTACACTAAGAGCTAAGTAGCTTACTAAACTAGAGTAAGAAGAGGATTTAGGGATTCTAACTAGGTTCAAAGAACGACATATAAAGGGCTGTCACGACGCAGTAATAAGAAGATATTTTCTTACGGATGAGCCGTATACACTTAAGCAGCTATACTAAAAGTGGTATAGGCAACGACATAATGATAAGTAGGAAGATTTCTATATATAGTTAGATAAAAAAGTTATTTAAAACCACCTAATTATAGAAAAGGTTATAACACATATTAAGGGAGCCTTAATTATAATATTAAAAGATCTAAAGGAGTAATTAGAGGACTAGAGAAGCAAAAGATAAATCTTAATACCTATAAATAAAGTCGCAACGCTTAAATCAATATAAGAAAGGTTTAAACTTAAGGACGAAGACGAGCTAAGAGTTAACCCAAGACACCAAACACATTACACACTATTGTAGATAGCATGCGTGGATAATGTGTGTAACATGTATAGAGCACTAAAGGATAAAAATTAAAAGTATTTAGTGAGGATATATTAAATAACGGATAAGGCAAAATATCGAAACGCTAAGTATATACATAGTTAGCACCCCATAGAAATTTAAGAATAAGGGGACTTAATACTTTAACTAGGAAGATTCCTTACGGAAGAATGCCTAGATAAATAATAATAGTGGGAATATCTAGAGAATACCTATTTACGGTATATTAAAGATAAAAAGCGAATTAAGTATTAGCCTAAGTTAGACCAAGTATAACTAGGATCTAGTAGCTAATAGTTAGGAAAAGTAGAGGCCTATAGGACTAGAGGGAACTAGTAGTAGAGCCTTAGACCCTTAAAGGAATTTAAGGATAATACCTAAATTTATAAGCTAAGTGGCAAGATTAATAGTTTAAGGCATTAATAGATAGTGGAGCAATAAGGAACTATATCTCACTAGCAGCAGTTAAAAGAATAGGGTTACCACACAGGAAAAAGGAATGTCCTTACCTATTAGTAATAATTTTAGGAGATCTAATAGCCTATAGAGGAGGTATTATTAATCTTAAAATAGGACCTGTTTAGATAACTATTAAAGGGAGATAAATTGAGATGTCTTTTAATATATTACCATTGGGGAATAATAAGGCAGTGTTAGGAATGCCTTAGTTATAGGAATATAATCTAAAGATTAATTAGGTTATAGGTTAGGTTAATATTAAAGATACTTAACGCCGTATGACGCGATAATAAGCTAAGTTAGTATAGTACTAAGTTGGAGCGATATATAAAGAAACTAAAAAAGGGTTAAGCTATATACTAAAGAGATACTATAAGTACGGCAAGAAACTATAGTCGCTAAAAAGTGAAAAGCTATTAAAATATACAGTATAGGACTATAAGATAGAATTAGAACCAGAAATAAGTTTAAGGTTCTTTCTAATCTACAAGCTTACTAAAGAAGAAGGTAGAGCATTAAAAGAGTTTATCTAAGAAAACTTATAAAAGGGATCTATCTCTCACACGGCACAAATAGGTCATAGTCCATTTCAAATATATCAATTGTGGGGGGTGCAGGCTTATAGGGCGGGATCCAGGCGATATCGTAGCGTTTATAAGGCTTTTTAGGCCTAAACTTCGGAGATCTGGCCTAAATCCTACCCGGTGCCCCTAATAGGGTAGCCTGCCGCTAGACCTAAAATAGGACTGCAAGTATCTAATCTAATATACATCGGAAGGGGGGTAGGTAAGTAAAAAGAACGACCTATTAAGTGCAGTTGCAAGCGATAATACTGTTAACCGTATTAAACATCTAGTTAAATACCTAAGTTACAGGGTTTTCGGCCAAGTAATGTATAGACATGTGATATCTATCTCTCGCACGGCACAAATAGGTTATAGTCCATTTTAAATATATTAATTATAGGGGGTGCAGGCTCATAGGGCAGGATCCAGGCGATATCGTAGCGTTTATAAGGCTTTTTAGGCCTAAACTTCGGAGATCTGGCCTAAATCCTATCTAGTACCCACTAGCGAAGCACCTGCCACCTACAAAGAATCAAGTTAAAACGGGGGTAATTTCTATAGTCTAAAAAGTATAGAGTCTTAATTCCACCTTAGGCTTAGCAGCATAGTAGAACAGCAGACGGCAATATACGGCATATTGCGGCAATATCGCGGCAATATGCTAATGTTGGTATACTTTAACACGGTACAATAGACGTAGTATACATACAGTGTCGCATTCTGCCATATTCTGCCATATTCTGCCAGTCGCATTCTATCATATTCTGCCATATTCTGCTATGTTCTACTATATTCTGCCATATTCTGCAGTCACATTCTACCATATTCTGCCCGTCACATTCTACCATATTCTACCAGTCGCATTCTACTATATTCTGCCATATTCTACCTGTCGCCTTCTGCTATATTCTGCAGATATGGCAGAACGTGCCAGGTAACACGCCTCCAGTACCGTCACCTAGCCAGTATAGGCACACTCCGCTAGAAATTCGAGTTTAATTAAAGTCGTTCGGTTTCCAAGGTATTATAGTAAAGTTTAACCGCATCTAATATCCATTAACCTAACTACGCCGTTTATGACTCTACGAAGCCACAATTATGCGTATACTATGCTGCACCCCTACGGAAGAAGTGGTTAGAGTAGCCGTCAAGCAGGATACCACCAGCGGCTAGGCGGGTTAATAGAATCTTACGCACTACTAGCGCCAAAAAAGCTCTATTATTAACGCTAAATAATAGATCTAATAGAGGCCAGGGGTTACGGTTAAATAACCATATTATTACGGCTACGGGGCATAGACGATCTCCCAGTATAGCGGCGATCTAAATGTTAACACCACTATGGGTTTTATCTGTCTTGCTCCGTTTTAAGTAAAAGACTATTAAATAGCTATCAGGGGCGATCCTAACGTCACTACGGAGGGCCTTTATAGTACTAAAGTCCTTAGCTTTCCTATTTAGGTACGTAATTTCTCCTATACATAGGAAACCTATAAACGCCATCATAAATGCCGCATCTATATTTACATCCGCCTTACAGGGCCTAAGCGTAATAATCTTATCTAGGATGTCCTTCGTAATCGGTAATTTAGTCTTCTTAGTAGATGGGAATAGTAATATAGCCCCCGCTAGGGCCCTCTTAATAGTATAGTCTTTAAAGGCAGCGATTAAGTGACCTAGATCTATATAACAAGATCAGATTGCAGAGACATAATTAGAGAAAGTTTCTGGCTTAACCCTACCCATTAAAGGGGCGGCTGTACCGAACGCTTGTTAAGCAATCCATTCCCCTAAGTCCATCTTCTCAGCCGGATACGGTAATAAACCGTTTAGGGCTAAGAAGGCCTCCCAGCTCTTAATAGCGGAGGAGTAGCCCTTCCTTATGTTAGCTGCCAAGCCATACTATACAAGTAGCGAAAAGTAGTAAGACCCACCGATCTCGCTCTAGAAGGTCAGGGGAGGTTAATTAAACAACTTTAGGTCAACTACAAGAGTTAGTAGCCACCTAAAGAGGTATCATTTTTCTAGTAAGAAGCCGTTATTTATTTGCCACTTAGGGCATATTAATAATAATTTCTCGCGGTTAAATCGCGAGAGAACATTAGCAAGCCCATTTAGCGCTAGAGACCCATATAGTCGTTATTCATCCGGCAAGAAGCCGTTATTTATTTACCACTTAGGGCACATTAATAATAATTTCTCGCGGTTAAATCGCGAGAGAACATTAGCAAGCCCATTTAGCGCTAGAGACCCATATAGTCGTTATTTATCTAGCAAGAAGCCGTCATTCATTTGCCACTCAGGGCACATTAATAATAATTTCTCGCGGTCAAATCGCGAGAGAGCATCAGCAAGCCCATTATTAGCGCTGGAGACCCATATAGTCATTATAGTAATATCATTTATTATTAAGGATATAAGTATCTCTCGGAGTAATCAGTTTCCAGAACCTTTCACAACATCATTCTAGATGCCGCTATAAGCAACCATATTGTCTATATAAATATAGAAAAACCCATACCGCCATACCAATAACCACCTTTTAAATGCCTCTGCGATAGCATATATTTCTTTTAGGTTAATATAGTCATCCGCCTGGTCTAGCAGGGGGTAACAGCTAAAAGCCTGGGCCTAGGGCAGGGAAGCCACGTAATTAGGCCAGTAGCCATTCTCTCCACTAAAGTAGAAGCCTCCATAGCCTTTAAGCAATAAGGCGTCGGTAAACAAGTAAAACTATAGCCTCTCCTTATCATCAAAAAACAGTACACCGTTACTTAATATAAGAACCTTAAGCCAGAGGTTAAGGTCTTCCTTAAGCTCTAGGGGAAGGCGCCGGTGCGCATATCTTAATAGCCTAATAGGCCATTTTATCATAAAGTCCCACAAGGAGCAAGAGTACGAGCGCCCAAGGCAGATAACTTTTGCACACCATACTAGGCGGCCCGCCAGTTATTAGGCTTGCTGTAATAATAGCCAGCCCATCTAAAGAGCTTCGGTTACCTAATCAATAGCTTTCTATTACTTAACTGGTAAGAGTTTCATCTCCATCACCGCGGTGTTAATCGTGTAACCCAGTACTTCAGCCTCCGTACCTTTAATATTTTTAGTATCATTTCGGGGTACCCCTAGCTGGTTAGTAACCAAGAGGTATACCTCCCTTAGTAATAGCAGTATAGTTAGACACTTAACCACAAATATAAAATCATTAAGGTAGTACTTAATAGCAGAGTTAATCTGTTGTACTAGGATCTAGTAGAGGCCTTTAGCAAATAAGTTAAAGAGAAATGGGGCTGTTCGTAAGCCAAATAGCAGACAGCATTTAACGTATATAACTCCCTTCCAGATAAAGCCGAGTAGGTAACGCGACCGCACTAAAACGGGCACAATCCGGAAGGCATCTCTAATGTCTCGTTTAACCAGGTAGCAGCCCCTACCAGCTATAATTACGTATGCTAGTATAGTCTCTACCCGGGTATAGTATAGTATTGCCTAGGCTAGGTTAATAGAGTCATTAACTAAGGATCCCTTAGGTAAGGAGAGGTCGTAAATACGGCGGAAGCCGCCATCTGCCTTAGGCACTAGGCCTAGGGGTAAGGTAACTACAGAGTCGGTAGCCTGTATACGGCCTAGGGCCAGGTCAGTAACAATCTTTTTAGAGATAAGGTCTTCGTTATCGCATAAGGAGAGGTAGTTTTTGCAGACACTAGATAGCATAGGTAACGAGGTACCTATCTCTGCCCCATAGGTAAGGATGCCTTGCAAAATTGCTAGGAGATTTCCAGGGTACTTATGAAGAAGCGTGCTCCAAGCAAGAGGCCTTAAGGGTAATGGTAAGTCGGCCAAAAAAGTTGTTTGCAAGTAAGTTTCAAAAAGAGGTACTAAATTAGGCCTGCCTTAAAGCCTTAGCGCCTATAGCAGGTCCATCTAAATAGTTAAACCTAGGAACATATCTTCATCCACCATCAAATCCTGGGTCTAACTACTTACAGCAATAAGCTACCTAGGGCACGACTTTAATAGGTGGTCTTTGTCGCATTTAGAGCATATATAGCGGTAACGACATAGATTATCTCTACAAGCCTACTAGTTATTCCAGCTATAACAGGGCTTATTAAAGGTAGGGGGAGGGGAAGTATTCTTTCGCGATCTCTTTAATGCCATACCACGGACTTTAAGCCCCTAGCTCCATGCCTTTATATTAGCCGCCCGGCAGTATAGGGCCTTAAACTAGGTAGGCATATCCCAGTTACTAGGCTTAAGCTAATTGCGATCTATAACGTACCTATAGTAGTTAAGTGCGAGGTCCAGGATAGAGGTCCAGTTATAGGTTATGGAGTAGTCGCGGATCTTATTTATCTAGAGCAACATCCTTATATAGAGGTTGGTTGGGCATACATAGAGAGTGCTTATAATTACCATATAGTTTGTAAACCCAGTAAACCAGACCTCCTTATTCTTATAGACCTTGCGGCTAGTAGTAGGTCTCTTTAAAACAAGTTTTCCATTTTTAATAGTAGCCACATTAGAGAGGTCTGGGCGGCCAGAGTGTACCCA
>Ga0307515_10024620_pt1 | contig 10477 bp, 1 predicted proteins | sample 17_EM_MG_FD_194513 | JGI IMG/M metagenome (GOLD analysis project Ga0307515, IMG submission 194513) | Populus trichocarpa ectomycorrhiza microbial communities from riparian zone in the Pacific Northwest, United States - 17_EM | ecosystem: Host-associated > Plants > Roots > Unclassified | place...
TAAGTACTACTTTATTGCTTTTAGCTTATCTATTAATTAATAGTAGAGGGGGCTATAGCCTAGCGAGTTATTGGCTTCTAATTAAATCTTATAATTATATATCTAGTAGGGGGGTAATTTATCTAAGGCCGCCTTTAAGAATGCATCCTTGTAGTTTATATAAATGGTAAAAAGGAGGCGTTTAACTAGTTCCTTATCGGTTTCCTTAGCTAGCCTTTCCTCTCTATTATTAATGATTTAGTTAATCTTATATAGGCTTATTGTAAAGACCTTATTATCCTTCCGGTATATATTAAAGTGGAACGCTATAGCGCTAATTGCGGCGATATTTATGGTAAGGGGGTTGCCTAATAATAGGGGCGTATATAACTTTAGGGACTTCTAGGGTACTAGCGTTATTATTACCCCTTTTAGCTCCTATTATATCTTTTAAAGGTTATCCCTTATATCCTATTAATATGTTCTTTTCTATACCGGTTAGATCTATATAATTTAGATATTATTTACATTACTATCTATCCCGCTTTTATATGTAGAGTCCTCTTTAAATATAGCGCTTTAGGAGAGTATCTTTATTAGTATAGAGTTCTTTCTAGCTTTGCGGCGGGCGTCTTCTTAGGTAAAGGCTAGGTCACGGGCCTAAATATCCTACTAGTAGGTAGGGTTAGCCCTTACGGCTAGTATCTTACGGTTAGTTTGGATCTCTCTAATAAAAAAGGGTAACCTTGGTTTATCCTTCGGCTAAATAAACCGTCTTTATTATACGTTTAACTAGATATTAAAATAGGACATCTATTTTCGTCTAAGGATTATATTATAAAACCCTAGGTCTAGAATATAAAAGAGGATACCGTATTAGCGTCGTCCGTTAAGAGCAATATATAACTTTAAGACGTGGGTAACGGGCTAACCGGCTTAGCCGTTATAGCCTTTTACCTAGACAGGCTTCTCTAGTTAGATGGCTTCTGTATTTAGAAACTTGGCAATATTATTTATATAGGCAGTATTTATAAAGGCGAAGCCATTTGCTCTAGTATTAATAAGGGCGGTTATATTAACTCTATATCTATTTTAAGATACTATATATAAAAACATAAAATGCTTTCCACCTATTAACTAACTAAGATTAATCTCTTTAAGATCGATAGGGTACCCTAGGGGGGAGTCTTTCCCTAGGGTTCCTCTTTTCCTAACTTATCTAACGTTTCTCCTTCCTCTATCTCCTTAATATTGCCTATATCTTTTAGCTCCGGGCAGGACAAGGCAAAGTAACCCTACTTATTATAGTTAAAGTACGTAGCCAAGGTAGGGTTAATTGGAGTATTACGGCGAATACTAGTTAATGGCGTAGTATATAACTAGTTAGGCGAGGCTCGCTAGTGTATAGTTATAACCGCCTTTAGTAAAAGAGTAGTTATAACTTGTCTTCCTACTCTAGCTCCTGTAGGTATAGCTAGCGAGTTCTAATTATTATAGAGTTGCTTCTACTAATTAGGGCGGGCGTTAATTCGCTTTAGTTCTAAGTCCAATAATAGGTAATAAGCTATAAGTTTTTCGTAGGTTAGTAGGTTATCTAAGGTTATAGCGATCTTTTCTTATAGCTAGATTATTAGCTTATTATATAGGTCTAATTAGTAGTTCTTAAGGAGGACCTGGCCTTCTTCTGTAAGGTATAGGAATTAAGTCTAGAATTTGGTAAAGGGTTAGTTTAGTTTTATTATTAGGCGATTATAGTTATAACGGGTATCCTATACTTTATTCGGGTTAATATAAATAGCCGCTAGGTGCCATATTATCTTATTAACGGATATAAATTAGATAGGGAAGTTGTCCTTAAACTTGGCTTAAAGGTGCCGTTAGGCGTCCCTAGTAGTTCGACTAAAGAGGTAGAGTATTTTGGCTTCTTTAGAAAGGAAATAGTTGTGGTTAACGCGGAGCTTTCCTTATACTTAAATCCTCTAATTCTTAAAGGTAGGGTCTATCCCGTTAGACAGTAGTAGGGAGTTAGGGAGCTTAACGGACTTTAATTACTTCGTTATTATATCCGTACTCCCTAGTGTATTATATTTAGTGGAGTAAATAGGTTAGCTAGGGCTTTAAGAAGGGGAAGCTGGGCTATTTTATAGGGCTGTAAGGCTTTCTAGGATCTCTTATAGGGTCTCTTATATATTTCTTACTTTAAGACGATTAGCTTCTTAGCTAGCTACAAGGGCACGAATCTGCTCGCGTACGTCTATAACGTTATTATTATCTTCGATTTCTAATCCTAATTGGATTTCAGGTTCCTCTTAGGTAGAGGCAGCTCTCTTAGATGAGCTTGCTTTAGGTGCTATCGTTAGCTTCCTAAGGTTCGTTAGTATTATACGCTTTAGTTTTAATTCTAGGGGTATAGGTCCAGTCCTATCTGGCTTATAAGGTAGGATATTATCTAGGCCTTTCCAGGCAATGTAGAGTTGTTTTAGTGTCTAAGTATAGCGCGTTAATGCGTCATTGCAGACAAAGTTTCTTTGGGGTGGGATATTATTAAGGCCTTCCCAGGCAAGGTAGGGAGAGCTTAGTATAATGTCACGGCTTAAACAAATGCCTCTGAACCAAAGCTTGAACAAATGCTATATTACGAAGATACTAAGCTAAAGAGAAGGAAAAGGGGTCGCTAGGACCGATGTAAACAAATATATAGGGTGAGCCGCTAAGGCGCTAGCTTTGGGCGGGCCAATCGCAGGTCGGCAAAATATGGCAGAATTTGGCAGGTAACATGCGATAGCGCCGTTACATAGCCTAGAATTATAAATAAGTAAAATTAGGCTAATAAAAAAAGCCTACTATATGGTTTTTAAGTAGGAGCCTAAGTATAGAGAATCTATTTAGGGTCTTATATATTTAAGGCGGCGAAGGCATTATTATAAAGTCTTATAGTAACTATAAGGGCAATAGGATAAAAGAAAGGATTAGGATTTTAATATACTTTATACATTTTCTCATAAATCTATTAGCCTATAAATAAAGAGAAAGTAAAATAGAGATATTTATAGTTAACCTTTAATCTTCTCCCTTTCTATAAATTATTATAATAAATATAGCTAGTACTATATAATCTTTAACTTATATTATAAGTATTATAATATCCTAGTAGAGTGTTACGACACTAGTAGAAAGCGGCAGCTATAGTAGATGTTATAGTAGACGTAGGGCTTACGTAACTCTTATATAGCCATAGGATTATATATAACTCCTCGCGTTACTACTTATCCTTTTCTTTCCTTTTCTTTAGCTTTAGATTCTTGTTTATAGACAATTCAATTATATAGGCTTGCGCGTCCCTCTTGCCGTGTATATACCTTAATTAACTAAGTCACTAATATTATCTAAAGCTTATACTACTCTTTCTTCTTAAGAAGGAACTTAAATATATCTATAAGGCTATAAATAAGATAAGGATATAGAATAGGACCTTAAGGATATTGCTAGAACTATAAGGAAAGGACCTAAAGGAAAAGAATAGAACCTTAAGGAAAGGACCTATAAAATACGTATAGACTAGAACCCCTAAAGAAATTACCTAGAATTACCTAATACCCTATCACTATGCCCTAAAACATAGTAGTAGGTAAAGTAGCTGTAGGACCTATAAATACCTTAAACGAAGAAATAATTAATGTCTTAACCCCCTAGGCGGAGCTTATAGCAGCTAATACCAAAGTTAAACGGCTATAAGAACTACTTAAATCTAGAGACACCCCTATATCTAGTAAGGACCTATTAAATAGACTTGCTATAGTCCTTAAGGCCCTAGCCCAACATATAGTATTAGTATTATTACGGTCTATAAAGGTTATAGACCCCTTATTGCTTATAGATGGAGTTAATCCTATATTTAATAATTAGAAGCTTTAATCATAGGATAAGCCTAAAGTTAATATAGACTACTTCCCTACTACCCAAGCTAAAATAGCCTACGTCTTTAGCTATACCGGCGGAGATATATAGACGTATCTACGTCTGTAATACGCCTAGGACTTAATAAAACCCTTCCTCTCTAGAGAAGAAATAGTTAACTACCTATCTTCTATCTATAAGGACCCTTTTAGAGTATAGAATACCTACCTTAGCTATAAAAGTCTAAATATGGAAATAATAGGGACCTTTTTAGCCTTCTAGACCTACTTTTTATACCTAGCTAGATAAGCCTAGATTCCCTAGAAAGACCTATTACTAAACCTCTTTAATAAGCTTACCCTAGACCTATAGTAGGCTATACTACTAGCTTTTACTACTATATAGACGTTAAAAGAACTTATAAACTACTGCCTAGCTATTAACTAAGGCCTCTATTAAATTAAGGTATAAGCTAACTAGATAAAGGCTAGGAATCCCTTAAATTAAGCTATAAGTAATATAAGAACGGCCCGTAATACCCTAGTATAACCTATAACGCCTACTACGCTAGCTATATAGCTAGCCCTACTATACTAAGCGTTTACTTGGCCTATTTATAGCGACCCCTATATATAGGCTCTTAGTAACTAAGGGGCTTACTTCTTATACGGCTAGAAAGACCACTATATAAGAAACTGCCTAATAAAAGTAAAAGCGGACGAGGTTCTATTAATCTAGGAGGATAGTATCCCTTAATACGTTAGTTTGCGTCTATCTATTATTAATAAGGACTAGCCAATTAAATTAACTAAATTAAATCGTCGTGCTCAGGAATGTAAGGCTGGTAATATTTATAAAATCTTATATAAAACGATCTATATAGCTTCTTCCTTAAAGTTTAGTCACTCAATATAAGGTAATTAATAGTCGTCTTTTCTACAGAACGGAATCTGATATATTTTACGCCCAAAATGTGTCCTCAGCGCTCGCTGGTGTTTTGGTGTTCCGCGCACAGACTAGATTCTAGATGGACGCTAACGTGTTAAGGGATAGAGTTAGAAAAAGAGGACCCTAGAGAAAGACTCCTCTCTAGGGTTAAAAGGGATTAATATATTATATATTAATCTAAGTTGGCTAGTTAGTAGAAGAAGCTATACTATCCCTTATACTTTATTTTATAATAGATATTAAGTTTTAACCTCTACTTTAGCTAACTCTAGAGTAAACGCCTTTGCCTTAATAGATACCTAGTATAAGCTTTATAGTGTATGGAATTAAACAAGCGACTTAATTGTAAATCTATGGAAATCAAGTGATATAAATACATAAAGGTAGACCCCTAAACTCCGAAGTCTATAACTCATTTTGACCATATCCGAGACATACAAGGGTAGTGCTGACGTAGGTGAAATAGGGTAATATGTAAGGTCCGGTAGTCGGTTATACCTAGTATACTATAAAGCTAGCTAACTTTTTAACTATACCTATTAAAGAACTACCCAAACTAATTCCTATTTATGGGTATAATGGATAGATAGGGCCACCTATTACGACTATCTTACGTATTTACCTCTATATTAATAGACAAAGGTAGTATAACGTCCCCTTCTTTATTATAGACCTAGGAAGCTATAATATAATCTTAAAAAGAAAATGGCTAGCCTATTTAGGCTTATAGCTTAATATATAGAGTAGGCGGCTTATTTAGCCTAAAACCCTACCCCTAACCCCTTCCTTTATAAAAGAAATTAGTATTATAATAGAAAACCTTATACGGCCCTAGATTAATACTATTTATTAGGCAGACGCTATATATAGGGACTAGGCCTTTAAGAAAGATATACAGCTTAATCTATAACGGGTCTATATACTACGCCGCCCCTTAGACCTACCTATATTATGCCACCTATACTAAAGACCTAGGAAGTAAGTAATAACCTACCTAAGTCCCCTATAGAGAACTTAGGCCCTATATAGCTATAAAGGAAGGCTAGGAATACTAAACGCTATACTAAACTAATAGACTAAAGGGATAACTTATAGAAAATAGAATGTAAGCTATGGAAGATTATAAACCCTATATTATAAAATACGGCCTAATAGAAGTCCGTAAAGAAACCTATATAATAATAGTACTAGAGGAGTCCTCTATATACGTTTCCTGCTTATATAAGCAGAGTCCCTTCTTATTCGGTCTCCGCAGCAACTACTTTAGTATCTGTAGTAGTTATCCCAGACCCCATAGATATAGGCCTATATTAAGACCTATATTCCTTATAGTTAGATTTAATAGCTTTATTCATTTATTCTAATATTATTTAGTTTACCACTATAAACCTCCTACTAGTTAATATCTACTATATTAGTGCTATAGGATTATACTAAAACTTAGTCTAACCTAATACTATTACCTTTACTACTAGCCTATGCAAAATTAATTAAATAATTAAGGAAAAGGAAAGTAAGCTTATAGACAAGGAGCTAGTAGAATAGAAACTACCCTATTAGTACTAAAAGTTTAAGGATATATTCTCTAAGGTAGTATCTAATATACTTCTACTTTACTAACTATATAACTATAAGATTAAGATAGAGCTAGATAAGGAAAACGTTCTTAGTTATACCCCCCTCTATAAATAATCTATTGCCAAATTATAGGCTATTAAGTAGTATCTTATTAATAACCTAATAAAGGGATTTATTAAGCCTAGCTAGGCCCTATTTACCTCCTCTATTCTCTTTACTAAAAAGCTAAATAGAGGACTTTATTTCTATATTAACTACTATTAGCTTAATAATATAACCTGCAAAGACCGTTATCTACTACCCCTACTTAATAAGACACTAGCCTAAATTAATAGAGCTAAGGTATTTATAAAGCTTAATATCTACTAGGCCTTCTACTAAATTAGGATAGACCTTAAATCTATAGATCTTACTATATTTTAGACTTGCTATAGATTATATAAATATAAAGTACTTCCTTTTAGACTAACTAATGGACTAGCTATATACTAACGATATATAAATAATATACTCTTTAACTACTTTAATAACTTCTATATGGCCTACCTAGATAATATTATAATTTACTTTAAAAATAAGTTAGAATATAAGGAGCACGTCTATAAGGTCCTATAACAACTCTATAAGGCTAGCCTTTAGGCTAATATTAAGAAATTAGAGTTTAGTATAAAGTGTATAAAGTACCTAGGGTTTATTATTAGTATAGACGGAATTAAGGTAGACCTAGAAAAGACGGCTGTAATTAATTAGTAGGAACTACTACGGATTGTAAAAGGGATATAGTTATTCTTAGGCTTCTATAACTTCTACTAACGCTTTATTAAGAACTATAGTAGGATTACTTAGCTTCTTAGCCACCTTACTATAAAGGACTAGCCCTGCTACTTTAATACTATATATAGGTAGGCTTTTAATAAGCTTAAGAAATAACTAGTCTCTACTTCCTTACTTACCTACTTTAACCTAAAATAGCCCTTAATGCTAGAAATTAATGCCTTAGATAGTATTATTGCTAGCATTTATTCCTAGAAGTAGATAGACGAAGAGTAGCACCCTATTACTTACTACTTAAGACTATAGTAGATACTAAGCTAAACTACCTAATATACGATAAAGAAATATTAGCTATTATCTCTAACTTTTAGTACTAGCGAGTATAGCTAGAAGGGACCCCTAAGCCTATTTAAGTAGTTTTAGATTATAAGGCCTTAGAATACTTTATAATAATAAAAGCCCTTATAGCCTAGTAGGCGCGCTAGGTAGATACTCTATCTTAGTTCTACTTCCTAATTATATATAGGCTAGGCGCTACTAACTGTGCGGATACTCTTATAAGGCGTAAATAGGACCTAGATAACTAGATAGCTATAAAGGCCTTATTATAAACCTAGACGCTACTATAACTAAAGTACTTTAACCCTTAGATATGGGAAGAGCTAAGTATTAAATCTTTAAGCGCTAAGATATGTCCTATTAACCCTTTAGAATTTAACCTTATTAATAAACTACTATAAGCGAACTATATAAGCCCTTCTCTATAGGAGTACCGTAAAAAGGTAAAGGATATTACTAGCCTATAGTCCCTTAAAAACGGACTGCTTAAGTACTAGGAACGGCTAGTAGTAATAAAGGAATAAAACCTATAAACCTAGCTTATTGCCAAGGTATATACCTAGGTCTCTATAGCCTACCCTAGAAAAAAATAAGACCTATAAGATTACTAGTAACCGTTACTACTGGCCCGGAATAGTTATAGATATTAACCACTATATATAGAACTACGACAACTACTATAGGTCTATGGTTCTATAAGATAAGATCCTAGGACTATTAAAGCCACTTCTAATACTAGAACGCCCCTAGCAGTATATCTCTATAGACTTTTATAAACTACTAGTAGACCATAATAGATATGATATAGTTATAGTCCTAGTTAACTATTTCGGCAAACGCCCTTTCTTAATTCCCTACTATAAGAATATTAATGCTAAAGAGGCGGCCTAACTATATATCTACTATATCTACCAAATTTATAGACTACTAGATACTATTATATTAGACTAAGGGCTATAGTTTATATTGGCCTTTTAAAACGAATTTACCTAAATCCTAGGGATTAGGCTAAAGCTTTTTATAGCGTACTACCCCTAAATAGATAGTTAGACGGAGATTATAAATTAATACTTAGACTAGAGACTTTAGCCTTTTATTAACTACTTCTAGGATAACTAGGGTAAACTACTACCCCTAATAGACTACGCCTAGGCAACCCTACCCTATAACTCTATAGGATTTGCACCTATCTAACTAAAAATAGGGTATTTACCCTAAATAAGCTTTAACTAGGATAGGCTAGAAGGACTATAGACTATATATAAGAAACTGTTCTATAAGAAAGCCTAGTAGTACGCTAAGCGCTTAGAGGAAGTCTAGACGGTAGCCTATATAAATCTAAAAAAGGCCGAAAGATTAATAGAATAGTAGGTAAATAAGTATAGGCATAAGCCTAACTTTACTATAGGTAATATAGTCTAGGTTATAATAAAGAACTAGAAGATAGAACGGCCTAGTTATAAGCTAGACTATTAGATAGCGGGACTATATAGGGTTCTTAAGAAAATAGGTAACTTATATAAAGTAAAGCTCCTAGACTTAATTAAGGTTTACCCTATTTTCTTACTAGATAAGCTATAGAAGGCTATAAATAACCTATTACCTAAATAAAAGAATAAACCTCCCCTACTAATTTAAGTTAATAGCAGTAATAAATAGGAAATTAAAGAAGTACTAGCCTATAGACTAGTAAGGAAAATACTAAAGTACTACGTTAGTTGGAAAGGTTACGACTTAGATCCTACCTAGTACCCTATATAGAACTTTATTAGTAGTCCCTATAAGCTTTAAGAATTCTATAGCCGTTACCCTAATATACTAGGACTCCTAAAGTACCTAAATAAGTAGATAGAGTGCTAGTATAGTAAAGATAATAAGCTACTAGAAGAATATAAAGATAAGAACGCCCTATAGGTATAATATAGATATATAAAGCCTAAGGGCAGGCTTTTACGGAGGGGGGGGGGTAATATTACGGCACTGGTAGAAAGCGGTAGCTATAGTAGACATAGGGCTTACGTAACTCTTACGTGACCATAGGATTGTATATAACTCCTTGCGTTACTACTTATCCTTTCCTTTCCTTTTTTTTAGCTTTAGATTCTCGTTTATAAACAATCTAATTATATAGGCTTGCGCGTCCCTCTTACTGTATACATGTCGTAATTAACTAAGTCGCTAATATAGAGTATTAATTTCAACTCGTTTATATTTACACCTATAAAAGAGAATTTATCCTTATCCTTATTATTCTTACTATTATTTAAATATATACTTTTATATCTATTATTAAGTTTATTAATATCGTTATAAGGGTTAGCCCTTTCTATATTACTCCCTATAACCTTATTAACCTTCTCTATAGCCGCGTTAACTAGTAAGTATAGCTAAGACCCTATATAGGCGATAAATAGTAATAGTAAAGTAAGGAGCAACTACTATTTCTTATTAGGATATACAGTGATGTGCACGACCAGCTTCCACCCCCCCTCTGGAAAAATATTATTTCGCTTCGGTACGCGGGCTCGCTAAATCGCCACCAACTGTATATAGTAACTGTAGCGAACGCATGTGCCTGCACGCAAGGACCTTTTTGGTTGCCCTGGAGAATCGCCTTGGTTGACCAAGCTGAGGACGCACGCGCCCTCCCCTCCCCCTTAACTGCGCCCCCCCCCCCGCTGTGGCCGCCAAAACGCGAATACAAAGCTGTTCCTGCAGTTGCCGATGAAATTTGATGATATCGTACTGGTGGAAACCTCACGATATTTGACAAAGATCACAACACTGCGGAGGAAGGCCGATCGCGAAGTCTGCCAGAAGTAAAGTTCTTGCAGCCAAGCATGGGCGTTCGCTACGATTGCTAGCGAGCCCGCGTACCGAAGCGAAATAATTTTTTTTTTCAGAGGGGGGGTGGAAGCTGGTCGTGCACATCACTGTACCTAGGTGTTAAGCACCTAGTAGT
>Ga0307515_10024621_pt1 | contig 10476 bp, 7 predicted proteins | sample 17_EM_MG_FD_194513 | JGI IMG/M metagenome (GOLD analysis project Ga0307515, IMG submission 194513) | Populus trichocarpa ectomycorrhiza microbial communities from riparian zone in the Pacific Northwest, United States - 17_EM | ecosystem: Host-associated > Plants > Roots > Unclassified | place...
TGGGCAATATCACTTCTCTATCCTACTAACTATTAGATTTAATCCTCTTAATATCTGATTGATTATGATTCTAGAGTTCTATCTAGGTAAAAAAAATAAAAATAAAATTGTGTGTGCCTTACAATTAATTCCTCCTGCAGCACACTCAAGAAAGTTCATATATGAATAAATGACCTTGATTTTTTAAGACTTTCTCTAGAAAAATTGTTTTTGTTTTTCTTGGAAGTATAAAGTTTTAATCCATACAAGCACTTCAAGCAAGCAAACTCTCTTAAAAGCTTTTAAGTATCTTTCATCTACGCTTGAAGTCTATAAAAAATGAAACTATGTTAGATCAAACATAAACATCTTATAACAGTTGTTTAACAACTATTTGAAAATAAATCAAATATATTCTTTAAATGATCAAATCACCAAATCTTGCTCTACAATACACATGTAAATTCGTGATCTAGCAAAGCACAAATCTTTGCTTGGTTTCACAAATAAATCAAGTCATCATAAATCAAATTAAAAGAAAGAATCATATGATTGTTTTACTCTTTTGTGCAAATATTTTAAATAGAGATTGTACATAATAATACTTTTTAATAAAATTAAATTTTGTAGACGTGTGCTTGCTTAATTTTTAGATACACAAATTTGTTTCTACAAATGTCATCCAATAATTATAACCATCACCACCGCCACCGCCACCCCTAACCAACCCCCAAACCCCACCTTCACCTTCATCTTTGTATCTACAACTACTATTATAACAACCACCTCCATCATAACATCATCATGCTATCATCGTATTATTTCACACCATTGTTTTATTAAATATTATAAAATATTTTGCTTATATAAAATGTTATGTGAAAAACAATTAATGTAAAATGTATTTTATCCATAAAATATTTACACAAAACATACTAACCTTAAGATAAGAAAATATTAAGAGAACCAAAATAGAAAAAACAAGAATGGAAAGAAGAAATATCAAATATACCACTAACCCTTCCATTGTCCAATTAAAAAAAAAATTAAGAGGCATCAACCATTTATTATAGCCTTGTAGCCTATGAGAGCTTTCACAGTGGATTTGTACAGTGAAAGTTGTTTTTTGGTTCCTAGTGTTTTTTTTTTCATTTTGTTCCCTTATTTTTTTCATCTTATTTGGTTCTTTAATATTATGTTGATTTGGGGTTGGTATTTGTGATTTACTTTTATGTCTATGTATAGGGACCTTGTAGTGTCGTGGTAATATTTTGTTGCTCGATAAATGTTTGGTTTCGCAAATCAAATTTAATTGCATTGACCAAAATTGAATATTAAACAAATATTAAATCCCTTTTGTTTGCTAACATCATGAATTTATTTGCATTTTCAAGAAAAGATTTTTTTTCAGCCACTTAATTTTTATCTATCTAATTTGATCATTTCACATTAATTTTTTTAGGGATTGAATTTGGTAGGTAGTTTTTCTTATCTATATATCGGGTTCTAACAATGTCAAGATAAGATTATGGTGTTTGATTCATGCTTGGTTTGGTAAAATTAAATTGAATTATGTTGATGTAAAACAATTAAGTGTTTTTTTTTTAAAAAAAGTAAAACAAATATAGTGTACTAGGGTATACGAAGTAATGCAAATTGGCTGGCATGAGGTATTTGTTTTGTATCATAATGAGTTTTTTTATCCTTTTTTTTTTTATGTCGAAAAGATTTTGCCCCACCCATATCATAGTACATTGTGTCCTAAATGTAGTTACGGCTACAAAACTCTATTGTCTATGAGTTACTCAAAGTACAATTCAAATGTCAAATCAACTCGTGTTCTTGTTGTAGAGTAGCTTTTCCATATATGGCTTCAATTTCACAAGACCTAAGACGAGCAAATGCTAGAACCACAATTGCAGATAAATGGCAGCATCATCAATCAATCCAAAATATTCCCACTTGTGTGTTGAAAACTAACCACACAAGCAAAGTGTCTCTGAAACATCACATATATAATTCGAGTGATTGCACTAAAAAAAAGTAGAGGGCGAAATTCTCCATTTTAGCATGACCAGATTAATACGCAATCAAAGATTCCTTCTTGCTACGCTTAGTATCGGTGACCCATGCTTGGATCTCACGAGGACCCTATAGTTGCTCTCATCTTTTTCGTTTTTTCTTTTATCAATCTCATCTTCCTAACCTACTACAATGATAGAAGAGTTTGATAAATTTGAAAAAGATTAGATAAATGTAAGATTCTCGTCTCATCCTCTTGGAATGGACTGACTTCAACAAAAACTTCACCATCCATAATAATAAAAATCATCTTAGAACAACCATCTAGGTAGTGGCCCAGTGGTAAGAGCTTGGGACCAAGAGGTTTGCTTCCTCTATAGTCTCAGGTTCGAGCTCTGGAGTTGCTCATATGATGGCCACTAGAGGTTTGCTCCCTCTGTGGTCTCAGGTTCGAGCCCTGGAGTTGCTCATATGATGGCCACTGGAGGTTTACATGGTCGTTAACTTCAGGGCCCGTGGGATTAGTCGAGGTGCGCGCAAGCTGGCCCGGACATCCACGTTAAACTAAAAAAAAATCATCTTAGAACAATAGTCACAAATTCGAGTCCTCTTATGACTACTAGAAGCTTACATGGTCGTTAACTTCAGGGTCTAGCTATAGGATTAGTCGAGGTGCGCGCAAGTTAACCCGAATACTCACGTTAATAAAAAAAAATCATCTTGGAACATGTTTGAGAGAGTGATATTGTGGTTGTAGTTCAAAGTGCTTTTTCGCTTGAAAATATATCGTAATAATATTTTGAAATTTATTTTTAATATTAGTATATCAAAATAATTTAAAAATTAAAAAAAATAAAAATTTCTTGAGATAGTTGTTGGGATGTAAAACACAATCTTAGTTTTTCATGCTGCCTAAGTCCACCGACAAACAGTGTAAGGAAACGTCTTCTAAGGTCTACCATCAACAGTGTTGCCTCTCCACATGCATTGCTAATCCTATAAAAAAATGTTGAACTGATCAAATGTGAAATAATATATATAAATATTTGAGGGGAAATTGAAACCAAAATTAATTAAAATGAGAGAAAAGTAGGATATTGATTTAAAATAAAAAGTAAAATAAAATAAAATAAAAAATTGATGAATTTTTTACCTATGTTTTATCTCAAATTGATTGGGGCAAGTTGATTTAGGTTTTTGACTGGGTCAGGTCGAATCCATCGTTCTCTATTTTTCTTAAATTCAAACTAGTCCAAGCCTCGGATTGGCCAGATCCTGTCCAATGTCTATCAAACACAAAAAAAGATATATTATTCAATCCAGTTCAAAGCATCAAATTCAAGAAAAAATAATTATTTTTTCAGTCCAATATTGTTCATCATACTAAACATTACATAAAGGATTGAGATGGTGCTCATTAAGCTATGTATATTTCTTTTCTTAACGTTCAAGTTCAAATTTTAAGGGAATTTTTTTTATGCACCATAAGTTTACTTCTAATTAATATTGTTTGAGAAGATGATTGAATTTTAATTGATGCATGAAAATAAAAAAATATGCTTGAGGGGTGTATTTGTATAATGTTTTAAATTACTTCAAGAAATTATTTTTCAAATGATTTTGATATGTTAAAATCTCCCTACAAAACATTAAATTTGATGATTTTTTTAAATATAAAATAATTTTTATAAAACTATTGCATTGTATATATTATGAACGAAATAACATTTAGATCCTACTATATATGTTTATAAATTAAACATCTTTGGACCTAACTTGTAACAATGGCAATGATTACTGAAGATCTTGCCTTTATAAAAAAGCAAATTGATTATCTCAAACCTAAGGGATAAAAATGAATTACAAGGGAAACATGTTTATCCCTATTTTTCCTATAATTAGCTAGTTTTTTTATAAAACACAGCAAGAACAAATAGAAGAAGAAGTCAATAGAAATAACAGAAACAAGTTTAAGTGTCAGTTGTAACCGAATAATAAAGGACTACAAACAACAGGGAGGCCCTCCACGTTCCCTCTTGTAGCCGTAACAAGCAAGGTATAGTACCAACCGATGCTAATAAGATGAATAAATGCACACGGAGATTCCTTATTTTCTGGCTAATCTTTCCTCCATTTATTTTTCTTGAGCAAGAACGTTAGTTATATATAGATCATTGAGTCTTCGTTGTGATCATTAACATGTGCTGAGTTTCGAGCCTTAAATGCATTGCCTTATCTGGTCTTCGTTTATGTTTTAGACAAAAGGGAGGGGACATTGGATTTTGATTTCTGATGTTTCTTTCATTAATGTTGTTGCTGTTGTCTTTATAAGTGAAGAGAATCTCAGTTGTGGAGATGGAGAGTGATCAGACTGAACATCATCATAGGTATCGTCGCAACCAGCAACATCAAGTCTTGTTGCCAACACAGTCAGGTATACGTACATGTTCTTTGTATAATTATTGGATTCAAGAAGCCATGATTTTTTTTTCAAGATTTACTTCCTATTTTGGACATTTCTTGGATTCTTATGATGCGTAATGAGTCGAGGTTACCTGGGTTTTTCTAATCTTAGTTAAAGGCAGTTTAGTTTTTTTTCGGTATTAAATCCAATTCTGATATACTTTTGCAGTTATTTTTCATGTATGAGGAGATTTGTACATTGGCACTTGAGTCCAGAGAGAAAGGGAGGAGGGAGGGAGTGGAAATGGCCACTGAAACAGACCATCTTCATCACCATCATCATCAAACCTATGGAGACAATCGGTCATGCCTAGAACTATCACCAGATAGAGAAGAATCCCAGGTATAATATTCCAATGTTTTGCCTACCTTTTTTTCATTTTGCTTTGTTTCTATCTATCTGCAAACAGTTGTTTTTCATGTCCCATTAGGGTTCTTTTAATGTTAAACTTAATTATTAATTAAATAAAAGCCTCTGTTAGGATCAGTTTTCTTTACTTTTGCAGCACCATGTTGTTTTCTGTCGATTCTCTTTGCAGACAAATTGTGTATGTTCTCAAGCAAGATTTAAAGAAAACTAAAATACTTCAAAAAAAAAAAGTTAATGAGCAATTTGTGTAATTTTATGTTGATTATTTAATTGATTTTCAGAATACTATTTGAATCCTGAGGAATTTGTTTTTAGTGACAAGTAGTTTAATCAAGAGGGTAATGAGCACGAAACTTACTGCATCACGACCCTGGGCATTTACCAATGAAACCATAAATTTAAGCTGATTCAACTAGAGTACTTGCAAACTTCATACCAGAATTGCTGTAATTATTGAAAATGAAGAGTTGAGTTACTGATTGAGATGTAGATCTGCAGATAATATTGAAAGTTAGAAGTTGTTCTGTTAATTTGACCATCACTGTTCAATGTTTTTTTTTTTAATCTATAATTTATCTTTAAAATCCAAAGCAGGATGCGTCAGTCTCCCAAATCATGGATTGCGGTTCCATAACTTTTGGAAGATACACTGAAGACACACTTGCATGGGAAAAATATTCTGTTTTCTCCCACAACAGATGTCAGGAGGAGTTGGAGAAATTCAAGGCCCCAGGATTAGTTGCTCAGAAGAAGGCATATTTTGAGGAATACTATAAAAAAATTAGAGCTATGAAAGGTTTGCAAGCAGAGCAAGAAACTACTCAAACTGACCCCACTCAAAATGGGCAGGAGATTACTGCACAAGAAGAAAATGGTGTTGGTGTTGAAACGTCGAAAGAGGAAATTAAATCTAGCAATAGTAGTCCGGAAGAAAATGTTGTTGATGTTCACAGATCAAGAGAGGAAAACAAGCACAGCAATGGCTATAAAATTCAGGTGTTAGATAGTCATGCCACCGATACTATTAACCCATCTACGAGAGGCATTAATGATAGAGCAGAAGAAGAAAATCACTTCGATGGGAACAGAGGCAGGGCTAGCAAAGAAGATGAAAAGGGGTTGTGCTTATCTGCCAGAATAATAAAACATTCTATGGAAGGTGGTTCCTCGTCATGTAGTCCATCAGTCAAAGGTAGTTCCAAAACTACCCAGAAAGCGAGCCCTGTCAGCAATGAAGTCAAGCATAATGGAAGCCAAATGAAGAAGCAGGCATCTAGTATGAGGGCAAAGGTAAACAATTAACGCTTCATTTCATGTCAACTCTCCTTTACCACTTCCAGAACTGATAATTCATGCAGGTTTTAATAATCTTCTTCTTAAATCTGCATATCATGCCCATTTATTTCCTTTTTGAGAGATGGGCTTTTGATCTACGCTGGCCGAAGGTATCTCAATCTTGTATGCAAATACCAAAAGAGCTTTGTTTCTATATGCACTGTTGCTAGTTCCTGGTATATGGAAGATCTGTTGATCATATGCTTTGAATCATTTGGAGATTGGAAGATTAGGAGAACAAACAACGTGATACAAGGAACGATACTGTTGGTTATATTTTCTCATTTCTCTATTTCGCTACCCAATCACGGTGGATTGGGGGGGCCTTCAACCCAAGAGTGAGGCTGAGAGTGACTACATGCAATTGTGGACAAAATAAAAGTCCCCCTCGCCTGTCTGATTAGCCCCTTGCTTTTATTTTCTTGAATAAGCTTGAGTAAGTATGTTGCGTTCCATGTAGTTGTGATTGTTGCACTACCAACATAGCCTGCCATGATACTGAAATGGTCTCCGGACACATTGAGCTTATGTTACTTGTTCTCTGCAATTTGTGCTAGGGCTTTGTGTTTGCACTGCCAATTACCAATGGCAATGTTCTAATTATCAATTTGTGTTCTCAACCAGGGGACTGTCTCTTCTGCTGCAAACAGAACAAAGTTGGACCGCAGAATTAGCAAAGACATGGTTAAGCGATCTCAGAAGCCAAATCCATCTGTTCGTAGGGAAATTAAGAGCAAGGCAGATGTTAGTCTTGTTTCAGGCAAAAGAATTACCTCTAAGACTGCAACCAACGTAAAATCTGACCGGGTTCGATCACATAGACAACTTAGCGAAGTGCAATCCAGTACACCTGTTCTTCGTGCTTCATTAACAAAGGACAAGATGGTCTCCCTTTCTTCTAATAGAAGAGGCAGTCCACTTAAAACAAGTTCAACTCCCAAAAGCATGGCATACAGGCTCCCAGCAACATCATCAGTTCTCACTCGATCTGCTCAGGTAGATCGTCTGGTCTGTGTTCACTTTGGCTTCCCAGTTTTGTCTGCTTGTTAATGATTTTCGCTGATTGTTCATCTGCATTTATATATGCAGAGAAGTTCAAAAGAGATCACCACCATTAGTCGTTTGAGAAAAATCAGTGTAGATAACAGGTTTGATTTTACATAAGATATCTCTTCCCATCCCCACCCCTCATTCAGGTTTTTAACTTGGATAATTTTTCAGGAGCTGTGATGGATTTGGTCAGAGGTCTTTGGGGTTGAGTGGCCACCATAGTCTTCCAAAGAGTAGAGAATCTGAAAACCAGAGACCAAAAGTCATGTAATGCATCATAATTGCACCTCCCTTCCTCAAACTTTATAGCGTTTCCAATTCCGAGCGAATGGCAGATGGCTATTGCCAATTGCTGCTCAGCTTCTGCTAATAAGATATTAGAAACTGAATTCAATTTTTCCAACAAATATCAGGTTAAAAAATCTTTCTGACCGGAATGAATCAAATCAGAACACTGGACTTAAGTGTGGACCCATCAGTTCTGTCAAAGGACGGAGGCAGAAAAAGGTAAACCTAGTTGTGTGCCTAATATAGTCTGAAACTATGCAATCTAGTCTGAAACTATGCATAGCTTATAGTCTAGTCATTTTGATTCTAAACCCTTGCTTATTGCTAGACTGGTTCATCCTCTAAGCTACCAGCTAGCATCATTTTACGATTATACTGTTTTCTATCAATTTCAATTGTTATTTTCTTGTTGAATCTGCATGATCCATGTTCGCATGATAATTTCTTCTGACACTTCTGGATTGTCATGTATCTGGTTTTCAAGTTTGTCTGGTATCTGATATTTTTGTCTGTTTCAGCTAATGAACATCGTTTTGTTTCGTCCATTTAGTGAAAGTTTTACTTCCACTTGACGCATACATTTTCCGATATCTGCAGGGAATCGATGAAATCGTTGCTGGACTTGAACCGAAACCTGGCTTATCTAAGGGGACTAGTATTCAGAGGGCCTCTAATCTAAAGCCCATGAATAAGGTCAGATTTTATCCCATTTCTCATTTATTTGCCTATAGTTCTCAATTTTTCACCTGGAACTTGGACGTTTGAGATCAGTTTTTCCCCCTTTTTTTGCTACAACGTGTCCGTGTGATCGCTTCAATTAATTTCTAATGAGATCTTACCCTTCTTTCATCAATTGTGAACGGAAATATTGATGCTTGTTAAATTTTGATAATTTCAGATTGCTACATCCCAGTCTGTCGAACTGACGTGCAATCCAAGGGATTCAAGGTATGAAACATCTACTTTGCTTTTCTATTTCTTAGTCTATTATATCCGAAACTTCGGTGATTTCCTGTTCTTAAATTGACTACCTGGAGTCGGAGATTTTTCTAGATTTGATTAAACATTGATAAATGTTAAATTTGTTTCTTCACAATCTCCACAGACACGTTGATGCAGGCATGCATGGATTATTACCTCCTGAAAATTGTTTTTGTTCTGTGACTTAGACTAATACAATGCCATCATGCAGACAGAGGATGCCATCACGCAGACAGAGGATGCCAATTTGGCGTTGAGTGTTCAACAGGTGTAGGGAGTTGAGGTCATGTGATGTTCACAGCTTACTGAATCGCAAGTCTTGGGGGAATGTGCTGAACTGCAGATGACAGGATTTTCACAGCTTACTGAATCAACATGGCTAGGCAGAAGGCTATTAGATAGGAAATCTTGATACAGGAAGTAGAATAACTGCATGGCGAGTAAACAGCAGATCTGTAAATAAGAAATTTTCCATTCTCAAAGGCTTATATATGTAAGTTGAATTAGTTTCACGATATAAATTGTGCTTCTACACATGAATGAATTCTTATTTTGCAGCTATCAAGAAGAACAGATAATAGCTCAAAAGTGTTGGCGATCTCTCAAATAAAATTTAGTAGCTTTGTAAATAACAAAATCTAGTTGAATGACTTGGTGATGATTTTTTTCTCGATTGACTAATCCACTGTGTGAGTTTCCCTCAAATATCCTCTCTCTGGATTTGGATGCCTGCAAGATCCAAGTGAAGTTCAAGCCAGAAGTTAGAGCAGGTTTTGGCTGCCATGCATAGAGATGTTTGACAAATGAAAAGAAGAAATGATACGGAATTCAGACAGGAATAACAGTTCTCTGGTTAAGTCCAGAACTATGAATTGTAGCAATGAGTTTTCACATGCTGGACATTCTAATTCAGCGTAACAATAAATCGAATTGAAGAAGAACGTTATTAGGATTAAAACCATACTCTTGCCAATTGGTGAAAATTGTCCTGAGAGCAAGCAGAGAAGCTTGTACACATGATCCTGTTGCCAATCCAATCAAAAGGCCCTTCGCCCTCAAGTGTAAAACAAAAGCCAACACAGCTGCTACCGGTGTCCCAACCAGATAATACGCCCCAAGATTCACGTAGGCTCCGAACTTCTGCCACCCGCTTCCTCTAGCAACCCCTGATGCAGAGCAGAAAACCAACACTGATCATATCTCGAAGCAACATCAAGGAAGAAAGACTATTATCGACTATTGCAGGCAGCTTTATGTTCTTTTCTTCTATATTTGAAGAAAGCTGTTGCTGACTATTGTAAAGTTTAGATTAGAGTGATAAAAGAAATTTCTTGCCCTAATAAATCGATAGATGAGAAAAAGCTACGACGCTTGCCTGAAAGTACTGATTGTAAGCAGTCCATGATAACTGACAGACAAATGAAAGGAGCCATATCTGCAACATAATTTACAATTTCCTTCTCGCTGCTGAATGCATATCCCATAATGTGGCGACAAAAGAAGAGAGCTGTGCTTATAATAATCGCCTCGGTGATTGCAATAACCATTATGGCCCAGACAGCCATCTTAGCTGCCTGAGAATTCCCAGCTCCTAACTCATTCGAAACCCGGGTGCTACAAAAAGATTGAACATTTTTCTTCAGGAAGAGTGACGAGTAATAGGAAAACAAAACTGAGTTACATGATCTATATGCAATAGAGTTTGAACAATTTTTTTACAACACCTTGCTGTGGCCCCAAACCCGCAAGGAGTGAAGTAATGCAGATAGGTGATTGTGAAGCTGCAAGCAATACTTGGAGAGATTAAAAATGTACCATTTAAAACCTTTTGCATAACTGAATAATTTTTTGGTAGGAACCATGTTGTGTATGGACACAAATGGTTGTTGGCAGCCATGTCAAACATGGCTGCATGGCTAGAGTCAATGGTTGGTAGGTGGCAACCATTTTTGCCGTAATTGTTGGCCTTGACTTCTTCCCATAGCTCT
>Ga0307515_10024622_pt1 | contig 10476 bp, 13 predicted proteins | sample 17_EM_MG_FD_194513 | JGI IMG/M metagenome (GOLD analysis project Ga0307515, IMG submission 194513) | Populus trichocarpa ectomycorrhiza microbial communities from riparian zone in the Pacific Northwest, United States - 17_EM | ecosystem: Host-associated > Plants > Roots > Unclassified | place...
CCGAGGTCGGTTGGAGAGATGACGGGGTTTTCTATCCCGGCTATGAGAGGGAAGAATGGTGAAGAGGTAGAATCATACCCCGAGTGGGGTTTCGCTTGGGATTCTACCTCAAGCAAATATCATTCCGAGACCTCTGCACGACCCGATGGAGGACCACGTGATTGTGTTGTATGACCCGGCCGTGGATGACCGGGAGACAGACGAGGAGAGGCAGGAAAGGGGGAAGGAAGAAGCCAGGGAGAAGGCAGAGAAGGAGGCGAAGGAGAAGGCTGCAGGCAAGTTTAATCCCGGGTATACTGTGAGCGGTAGATAGCCGTGATGAGTATGAGTATTGTCGCGTGAGAGGAGCGGTTAAGACGAGTAGTCAGTGTCCTGTACTACACTAATAAGAGAGACAAGAATAAGGAGAGGACGCACCGTTGTCGCCCTGAGACCCATTTGGCGACGAATCCATTGTGGCGTCCTGGGAGAAGAGTGCGGGGGCAGCGATCCGGGAATCGAGGTGGGGATTGCTGGATCAAAGGGTCGTTCTTGTGGACTTGTCACAGACAGAACGCCCTCTGGGGAGAACGGGGGACGGGACAAAGTTGAGGACAACCACCGCCACTGGCGGAAGCATCGCTTGTTCTCATCTACGGGGGAGTCATCTTGCCGATCTCAGCGTCTAAGTCACTCACGAGATTACAGTGAGGGAGATCAAACAAGATTCACCTTGACGAGCGGCGAAGCGAGCAACCAGCAATGGTAGTGACTTTCCGTTAGACTTGAGGTAGTCCGTGAAGGCGGTCTGAGCAGCATTCCTGTTCTCCGCCGCACGATGCCCGCCAAAGGGAGGAGCGCAGGAGGGGGGTGGGTTCACGGCCAAACAGCAAATTCTGGGATTGGTGCTTGGAGTTTGTCTCGCAATCGGTCGAGCAGTATACGGAATTGAACCGGTCCACCGGCGGGATGACCACATTTTGGGATCAACGGAGCGCGATTTCCCTTGTTTTCTACCTGGTTCTCGAGCACCCGAAACAACGTGAGGTGGATAAAACAAATGCCCCCAGCCGTACCTTCCAAAGTGTCTCGATTTCTGTATTGGCATAACCTCCCTACCCACTCTTCGGGATGAGGGTCCTGTGAAGTATGTTCCTATTAGTGCAAACCAATCAGACACAACACGATTTGCGCACCCGCGAATCAAGTGAAACGAGCATTCCCAGATCCGTAGTACAAGTCGACCCCGAGATGTGCTGGACTCTGGTGATTTGCGCATCGGCGCCCGTAGTAGTGGCTCTCATTTTAAAAAGCAGATCGTGAGCTCGAGAGATTAAAAAAGAGGGCGACACATTGTATCTTCTGACTACCACCTCGTTGGTAGGGTCTCGTTCAAGTGCCTAGGGTGGGAGCGGTGAGGTTAGCTATAGGTGCAGGGTCCCGATTTCAGCCTCGATGGTGAAACCGAAAAATACGGTAAACACCACGTTGCAAACATGACCACCCAAAAGCGAATCTCGGCTCGCTTATCCTACCGAAACAAGGGGATAATCAAACAAAATTGATCCAAGATCAGCCAGTTTGACCGCGCCTAATGGGTATAGCACGAACGCGACTATCGAAGCAGGAGCCAGTGTCTGTGACGATATATTTTATAGATGTCAGTTGCAGGGGTGGTGTCTTGATAGGCGAATGGGGTGTGGAGAAATCTTGATAGTGAGCCAGGGATGGGAGGACCGAAGGCAAAGCAGGCGACGGGAGACTTGTGGTTTCCGGTGGAGATGGAGGTGGTCGGAGCGCAAAGGGGACTTGGTGAGGAGAACGAGAGTTGGTTCAATTTATGCGATGGGGTCACGTCCCCAACTAATTTAGCAAGGTCAACCTTCTCTCGAAGGATGCCAACTCGAGACTCTATTGAAGATTCTTGTTCTAATTTATGATCGATGATCCCTCGCCCACCGTCGCCCAGCCCAGATCCGGACACATTTTTTGGGCCCAGCTCGCCCGCGATCGGCACACGCAGCCCGAACCTGTACTGGGGTTCCACACCGAAACCGGAAATCTAACGCCAACTCGATCCGGCGACCCAAGTCTGCCGCTACCTTTTGGAAATGTTCTCCGTTCCTCTCTTGCGTTCGCACTCGGCCTCGTCGATCGCGGTCGCCTCCAGCTCTATCATGCCAACCGTTCAGTAATCCTCGTATCATCTGCGATAAACTTTTTTGAGGGCGACGGGGTGGACAAGTTCATCGCCAACATCATCGGGTTTTATCGTCTTTCGTTCGGGCAGAACGGCATCCTTAAACGTTTGCCAAGAACAACGCTGAGTTCGTCAAGAATCCGAGGATTCCGGAGGACGACAGAGTGATACAAAAGGGAAACATACTGGAGTTCTCGGGAGGTGACTCGCAAGGAAGGTTCACGGTTACACTGTGCGACGTCATCTACAGCGACCCGGCGACGGTCGGAAGATCCACAACGGTGCTCAATGTAACGTCTGACCGGTGGCCAAAGGACGAGCTGGCCATCAAGATCAGCTGGCCGGGTTCTGGCCGGGTTTCGGAGACCGATTTCTTGGAGGAGGCGGAGAAGACGGAGGGGAAGTGGGCCGTCAACCATCTTCCTCACGTTTTCTACGACAAAGAGGTGGTGTTCGGCAAAGGTTCGACTCTGGAGTCGGTTGCAAGTCTGTTCGAAGGTGCCAGGTCCGTCGGTGGAGGTACACGTACGATCGGCGTGTTCTCCGAGTGATTATCCAGGAGCGATTGTATCCTCTCAAGTCACTGTCGAGCGTGAGGGAGATTGGACAAGTCTTCGTCGATATCGCGTGCAGTATGTGTGTCCGTTCGCCTCTCATTTGCCACACACTTACGACATTTCAGCCCACTGTTTGCTCTACGATGTCCCCAGGATCCTTCATCGCGACCTCAGTCTGAACAACATCATGTGCCCCATCATCGAGAAGATGAGCGCCAAAGGGAAGACAAGGAAGGTCTACGGGGTGCTGACCGGCTGCGACCTTTCGTCCTGGAAGAAGGAGCTTAAGCCGGACTACACTAGAACCCCGCGGCAACGGACCGGGACTCCACCCTATATGACGCACGGGCTGCTCAAGGGAACGCTCACCCGTACAGGCACGACATCGAGTCGCTTTTCTACATCATGCTGCTGATGTGCGGGCGCCATACGATTGTTCGTTCGAGCGGGGAGGCCGATACTATAAGGGCTCGCCATCCGCTATACCTCCACTGTCGACCAGACTTCTGTGGCTCCGGCTGACGCTTGAGTTGACTGTACCGGGCGACGTTCCCCTTCTAACCCTCCTCCTTTCTTACGCATTATCTTTGAGTCTATCCACATCAATGTACTTGTATTAAAACCATCAGCACAGGCGTTTGCGACATGCAACACCACACCGTTTTTATCTTCGATCACCATTTGATTCACGTGTGATCGCACAAAGGGATGTGGTGGAGTTCCAATTCTAAGTTCCCGCAGCGTTCTGAAGTCATTTTTGCGTGCACATATTGTCATTCAACCTTGGTTACCGCCGCACAGTGACCTGTCTGTCCCGGGGCTCTGCCGCCTGTTGGCCCTACGCCTTATAGTCATATTCAGGTCTTGGGATTTGCCAACCGAAGCACCACCGTCCCCAATGTAACAGACGGTGCCGGTGCGGGCTTACTTGGCATGGGTGGCCGGCCAGGTTTGAAAGTGACGGCATGGGCCGAACCCATGTGGCTGCCGCTTGCCAGGGCAATCTACATATGGAGGATCGAACTGGAACTCGCCAATCGTGGGGAGAAGTAGCAGTGGGGAAGTGGGCTTCATAACGGCCGTGATCGATAAAAATTACATGAGTCCTAAGCATAGTATCGAACGGTAATGTGAATTTTATCTCCTAGTTGACATCTTCAACCTGAACAAATCCTTCATGCGCCAGGGTCATGCCTGCAAATAGGTGCCGGAATGCCTCTGGATCGTGGAGAGCCGCGACGACACCAGCGGTTACAGCAGTTGGGATCTTAGCCTCTAACTCGATTATTCGGTTATCGAGTTTCTTGATGACTTCGTTCATCTCCGAAGATCCAGATGCTGGCAGGAAGTCACCGCTTCGGATGCCTGTAGACAAAGGTTGTTGGTGTCCAAAGTTTTGCTGAGAAAAAGGAAAATAAACACACCGGTGAGGTGGAACCACCAGTGGGCAGCCTGCAGATGAGATCGAATTTTATCAAGGCCGACCCCAACTGGGTCATCAGGGGTGATCGCATAGTTTGAATTTGACGTTTCATTTGTATGCCCCCTAATTTGATTGTCAGGGTCAACATGACGAATTTGAAGTATATTGGGATCCTTGTGTGCACGAGAGAAGCCAACAGTAACATGTCGCCAATCTCGGAGACCCAAACCACTACCGAGGAACTTTAATGTATCTCGTTTGAGTGAGGCGGAGATGTCTCCGGATAAAGTTGGAGGTGGGAGGCCAGGGAACAGTCTGGACAAGAACTTGTCGCCAGCGTTTTCGAGGCGAAGAGCGTGGGCAAGGAGACTCTCGAAAGGACGGAACACAACAAAGTCGATGATGCAACTCAACCATGCGCATTTGGGGATGAATCGATAGTTGACTTTTAGTTCTTGATTCTGCCAATATACATGAGTCGTGTTCATTTGAGAAGACACCAGATGAACTCACCGTAGAGGAGGTTTTGTTATAACCTGAGACGAGGCATAGCCTCCCAAAGATAACCTTCACGTTTCGAATATTCCCATCGGCTGTGTTCCGAACACAGGTAGCTGCGAACTCTGTGCCCCGGTATGGGCCGGAAGTGCAGATATGGAGGAGGGTCCCGAGTGCAGACCGGATTGATGCTGCTTCCTCCAGGAATTTGTAGCACCTCGGGTGGTCTAAGACTAGGTTCCCATCCGGAGTGACAGATCCATACATCCCGCTCATTTTCCGATGCCCAAAGACGAGTCTCACAAGAGTTTGCTCGTAACGCTTGAGCTTGTTTTCCGGGATATCGCCGAAGTAGAAGCCAGGGGTGATGTTATCCGGTTCGTCGACCAAGGCATTGGGGTATGTGATCAACCCTTCCAGGTCAACCCCCATGAGAAGCGCCTCCCTCCGTTCCTTGATCTCATCGAGCAGCTTATGGAACATGGAACCAATACTACTGAGGGTCACAGCAGTTTTTCCGATGATAATCGTGCGGAAGTTGTCAACAAGGTTCGTATTGACATTCTGATCCTGGTCCCGTCTGAACTTCTTGAGCAGGTTCCGGCTGTGATAAATAGCGGAGAGGACATAGTCCGATTGGAGGGAAAGGTATGGACGAAAAGTGGGCTCAATTCTGGAAGATACGAAGGTAAGGCACTGGTGACTGATGCACGATAAGTTGAAATAACGCACGAGAAGTGACCTTTTTTATCCTTAGTCATCAACTTCTTAATCTCGTTGAAGATAGCCCCTCGGCCAAAGAAAACGATCCTGGAGATGTATTGTGTGATGGTCCCAGATTTTGCGAGACACCCTTCCCTTCGGAATGAATAGAGTATAAGGAATCGGTAGACGGTGAGAGTGTATCGAGACAAGTTGTGTTTGTTCTGGGTGAAAAGTGTCAGCAGGAGATGTTGTAATGCGTCCTGCTGCTTCTTTTTCCCTGAACCGGTGTTTTCGTATTGAAGAGCTTCAAGAAGACGGTTGGCGGCCATCCTCTGGGTGTGTTCAACCGGTCGACGATAGTGTGGGAACTGATCGAACACGAAGCCGATACAGAACAGGACCATATCGGTGCCCGTTTTTGCATAGCCTTCCTGTGAATCTTCTTGCAGCGGGTTAAACCAACTGGTTGACCGCCCGGAGCTAGATGGTCGTGTCAAAGATGCCAGATAGCTTGATACCAGGAATGAATTTACTTGTCATAATCTCCGATAGACAACCTTTCGGCAGGACCGGTCCCAGCAAGATCTTTGACTAGCGCTGAGGCGTACTGGGAGACTGCCTCACGGACCTTCGGCCGAAGTTTGGGGAGTGCATCCCAAGCGATATTGTGCATTTCTGCTCCAGTCATTCCCTCGACCTCCTTCAGCCAGTTTTCGTAAGTCAAGAAAATGTTCATATCCCGAGGGTGGGTGTTCGCTTGAACTGGGATATTCTCGTATGGATCCAACGAAAATTGTTTGATGAAAAGAGCGACGGGGTCAAGTGGGTCTGGGTTGGAATGGGTGCGGGATTTCACAGCAAAGTAGCCGCGTCGCGAGGAGGGGAACCAGGTTTGACAAGATCCCCGGAAAAACTTGTCACCTTTGCAGAGATTTTGGTGTCTGCGGATGACTTTCTCGGTTTGGACAGCATAACCACACTTGCAGCAGCAATAAAAACCCTCATGGACAGGAAGTCCAAAGACGGGTGTGATTATGGCAGTTGGCTGCTGGAGGTGTGGGTCTTCCAGTTTGTGACGCTTGATGAGGCGCTGAAAGAAGTCCCGGGTAGCAAAGGAGAGTCGCTGGCCATTGTGGAAGTCCCTCCTATCGTGGTGTCCAGGCTTGTGGATATGCTCGTATAGGTGGCTCGGGACGATGGCAGAGTTGCATACCAAACAGATGGCCACGTGGTGATCACGATTTATCACAATTCCGAGCTGTTGCATCTCTGGGCTCTGGAGGGTTTCCGGACCCCAAGGTAACCGTCGGGTGGACCGCCTGTCACGAACTCTGCCCGTATCCAATACGCCATCTGAGGAGAGGTTAACAAATCTTTCATCGAAGCTCGTCCCATTCAGCTCCCACCTGATTCTTCGTCATCTTCGTAGTCCTGATCATCTTCATCATCCTCATGATCATGATCATCCTCATAATCATCATCTTCATAGTCTTCACCGCTCTCACTGCCCTCACCGTCCTCACCATCGCAGTTGTGAATGCTACCACTCCTAGGATAGGTGGCAGCCCCAACTTCCCCACCAGTATCCATCGCATCATTTGGACGGGCTTTGACAGAGGTCCCCTTTGGGAGCGGCATCCGGCTCTCGCCTCTGTCGTGCCCGCTTTCCTCGTCGTCTTCACCGCCACTGTCGCAAGTGTCGCCACTCTTGGAGTGGACGGTGGCCCAGACTTCTCCGTCGGTGTCCATTGCGTCGCCTGGATGGGTTTTAGTGGGGGTTTCCTTTGGGCGTGGCACCTGGCTCTCACCTCCACCGTATTCGTGTCCCTCACGGCCTTCACCCTCGCTGCCTTTGTTGTCACTGTCGTCAATGTTGCTGCTCTCAGGGTGGGTCGCAACCCTGTCTTCTTCGTCGGTATTCATTGCGCCACCTGCATAAATTTCAGTGGAGGCTCCAGAGGTGGCATCCGCACCCCCATCTCACTTACCACTATCCGAGTGGAGTGTTACTCTAGTATCTCCACTGGTATTAGTAGCTGCGGGGAAATAAGCAGGGTTCCGTTTCGCCTTTAAAGTTGGCATTTAGCTCACCTATTATTACCCCATCCTTGCTGCCACTACTGTTGCTCTTCTCACTGTCGCCTTTAGTTATACCAGAGGGTGGTTGCTCACACCTGGTGGCATGGGTCTACGCAATTGGTCAGATAGTGAATGTAGCCACATGCGAGGGTAGTTAGCTTACCTGGAATGCTGAAGAATTTGAATATGCAGCACCGCAGCGGGAGCAGTGAAAGAGCCCGTCGACCCGCGATACTCTCATGCCCAGGGAGCCTGGGTAACGGACCACGATTCTGTCCGCATGCACGTCCCGACGGTGTTGACCTAAATTCGTGAATCTTTCATGGCAATCCTTGCATGTACTCCTACGCAACGTTAGGTTAGGTGGTCGCCAATTATGGAAGCCAAAAGGCAACCCACCGCGTCGTATAGCGAGACATTGTTGAGATTTGGAAGCGGCTGGGAGTGGGTGAGAAACAGTCACAGAATTGGTGAGCAATTGTGGGCCTGACTGCGCGCGCTGAGAAATGCGGGGGCTCAGGAGAAATCACCGCCCACTAGGTGCCGATAAAACAAGACCTCGGTCCCTAACACGGGGGCTCTTCCACGAGCGCCCCACCGGAACGCTAGTCAGGTGGGAGGAAGCCCCAAACCCAATCGGCCATTGGTTTGTGGATTGATGGTCCCGTCCCCGCCCTATGTGAGACAAGCGTCAAAATTTAGGCAACCAAGGTAACCTTATGAGAACTGCACCCGTGTTGCCCTTCCGGCTCAGTGACAACGGCCGCGTGATGTTACCCATTGGAAACGTCAATATAAGACTTAATTGTTATCATGCAGCCCCTTTCCCGGCAGAAACAGCGAGTTATGACCTGAGGGGATTAGTCTGTGACGGGACACAGTATTGATCTCTATGCTGACGAACGGTGCTGCCAGACCTTGCCGTGTTCCTGTGGATGGTAATCACGACATATATGGGACAGCCAGCAGTAACCCGTGATGCCATCTCAGAGTCAAATGTCAGTACAGCGTGGCGGAGCAGAGGGCGTGAGTTGGGTAAACGAGAGTGGGGTGCCTGGCCGGCGTGCGTCAGCGTCTGTAACCGGTGGGGTATGTGGACACTTTTGGCCGGTAGTGAATGGTTTGCAAATAAAAAGCAAACGCAGAACGTTGCCTCGACCTGCACTACACCTTATCAGGCCAGCCAGGACGCCGCGGTCGCCTAACCAGCACGGAGAGCGAGATACTCAGCTGTCGGAGTAGTTTTTTCCATCAATCGCAAGGGGTAACGGCCACGCCCGATTTTCGACGAACTGGACCCTCCGACGCCGGTGTGTGAGAAACTGATTCCACAAGCGCACAACGAGTGTCGGCTACACGGACGTTGGGACCGTATCGGGTATTACCTTGCTTGCAAGGTTTCCCTGACCCCAGCGCTCGACGTCCGTATCAATTGTGCAGTCAAGATGTCAGGAAGATTTCTGATGAATGTATTGCGCGGTGATCGGCAACAGCCGAACTTTCATCATTGGCGTCATGAGCCAACGGCGGACAAATCTGCCCTCACCTTCGCCCAGACTGCCGGTCAATCGATAGTTGATAGAGGGCTGATCCAGAACGCGTCACGGAGGTTATGTATCTGGGACCGGAGCATTCGCCGGGATTTTGACCAGTATCGGAACCTCACCTCCTTCAACTCCACCGGGTGCTGGTGCCGTCCATGTGCTTGAACCTCTAATTTCATCAACCTACGCTACATGTCTTACGGATAGTGTACTTTACAGTGTTCCCAGCGGTGTGATTATGATGTTCCCAGCCAGTAAAACTCAAAACAAACCAAAACGGTGTGCCGGAAATGTTCCCGAGTGGCACATTCAGAATGTCCTGACATTTTCGCCCATGATATACCAATTTTGGCAAATTTTTGGGAAACTTCCGGTAAATGCCCAGTTCATTCACACTGGGGACAAGGGGTCACTTACCTGGTAGGCAAATTGTGAGTTTTTGTTGAGTTTGTGTTAAAATTACCCAATCGTACCCACTGGGCAAAAGCGCTGGGAAAATTTAAGATTTGCCCATTACTTTACCTCACTTTACCCACACTTTGTCCATTGGGTTTTTTTAAATATTTGACACTCGTTTTTCAATTTACCCTGATTTTTGTGACAAATGTTTAAAACAACCCAATGGGCAAATTGTGGGTAAAGCAAGGTAAAGGAATGGGCAAATCTTAAATTTGCCCAGTGCTTTTGCCCAGTGGGTAACAATTGGGCAATTTTAACACAAACTCAACAAAAACTCACAATTTGCCTACTAGGTAAGTGCCCCTTGTCCCCAGTGTCAAAATGTCCCGGGTTTTCCAGTTTCCCAGACATTTCCTTGCAATGTCCTGGAAGTTTCCCGAAAAATTTCCGAAATTGGTATATCATGGGCAAAAATGTCAGGACATTCTGAATGTGCCACTCGGGAACATTTCCAGCACACCGTTTTGGTTTGTTTTGAGTTTTACTGGCTGGGAACATCATAATCACACCGCTGGGAACACTGTAAAGTACACTGTGAATGAACCACTCGGGAACATCATGGGTACTTTCTTCGGGAAAATTCTAGGTTTACCTACAGATTACCTAATTGGGACACTGTGGTCACATGACCTGGGAAACTGGGAACACACTGAGCAGTTCTTTATGAATGAGCCACTCAGGAACATTGTGGGTACTTTCTTTGGGAAAATTTTAGGTTTCCCCATGGATTACCTAATTGGGACATTGCAATCACATGACCTGGAACACTGTAAATGTACTGGGCACTTCCTGCACTGGGAACACTGCAATGAAATTGGCTGGGAAAATTCTGAATGTACTTGCAATATACTGGGTGGGTATGGGGTGGGTTCTTTGTCCATTTCCTTGCAATGTACTTGCAGTGTACCGGCCCAGTACACTGCCCCTTGCCCCCAGTGACATCCTCTTGAAGCTATGCTCCAATTCTTCACGCTACTGATTATTGTGTTAGAAGCTAGCCAAGAAAGCTTTGTCACAATGATTGCACCTTGG